>Ga0073900_10001170_pt1 | contig 15060 bp, 15 predicted proteins | sample KloWWTmetKNB5Kit_FD_66666 | JGI IMG/M metagenome (GOLD analysis project Ga0073900, IMG submission 66666) | Active sludge microbial communities from Klosterneuburg, Austria, studying microevolution and ecology of nitrifiers - Klosterneuburg... | ecosystem: Engineered > WWTP > Aerobic digester >...
TGCCAAAAAATGAATTTCGGCATGGCGTGTTTAGCAAACCAACAACGCCATATTCCGCTGAATCTTCATCGCTTGAAAATCGCATTGCGCGCTACAAGAAAGAAAAATCCATCGCTAACTAAGGGAGCTTAATCAATGACTACGGAAACTTATATCGCAAACAATTTACTTGCTGACAACGTCGCCGTTGTGGAAAAAACTGTGACCGTTGTGCAAGGTGAACAGAGCGCGGGGGAAACCGATATTGTGCGAGCCGGAACGCTCCTTACGCAAGTAACCGAAGCGGGTGCAACGCAGTACAAGCATCGCGTGTTTAACGCTGCCAATACGGACGGCACGGAAATTATCCAAAGCGATCCGGTTATTTGCGCTTACGATGTTTCTACAACCACGGCGGTTCCTGTAAACGCTTACAGCGCGGGGGTTTTTAACCGTGAAAAAATCTTAGCGGAAACAGGTGTAACGCTTGACGTTGAAGAGATCGGCACGCTGCGTAAAGCGGGGATTTTTCTTGCCACCGTTTGGTAATTTTCCAACGAAAAATAGCAATCACTAACAGCACAATACAAAGGAATTTTCATCATGGAACTTGACCTTATGGAAAGTCGCGAACTGATTAAAATCGCGACCCAACTTCCGCCGAATCAGTACAACCCGCTTCGGGAATTATTCTTTCCCGTTGCGAAAGATAGACCTTCATTTTCTACTGTGATAGATTATGAAGTCAAGACGATGAATAACGATGTTTCCACGCTGCAAGCACGCAACGGAAAGGCGAAAGTTGTTGGCAAAAAAGATTCCAAAATCATTTCGCTGACACCGCCAACTATTCGCGAAAAACAGGAAGCAACACCACGCTTTTTGCGCGGCTTTTCTGCTTCGACGATCTACAACAAAACGCCCGAAGAAATTTTGCAGATGCGCGATGATGCGATCTTTGAGATGATTCGGGACTTGAAAACGCGTGCCGAAAATCGCATTGGTGTAATGGCGTGCCAACTGATTGAGACGGGCAAAATTCAGTACACGGAAAACGTACTGGCAGACGGTTCCGGCGGGTTTGATTTTCAGATTGACCTTGCATGGCCTATCGAACTTTTACCAGCACTTGGCGCGGGCTTGCGTTGGAACGAAGCGAATGCCGCAATTAGCGCGAACCTTGAAACGTGGTCGCAAATTATGGCAAAGTATTCTTCTGCTCCCAACGCGATTTTAATGGGTGCGAACGCGTACAATTCTTTCGCCAATAACGCGAAAGTACAAGGCGATTATGACCGCTTGAATTTCCGTGTTGGTTCGCTATCACCAGCATCGGATAAAATCCTGCAAGGTACATATCAAAACTTTGAAGTGTACAAGGCTCCGGCGTTTCAGTACAAGGCTGAAAACGGAACGATGAAGTACCTGTATAATCCCAACAAGGTGACGTTGTTCAACAAAGAAGTTGTACAACAGTACAACGAAATTTTGTTTGGATTGATTGAGGAAGTGAACTCCGATGCCGTTGGGGAAATGTACTTTTCCAAGCAATGGGAGGAGCAAGACCCTTCGACAATTTGGACGCTATTGGCGTGTGCACCGATTCCCGTTTTACCAATCGAAGGCAGCGTTTTAACTGCAACCGTGCAAGTGTAATTGCATGAATAAAAAACCCCGCGAGGCCTTGTAGAATAAGGCTTCGCGGGGAATAATCCCCGATATATTTCAATGGCGTACATAGCTGAAACCGATATAAAAAAACGGCTAACGGAACGGCGCATAAATGCGCTGACTTCTGATTCCGGTTTGAGTTATTCGGGGAATATCGTGGCCGATTGTATAGCCGAAGCAACGGCGGAAATTCACTCCTATTTGAACGGCACGGTAAAACTTCCCCTTACCGAACCCGTTCCCGATATAATCAAAATCATCGCTACGGATATTGCGATATTCTACCTGTATCTTCGACGCGCCGAAGGTGAAGTTCCCGAACACATTCAGAAAATGTATGACCTTCGCAAAGCCGATTTAGAGCGGTTGCGCAACACCGATTTTCTTTTGCGCTCCGAAGAAATTCGCAACGCTTCGGACGTGCCAAACGTTGCGATAGTCACAAAGAAAAAACGTGTGTTCGATGAAAATTTCTACAAGGGTTATTAGCTGTGAATCCGTTTGATATTGAAGAAAAAATATCGGAACGATTGAACGCAGAATTGCCACAAGTTCGCGTTGCAATTATCCCCGATTATGGAGCCGAAGAAGTGTTGCGGTTAGCGGCATTGCATGAAGATGGAAGCGCATTTATTCAGTACATCGGCACGCAATTCAACTACAATTCGATTGCTGACAAAATCAGTTTTGCGGTGTTCGTTGGGGCGAAGGGATACAGCGCGATATGTAAACGTTTACGGGAAATTAAAGTGGCGTTGCAGAACTACGAATACGAGTATCCTTACAGGCTCTTTCTTGAAAATGATGCTTTCGATATTGAGCGGAACGGAACGTATATCTATACGATCAATTTCTACACCTTACGCAAAATCAATCCGTGAATTTTACGCCGATGGAAATTGTTGTTGCTGCAATCGCGTTCCTCTCCCTTGTTGCTGCAACCGTGCAATCACGCGCGCAATCGCGACAACTTGCGTTGCTGATTAGAGAGGAAAACGAAGCGCATCACACGCGAAAAATTGAGGAAGAAAAACGATTGTTGGAGTATGAAAAAAAGATTTCGATTCTGAACGAGAGAATCACCAATATCACAGCGCAATTAGCGGAACTCAAAACCGAAATTAAAGATGCGTTCCATGACTTACATAAGCGGATAAACAGTACTAAACTATGATGATAACGCAGAACAAAACGGCGGTGTATGCGATGCTTATTTCTTACGTAGGTATCGCGCTGTTGCTTGCATTGCTTGGCGATGAAGGGACGGTAATAGATGGGGTGATAAAGGTTGCCAACAAGATATTCAACGCCGGAACCGTGTTCGGTTTTTCAATGCTAACGCTTTACGTTTTCAATGAAAAAGGGAATGATGAAACAAGAAAAATTGCGTCGGAACCGTTGGCAATTTCTGTTCTGCTTGGGTGCTTTTTTGTTGCTATTGCAATCGCCGTCACGTGCTGATTCTGTAAGGCTTGGCGGGGAAATTGTTGAAGTGGCAAAAGGGTTTTTGCACGTGCGAGAAGTTGGGAAAAATCGCGGTCAATACGTGGACTATTTTAACCGCACGGTTGGCGTGCCGCTTGGTTCGGCGTGGTGTATGGCGTTCGCTTACACAGCATGGAAAATAGCGTACAACGAACAAGGGTTGCAATCCCCGTTGCATCGAACGGGAAGCGTTGCGCGGCAACTGAAATTCGCGTTGCAAGTTGGTAGCGGGTTGCGAGTTATTCGGGTTCGCAACGTTGGCGCGGTTGCGCAACTTCACGCGGGGGATTTATTGCTTGCCAAGTCTGGCAGTTCCTCGGAAAAAGATATTGGCAGAATTTGGCTCGGTCACGTTGGTATCTACACTGGCCTGCAAAGCGGTGAGCGATTGCAGACAATCGAAGGGAATACGTCGGGAAATTCACGTGGTTCCCAACGCGAAGGGAACGGGGTTTTTTTGAAGTATCGGCAAAAGAAATTTTGGCTTGCAGGGGTTCAAGATGCGTGACTTTTTTTTAGTGCTTGGGTTGTTCGTTGGCGTTGTTGTGCTTGTGTTTTTCTTGCGCGATTGTAACCCTGAAATAAAGGTTCCTGTTCCTCTCGCTACAACAATTATTCGGCATGATACCGTAGTAAAATTCGATACCGTAGTGAGAGTAAAAAAAGCAATTCGGATTGTCAACGTTTATAGCACGAAGGTAGATACTACAAGGGATTCCGTGGTGATGGACAAACCTTTTATTGCGACACTTGACACTGTGGAATCGGGTGATACTATCACGGCGCAATTTCAGTTTCCCGAAAAAAGATTCTCCTTGTTGATGCGCATGAAACCGGATAGCGTGATAACGAAAACGAATACCATTGCGATAGAAAAAGTTGTCTTTCAGCAAACACCCGTCATGGAAAAACTTGGTTATGGAACTGTTGGTTTTTTGTTCGGCGCAATCGTTGGTGCGGGTGTCACTTTATCGCTGCAAAATTGAATGGCTAAGGTATTCAAATGGGCTAACGGAAAACGATACGTTGGCAACGTAGAAAGCACCGAAGTTTCTACGGCAACCGCTCCAATTTTCCGGCTGTTGAAAATGCTGGTTGCAGCGTTGTCGGACTTAATCGGGGAACATCGCGCCGACGCAACGTTGCGCTTGCGCTCCAAAACTTTTACAACGGTTTTGGATAAAGTTCCACCGTCATACACAGAAATTGAATACGATGCTATCACGTGCATTGACAACAATTTCTTTGTGTTGGATTCCAACAAGACGGACGTAACGATAAAGCGCAGTGGGATTTACCTTGTGTCTGTATTTATGACGCTTGACACTACCTCCGACGGTGATGCGATTCGTGGGGGGATATACAGGAAGAAGCCTTACGGGAATTGGTTGTGTGATAGAATTTCAGCAACGGGAACGGCAACACTTGGGACGCTTGTTTTTACCGAAGTCTTGCATTTGTATGAAGGGGAAATAATCACGTTACGCACGCAATCAATTACGGGGTTTCAAATGGGGATAAAGAAAAAAGCGGATGAAGGATATTTAACCATAAAGCAACTTACACCGATCAAATAACTATGGGCTGCAAGCACTTAAAAGCTGACTACGCGGGAAGCGATATAATCACGAAAGAGATTGAGATAACGCCCGATACTTCGGCGTATGCCGACGGGGATTGCATCGGCGGGATTCAAACGCTAACCGATGTTTTTTCAGATGGCGAAAGCGTGCATTTGTTGGGCGGTACATTGTGGGAAAAAAAAGGGAGTGGCTCACTGATTACGGCGAACATTGAAGTCTATTTTTTGAACAAGATAATTACGCTGGCAGATAACGCAGCGTTCACAATAAACGGCGCAAGCCTTTCCCCGTTTGATGTTGCAACCATAACCCAATATACAGCGGGTTCATATCTAACATTAGAAACTAATTTCGCCATTAACCAAGAAATGCAACGACGTTCTTTTTCCATGGACACACTTGATTTTACCAAGATTCCAATCACAAAAAAAAGCACCGAAGAAAGTAACTCGTTATGGCTTATTCTCACCAACAACAACGGCGGGAATATCACCTACACAAGTGGCGCAAAATTATATCTTCAACTTCACTTTCAACGCAACTAACGGAGCGCAAAAATGGCAGCAGTTAAAGGCACAATCTACGGCGTTAGTGCCGCATGGATTGCAAAAGGATTTACGGTTGTGAATGGGCAAATAACAGGGGGAACCGTCACCATTGATTCATTCGATTTTGTTGCAGAACAATCCCCCGCATGGGCGGCCCCGGCAGATTCTGCAACGTCGGTAATTTCGGTGCAACACGCCGGACGTGTCACCGTCGAATTTCCCGAAGTTACTACAGTGATAGACGGCGTAACAGGCAACGAAAAAGAAGGTGGTTCTGGCACGTCCGATAAGTCAAGTATCACGCTACTTGACACCCTTCCCGCAACGCTCACAAAGGTAAAAAATTACCGTGGGATTCCCGTAGTTATTTGCTATCCGCACGGTCATACAGCCGACGGCGCGGCGTTGAATTTCTACTATCAACTTGCAAAGCTGACTTCGGAAACTAAAGTCACGTTTGGAAGCGGTGGCGTATCTTCTTTGCCGATGGAATTTTCCGGCGCAAGTCATACGGCAAGTGACCCCGCAGGGGAAACCGCGTTGAAAATTACCTTCCCCGCAATCACCCCAGTAGGTTCGGCTACGGCAATCACACCCCCCGCGCTTGTAGATGCTGACCTTGCGGATTTATTGGCCGGAAAGATTGTACAAAAAGCAGGTTCATAGAATCGCTTGTGCGAGCTTTTTCCCTGCAACCCATACCGATGCAAGGGCTTGCCTGTAAAAACGCAACAGCGTGGACTTGTGGGGCAAATAGCACTACACTACAACGAAACACCACACAGCACGGGGGGACTGCAATCCCCCCTTGCTTGCTCTGAATTATGGCAGCGTATAAAGCAATTCATCATTACTCGGAAAACGGCGCATCCGTTACGGATATGCTTGTGATTTCCGACACTTACGCAGGCTTGTTTGATATTGGCGCGGCAACCGAAGTGAACGCGTTGTATATCGCGGAAACCTCGCAGGAATTGAAGGACGGTGCAAGCATTACAAGCGGCGCAAAATTCACAGCAAACGAAGCATTCATTGCATCGGTTGCCGATACCGATTGCATCGCGCTACTGAATAGCGTGTTGGATGGTGTCAACGTTTACGTGGCGCGATTGATAAACCCAAGCACGCCCGCCGTTAGTGCTAACTTTTGTTTTCTTGGAAAGGTTGAATCCAAGGTGTCAGCAAAAGATTTTGTTCACGGAAACACCACGCAATTCAGCACCACAACGGACGCGAAAAAAACGTACTCTTATTCTGCAACTTCGTTTGATAGCGGGACATTTTTCGGGAAGAAAATCGGTGAATTGGTGTACGATGAAGAAGGGGTTTTTCAAATAGATTCTACGTGGATAAGTGCGCACGTTCAAGACCGCTTAGCATATTTCAGAACAAGCGATGATGATTTCGGAATCCGTGAAGTTCGGTTTGCGCAGCTTGTGCCGTTGCAAACGCTGATTGAAAAACTTCTTTCGCTTGCAGCCGAAGCGGGAATATCGTTTACCTACACAAGCACTAACACGAATTTGCACGCGATTCCGTGCTACTACTTGCCAGTAAAAAAAATTCGATGGAGTAACGCCGAAGGTACTTACAAGGTGTTCCCATTACGATACTGTTCCGACGGCGCGGCGTTGCCAGAAGCTCCGATGCCGTACACGTTGAATTACACGCAAGGCACGCGATTAAAAACGGGTGGCGATGCGATCGGTTCGCCATACGTTTCCTTCTCCGTTGTGCGACCGTCGGAGAAAGATAAATTGCTTTCGTGGCTTGACCTTTCGTTGTACGAATTGCTTTCCCGATTGGCGTTGTGCTTCGGTTCCGTGTTGAAAATTGATTACGTAGATACCGATACAATCGGCGTGCAATGGGAGACAACGGAAACGTTTACAGCACAAGCATTTTTGATGCGTGATTTCATTTCTTCGGAGCAAGATATTTCGTTGACACTTGCCGAAGGTGAGAGCGATAACGAAAAACTTCACGGCGTTTCTATGATGCTTGCAAAAGAGGGCGCGCAATTCTATCACATCGAATCAGAACCGAAGCAAATTTACACGGCATTCATGCCGAAATTAGAACCGCCATTTCTACCGATTACGCTTTCTCCAACGTGGGGATTTTTCACAGAGAAAGGAGAAGACGCGGGGATAAATTTGGTTGACAAAGTTGGCCGCGCTTTACTCCCACACAACGCCGTTTTTTATGATGAAGGTGCAATAAAATCAGCGGCGTTTGAATACAATCTTGCGGGGATTCACACGGCGCTCTATACGCAAACGCTTGGCGTGAATGATTCCTTTGGAGAAGTGGGTGTAGAAGGTTATCCAACGTGGCGAACCGTTGGCCAAATTTTGGCGTTACTGAATGGCAGCTACAAGTATTTTAATGAGATGGAAACTTTCGTACGAGAGCGCAACATCTTTTCCGCTTCATACCGTGAACACGTTAGAAAAATCACCGTGCCGGGGTTGCTTGGATTCAAAGCAACGTTTGCAGGAAGTGAAGATTGGCGCAACGTAAAAGTGGGTTTTGTTGCGACACTTGACGGCGTGGATTACGTTGCAACGAAGGTAACACGCAAGCTCACAACAACGGAGTTAGAGCTACACAAAAAGGAGGAGTTTTCTCTCACCTATACCAACACAACGCAGGATAATCAGCCCAATACTTTCCCGCAAGGATTGCCAAATGATGACGCAAAAAAAGGTGTTGTTGTAGCACTCCCAACAACCAGCGTAAACCTTGCCGCGCTTAGCGTTGTAGGGATAGGAATTGATGGAAGAATTTTTGAACTCACTCCGTTTGCGAGTGATTACGGCACGCAAATGGGCGTGCTGTTGGAAGGCTTTAATTGGGAGACTGACAACCCTGCAAAAATGCTTCGCGTGCAAACACGTGGGGAAGTTTATTTAGGTGATGATGCAACCGTAAACTTTCCGTTTACTCCCAACGCGCCGTTATATCTTCGCAATGATTCCCCGAATTTTTCCGATGTTGCAATCACCCCGCCAACGTCGGAGAGTGAACCCGCTTGGCACTTGCAAATAGGGCGAATGAGCGCGGACGGATTAAGCCTTTCGTTGGATTTTGGTGACGGTGGTTTCTTGTACGAATAACCCTGTAAACGTTTACGCTGCAAATGAAAATTTGGCTACGATATACCAACGCTGCAACGCCAATTTCGGCGCGGTTAGATGCTGCAATTTTTGAAGAGAGAGTAAACGCCGAACGGGAAAAATTTTCATCGTTGAAGAAACGGCGATATTCGTTTTTACTATCGAAGCGCAAGGCATATTACGTTGAACTTGGCGCGGATGAATTGCAAGACGCTGCCAAGAAAACGTTCATGGATAATTTCTTTACGGGGGAATTGTTGTACCTATCGCTTGACAATACTGCAACGGTTCCGCCGGACGGAAATTTCTTTCCCGTTGTGATTGAGGAAGATGGTGACGCGCCTCTAACGTGGCTTGAAAATTCAACGATGTTTCCCGAATATGCAATCACTCTAACCGAAGTAATCGGAGTTTGATATGATAGTGATTTATGATGACCCAACGGACAAAAGAATCTTGCCCATTTATTCCGCGCTACTTGTGTGGGATAGTGCTATAACGGGGGAAGCCGAAGACCTTTTTTTGGACTTCCGTTTATTGGGTGAGGAATCGCAACTTACGATGGATGGAATTTTCCGCGCAACTAATGGCGGGCAGCGGCTTGTAGGATATAAAGCAACGGCAAATTTGTATATCACAGAAGGCTACGTTGCGACGAATCACACAACGAAGATTCTCACACAAAAACCTACACGGGTTTACATTGACTTGCGTCCGTATCAATCAAATGACCCTGCTTATTCGTTGCGCATCGTTGACCTTTCGGAGTATGACGCAAGCAATAACCGTAAGGCTGCAACGGAATTTTCTTGGGTAGCATACAGCGAAGAAACAACCCAAGATATTTACAAGACAAACCTGCAAATATCTTGCTTGTACGGCAAGGATGCTTATGCCGAATTTATAGACACCTTCTAACCGAAACCACGTAATGGAACTCACAGAAAAGGAAATTCTTTTGGAATCAAATGGGGAACTTTGGGTGTACAACTTTTCCCGTTTAACAGCCCAACAGATATTTGCGGCGCAAAGTTGGTTTACCTTTTACTCCGATCTACTAATGACCCCGCCACCAAGCGCAAAGCACTTGAAAATGACGGGGGCAACGGAGTATCTACGCGAAGCAATTTCGATGCTAATTCTTCCCGCAAAAAAAGATGAAGATGGTAAGCTGATTGTTGAACGATTCGATGTTGAAACAACGCCGGAACGTGCGAGCAAATTCTACTGCGAAGCTGTCGGGATTTCCGACAAGTTGAACGAACTCCAAAGGGATTTTTTTTTAACAACAAAAACTTCCTCACCGGAATCAATTCTAAAATCACGGCGGCAAACCGAAGCCGGGGCCATATTGTTGCGGTTACTAACCCCGCCGAAGAGCGAAGAGCCGCAATAATCGAAGCGCGAAAAAAGCAAACGTTGCATTACGTTGGAGAAGGGAAACGCCGTGCAAAACAAGAACTTTTTGCGAGCGATTACTTTCGATTGTTGACCCGTGGTAATTGGGAGAAACTTCCCCTTGCCCGTGTACTGAATGCGTACGAATTTCTCTTTGCTGTTGCTCAATCGTTGGGAGTTGACTAAATGGAAAACCTTCAAATTGGAATCGAATTTACGCCGCACAATCGCGGGCTTTTGGCGTTTCTGAAAGACCTTGAAAAAGCTCTTTCATCGCTGCAATTTGATGGCTCTAAGATTAGCATGGATGACCTGCAAAAGCAGTTGCAGGCAACAACGGGAAATGCCGAAAACTTGCTCCCTGTTTTCCGCTTGTTGGGAAAAGAAATTGAAGGAATTGATGGAGCGGAAGGGCTTGATTTTTCCGACGCAATCGGAGATGCACGCAAGCAAATAACCGCGCTGATTGATGACTTGGAAGGGGAACAAATTGCGCTGCCAACGCCGGAGTTTGAAGGGAAAATTTCCGTGCCGGAAATTGATATACCAAGCCTTGAAATTGAAACCCCGAACTTTGTAGATAGTGGCGATTTATCGGAGCTTGACAACGCGAAGGAAAAACTTGAAGCGATAGATTCAGAGCTTGCAGATATTGCAGCAAAGGGGAATGAAAATCCGTTAGAAAAGTTCTTCCAATTTGAAGCGATTGGGCAAGCGGGTGAATTCCTTTCCGGCATTGCAGAGCAAGGGCAAGAAGCTGCAAGCGCAATGGCAAAGCTGCAAACATCGGCAAGCGCAACGGGGGTTTCTTTTGAATCGCTGCAAGATGCGGCGGCGGAATTATTCATCGCGAAAGGTGCTGAATCTTACGCCGACGCGATAGAAAAAATTGCAGTAGCAAACCGATTTTTGGGTGACACTTTCAAGGGGAAAGAGCTTGCCGAATTTACTACGGGATTGAGCGCAATTAGCGGCACGTTAGGCACGGATTTAGAAGATACGATCAAGAAAAGTTCTACGTTCGTTAAAGGGTTCGGTGTAGATGGAAAACAGGCGTATGATTTACTTGCGCTTGGCTCGCAAAAAGCTATAACATCCGGTGATGATTTTGTGGATGTTATCGGAGAGTATTCCCCGCTTATGAAAGAAGCGGGATTTTCCGCCGAAGAATTTGTTGGGACGTTGGTAAAAGTAGGGAAAGATGGAACGTTCAATTTAGACAAAGTTGGCGACGCGATAAAGGAAACACAAATACGGTTAAACGCGGGTGATATTGGTAACGCGTTCAAGGACTTGGGGGATATTCCGCCGGACTTGGGAGATAAGTTAAATGCTGCGTTGGAGAAGGCAACGAAGGGACAAATTTCGGTGAAAGATTTTTTGGTTGAAGCAACCGCTGCAACCAACGAAGCGAATTTGTCCGACGCGATGAAAACGAAAATTCAAACGGCAATTTCTGGCACGCCAGCCGAAGAAATTGGGCACGAACTTTACGGGAAATTATTCGGGCAAAAAGTTCCTGTTGACCAAATTCGGGAAGATGCAATTCTCGCAGGTGAACAGGTTCGCCAATCGCTTGGTGATACTAACATTTTCTCCGATTTATCGGCGGGTGCAACCGTTGCTTTTCAGAATATCGCGGCAAGCGTTGCGCCAATCCTCGCACCACTTGGCGGCATACTATCCACAACGTCGCAAATAGCCCCGGCGTTATCGTTGTTGGATGGAAAGTTCGCGATTTTCTCCAAGTTCGGCGGGGCGATAAAAGACGTTGCTGCAAAAATTCTTTCTATGATTCCCGCGCTTGTAGGGCAAACCGCTGCAACGGGTGCTGCAACTACTGCAACCGCCGGATTAAATGCAACGATGCTACTGAATCCGGCGTTCTTAATTATCGCAGGAATCGCCGCATTGGTCGGTGCGTTTGTGCTTTTTTCTGATAGCACAAAAGACGCGGAAACAGCGGTCAACGACGTGAATAATGCGCTTGATGACTTCAAGCAAAAGACTGAAATTGAATCCCTCACAGTCAAGCAAAGCAAGTCACTTCGCGACCTTGCTACGGAGTACGAAAATTTAAAATCTAAGACCGATCCCGAGAGCCAAAAAAGGTTTGCAGAAGTGTCCGAAGAATTAGCTTCGCGTGTGCCTTCTTCGGTGACTGCAATCGAAAATTTAGGAGCGCAATCCGAAGCAACTGCAAAGCGTGTGGCCATTGCTACCGATGAAGTTCGTTCGCTTGCCGATGAAAACGAACGGCTTGCAAAAGAAGCAAAAGCAGAATCACTTGAAAATCTCGGAGACCAAGCCGCCGCGCTCGCAGATTCCTACAAAGAAGCGAAGGAAAAGCAAGCGGAATTGCGTGAAGACTTGGCGGAATTACGTGACCTTGAAAAAGCCGGATTAGGTGATACTGGCAGCCTTGAAATTGCAGGCAATCCGTTCGATACAATCAAAGATGACTTGAAGGATACGCGTGCTGAATTGGGCGCAATTTCTGGTGACGTTGAAAAAGCAGAATCGGGGATGCGGAATTTCGTGAAGCAAATGATGGAAGGGGGAAAATCAACGGAAGAAGTTGCCGAAATGTTGGGGATTACCGTTGATGAAGTCAAACGTTTTTCCGGCGAATCAGTAAAAGGAAAAGTTGCATCGAAGGGGATTGCAACCGAAGTCAAAGGCGTATCGAAAAACGTTGATGAAGCAAAGAAAAAAACCGAAGAACTTGCAGGGAAATTCAGCGAAGCACGTAAGCAAGCCGCCGATTTTTCCGGCGCAAGTATTGGCGCGTTAGCGCAAGCTCTGATTGACTTGGAAGCGGCTAAAAAAAGTGGCGACACGGCAGCAATCGCACGTGCCGAAGAGGAAATAAAAGTCAAGCAAAAAGCCGCGCAAGAATCGGTAAAGTTATCGGGTTCTTACGATAAGATTTTTGCACAAGCTGAACGACTTGCAGGGAAAACAAAACCCGAAACCGTTGCAGCCGTTACGAAGGAAATTACCGACGCTGCAAAGGTTGTCAACGAAATTCTTTCCGGCCTCAATAATGAGCTTGAACTCCAAGCAAAACAAGGCTTGGAAGCTGAATTAGAAAAGATTGCGCAAGCAGAAGAAAAGGAAATTGCTTCGATCAAAACGCGGGGTGAAGAACTGCGTAAAGCCCAAAAGGATAAAGGGGTTACGGTACAAAACGCAGACGAAATAAAAGAGCTTGAAGAAGGTGGGAAAGTTATCGTTGCAGCACAACAAAAGTTCAACAATGAACGCGCAAAAGTTCGGCAAGATTTCTACACTAAACAGCTAACAGAGCAAGGCCAATTTATTCGCAATGCTACGACGCAAGAGATAGCAGAAATTGAAGCATCAGAAGCGTTAGTAACTGGCAACACGGAAGAAGCATTGCAGCAACGTTTAGAATTGCGGTTGCGCAAATTGGCGTTGCAGCAATCGCTTGAAATTCAAACGATTGTCGAAGGGAACGAAGAATATATTTCGGCCTATACATCGCTGCAAACTGCGATTGCATCGCTTGAAAAAATCACCGCCGAAGGTGGTACGGAGGAACAGCGTATTGCAGCCGAAGAGCAAGTAAAAATCTTGCGTAAACGTTTACGCGAAACCGAAGAAACGATCTTAGCAAGTGATAAAAAAATCAAGCTGATTGATCAAAAATTTGAGAACGAAACGAGCAAGAGTATTGAGGAAATAAAGCGCGAAGGATATGAACGGGAAAAAGAATTGTTGGAAGAATCGTTAGCGTTCAAGGCAGCGAAATACGAAGAAGAAGTTGCAATGGCGCAACGGCTTGTAGATGATATTACACGCATCACAGAAGAAGCAGGAACTGCAAGAATTGACACACAGGAAAGCGAAGCGTTGGCATTGATTGAGCGGGAAAAAGAGCTTCGTATAATTACCGAAGAAGAAGCGCAACGGCGAATAACCGAAGCGCAAAAAAAGGGAGAGGAACAGCGCGCGGCATTAGCAGCGCAAGCAACAGGCGCAAGGCTTGAAGCGGAACGGCAAGCAGCGTTAGCGCGCTTGCGGGAACAGGAAAAAGAACTGCAAGAGCGGTTGAAACTTGCGCAAGATAATGGGCAAACCGAAGAAGCGAATAGGCTAACCAAAGAGCTTGAAAAGATTGGGAAAGAGATCGAAGAAAAAGGCAACTTTGTGGTGGGAATTTCTTCGGAGATTCAAACGAAAGTCACAGAAATTTTCTCCAATCTTTTCGCAGGTGACGCGGAAAAAATCAAACAACCGTTCCGGCTGTTATTCCAAACATTAGTCGGAGCGTTGACCCGATTAGCAAGCGCGGTTATTGCACAAACCATTCTCACTTCAATCACTCCGGTGGAAGGATTTACGGGGTTGTTGAAAGGGATTGCATTGTTCCCAATTATCGAAGGATTAGTAAGCGGTTTATTGACCCCAATAACAGCCGCGCTACTATCATTTCCAACAGGTGGCGCGGTGCAATTTGACCAGCCGACACTTGTGCAAGTTGGCGATGGTGCAAGGCTTGGCGGGATTAACAGGGAATACATTTTTCGCGACGACCAGTTGCGTACAATCGTGCAACAAACAGCGGTTGCCAGTAGCATCACAACCGATAAATTGTTGAACAACATTTTGCACGCCGTAGAAAAAATTCCTGACAAGATGGTTATCACAGAAGAAGCTATTTGGGTTGCACAACAACGGCAAAAGATTCTTCGTAATTCATAAACAACAAAGACTAACCGCGATGAAAAGCAATTACTTGAAAAGTGAAATTGCCAAGCTAACGTTTGGCTTGGCGAATGACTATGAAAGTCCCGTTGGACAACGTTGGATTTCCCTCCATTATACGCTACCGAATAGCGACGGAACTGGCGGCATTGAAGTAGCAGATTCGGGATATTCCCGCAAGCAATTAGCAGCGGCAACCGAAGCAAATGGAACCGCTGAAAATTCCACCGATATTTCTTTCGGCGATATGCTGAATGATAGTCTTGGATTGATAAAAGGTTGCGCGGTTTGGGATGCTTCAAGTGGTGGGAATTTGCTCGCGATTATTCCTTCGCTTGGCGTTGAAGTGTATGGGAATTTTGTAGCGGCAACCGATGTTTGCACGGTTATCGGAAACACCTTTACCAACGGGCAAAAAATCGAAGTCAGTCAGTTGGGAGATTTCCCGCTGCCAGTTACAGCGGGGACGTATTTCGTGAAAGCTGTTGCAGGAAATGAGTTTGAGCTATCGCTTACACAAGGGGGTTCTTCTGTTGCCGTAAGTGA
>Ga0073900_10001173_pt1 | contig 15046 bp, 10 predicted proteins | sample KloWWTmetKNB5Kit_FD_66666 | JGI IMG/M metagenome (GOLD analysis project Ga0073900, IMG submission 66666) | Active sludge microbial communities from Klosterneuburg, Austria, studying microevolution and ecology of nitrifiers - Klosterneuburg... | ecosystem: Engineered > WWTP > Aerobic digester >...
TGATTTATTGCTGACTGCACAAGATGTAGATGGACAAATCTGGAGTGTGCAAACGATACAACCCAGTGGCGCAAAGTTTTTTGCATCTGGTAGCAGAAAGGAGAATAACTTTCATGTAGTGGGCAATAATGGACAGGGATTAGATGCAACTATTAGCACAGTACCTGCCATTGTGATTGCTGAAGGGTATGCTACTGCAGACACGCTATCTCAGGCGCTGAATTTTCCTGTCATAGCCGCATTTGATTCGGGCAATCTGTCGAAAGTGGCAAAAGACTTGTATGAAAAATACCCGCACAAACCCATCATAATCGCAGGGGACGATGATCAACACCTGGAATCTACCATTGGCAAAAACCCTGGCAAAGAACAAGCACTGAAAGCAGCAAGTTTAGTTAATGGTGTGGCGGTATTTCCGGTTTTTGCGCCAGGCGAGCAGGACTCAAAGAAACTAAATGATTTTAATGATCTGGCCAATAAAAGCGCGTTGGGTATTGAGGCCGTTAAACGACAAGTTGGATCGGTTGTTGAAAAAATATCTCAGCAGGCGAAACAGGACAGTTTATTGAAGTTACAAGTCTCTATTGATCCTAAGCAGCAGGAAATAAACCAAAAACGGGCATTGGCCAGGTAATAACGTAAAGAGGTGTCATTATGCGCAATAATAAGCTGAAGGTATCAGAAATCCCGTCCAATACTGATATAGGTGATCTTTATGAAAACATTGAGACTCGTCCCGGTACTACCGAAGAGCAAAAAGAAGCAGGTCGATGCGCCTATACAGAACTGCTCGAAGCTCATGCTCGATGGGCAGGCGGCACCTTATTGGGTTGTGATTTCCCGAAAGACTTCCAAGAAAAAGGAGGGACCACCTTCTTGAATCAATCCATCAAGTCAGGCCACGATCTGGCAGTAATGGCGCAAATACTGCGCGATCCGCGTTTTGAGACGATGAGAATCTTCTATACTCGTATGAATCGCATCGTTCATCATACGGCTGTGAGTTCCAGATTACCGGGTGCAGTCTATCTGGAGAAGATTGGACAGGCCAAACATGATCTGGATGTTTTAGTAGAAAAGACTAGGCGACATGTTAAAGCCGATGGTTACTGGTTATTGCATAATCATCCATCGGGGAATGCTACACCATCGAGTCAGGATATCAGGCTTACAGAAATAATTGCATCAACTGTTCCGAGTTTCAAAGGCCATGTGGTTATCAATACCAGCCAATACAGTGTCATCAATAAAGACGGTCATGTCGATTTTATGGATTGGATGGGTGATGAGGCAGGAGGTTATCAGAATAATCGTTATAAAAGTCATGAATTGCTGTTGGAGAAAATAGCCTCACCGCAGGATTTAGCAAAGATAGGACATGCTTTAAAAAATCGGGAGCATTTTTTTAATTTGATAGGCATTAGTGCAACAGGTTTAGTATTATCATTAAGTGAGTTACCAATATCGGTACTTGATCGTCCTCAAAATCTGCTATTAGCACGATTACAAAATTTTGCGCGCAATTCCGGCATCAATACGGTATTTGCTATCACGAATGCCAATGATTACAGACATCCGGTATTATCCAAAGCCTGTGAAGTTGGCATACTAAGAGATGTGCTAACCATAGAGGGCTCTGATCATCGTTCATTGCGAGAAGAAGGAGTAATTGCATCGATATCTGATGAGATAAGCGCCATTTATAGGAAGCCGAGAGCCTTTATGAAGGAAGATGGCGGATTGGGCAAATCCACACGAGGCAAAGTACGCAGCAGGTAACGGACTGGATGATTATGTGGACGATATTGAATGCCATTCAGAGGTTGATGCTGATTGGGAATTGGCTGTAATAACAGAGGCATTGCCAACTGAGATCCCGCCGGTAAAATAATCTATGAATATTATGACTTAATGGGCATATTACTACTGAACTGTAGCCGCCAATATCTTTCGCATCATGCAAACCGCTGAACGAATGAGACGAAACAGCACAAAAGGCATCGATCAATCCGCACAGACCGCAAAACAAGTCGGTAAAGAGATCAAGAGAGATCATGCTGCGCTCATCGGGTGTCGCACCAGAAAACTTGCCGGTGAAAGGCGATATTTCGTCAGTGAAGAAGCAAATCAAATCGACTAATAAAAAAATGAAAAACCTCGATGTAAATGCGCCGAAGGATAAGGAAGAATGAAGGTCACAAAAACAATGATTGCATAATGTAACCAACAATTCTATAGTGCTTTTTTAGTACTAAAAGTGCCTAGGGAAAATCGCCTAGAAGTAACGATTTTCATCTCTAAAACTAACCTATTGATTAAAATTCTCGATCTATCAAAAATCCTAGATAAAGCGGGAGAGGTTAAAATTTTGCAGTGTGTACTTCGATTATAGTCAGCAAATGAATAAGATTAGTAAAATTAAGCTTACAGCAAATATCAGTAACCTAACCATAGTTAATTCATTACCAAAGTTCCATCGACAACAATATTTATTGGCTTTATTAGAGCTTTCTGGCGGAACTTTAAGCATAATGCATTTGCAAAAACTTCTGTTTCTAGCTGAAAAAGTAACAAATAACGAATATTATCACTTCATCCCTTTTCACTATGGATGCTATTCCTTTCAAGCGCAAGCAGATATTGAGTCATTGGAATTGCAGGGGTGGTTAACCATTGATGGCAATAGCATTACCATAAAGAATAATATTGTTCAGTATTTGAAACAATCTTTTACAAGACCCATTATATTTACAATTGCAAAATATAATGCATATAGCACTACTGAGATATTGCTTTATATTTTTGAAAAATATCCTTATTTCAGTATCAAAAGTAAAAATAACAACCGAGTATTAAGAGATGAGACTGATCAATCAATATCTCAAAACGAAATTTACCTAATTCATCAAAAAAGTATTTTGTTTACTTTGGGCTATGAAGGAATAACATTAGAGCAATACATTAATTTGCTGATAAAAAACAACATAAAATTATTATGTGATGTGAGAAGCAACCCAATCAGCAGAAAATTTGGGTTTTCTAAAAAAACATTAAGTAATGTTTTACAGCAAATCGATATTGAATATATACATTTTCCAGAACTTGGAGTTGAATCAAAAAAAAGAATTAACCTGGAAACGAAACAAGATTATGCAAGATTATTTGTTTCGTATCGCAAATCACTTTCACAAAAATTTCTAGAAGTTTCTAAAATAATGCAATTGGTGGAAAGATATGGAAGCATAGCTCTTACTTGTTTTGAAAAACAACATAAGGAATGCCATCGTCACTGTCTGAGCGATTTTATTTTGCAAAACAGTAATTCAATAAAAGTCGTTCATTTATGAGTGAAATACACCAAGTTTTTATTACAGTTAAAACCTACCCCACACTATCTAGGAATTATGACGAGCTGGTATGTACTGCGGGGTTTTTAGAAAATGGAAGCTGGATTAGAGTTTATCCATTGCCTTTTAGAAAGCTTGATTACGAAAATCGATACAGAAAATACCAATGGATAGAGTTGCCTATCGAACGCAATTTTTCAGATCCTAGACCAGAGAGTTTTAGGGTTACTGATTTGTCTAAGATCAAACTGATTGGAGATCCAATTGGAACTGAGCAAGGTTGGTTTAAGAGAAAAGAAATCGTTTTTGCAAAAAAAACAATTTTTTCGAACTTAGAAAAGTTAATTGAACTCGCAAACAAAAATTGCCTGTCACTAGCAACATTCAAGCCTCGACAATTTCTAAACTTTATCATAGAACAGACGGATCGAGATTGGAGTGTCGACCATTTGCAAACCCTTAAGCAGAAGGCCAATCATTTATCTTTATTTCAAACCGAACAAGAAGTTAGGAAAGAATTATCGGTAGTAAAGAAGCTACCCTATAAATTTTCTTATCAATTTCGTGATGATGAAGATAGGGTAAGCACGCTAATGATAGAAGATTGGGAAATTGGAGCGCTATACTGGAAATGTCTAGAAAAAAGTAACAGTGAGCAAAAAGCCATAGAACAAGTGAAGCAACGATACGGGGATAAGTTTTTGCAAAATGATTTGTACCTATTTTTAGGTACAACAAGACAGTTTCACTGATGGGCCAGAAATCCTTTTGTTATTATTGGTGTATTCTATCCGCCGATATTCCAACAGCAATCATTATTTTGATTGAGCAAAGCGAACACATGGTGCTCAATCAGACAGGTGCCAAGTTAGCCATTGCTGCATCAAAAAAATCAAGTCGCACTGTGATTGCGTCAGCGGATTGCTTGAAGTACAATAGAAGTAGCCATCAAGCCCCGCAATACCGAGCTAATCATTTTCTTACCGTAGAAGGTTATGTGTGTTTTTCTGGGGGAACAACAAAAGCTTCTGCTGTATTGTTCGTAGTATTTAAAGTATCGTTTTTAACATTTCTGTCAGCGTTCAATGCCCGGACTAATTTTTCTATTTTCCCAGAATCATCATTTTTGAAACTACCAAAGAGAAACCGATGGCATTGTGTAGTGGCTATCATAAAAGCACCTGGAACAATACATGAAAAAACCAGGAAAAAATAAAGAAAACTCCAGAGAGTACCACGGTAATTTTCGATATTTAGATCTATTCCAATGTCTCTAAAAGAGTAATAGTTAGATGCGGTAATGATCATCAACAACAATATGATGATTATTAACAATGCATTAACAATCTTTAGAGCCCATCCGCCTCGTAGAAACCGCTCAAAAAATATCTCAAGCAATTGATGACCGTTCCAAGCGTCTTTTATATAGTCACTATTCTTGATTTCTTCTGCTAATTTGCGATTAACGAGGCTAGCAAGCTGCCGATAATAAATGCTTTTAGTCAATTCTTTATCGGTAATAGATTGTTGAATTTTTGCTATTTCATCATTTAGATCTTCAACTAAATTGTGGTATTTAATTTCCCGAAAAGCCAAATTAAGAACCACCGATATTTCGATGATATAAGCCAGCTTAAAGAAATCCGGGTATGCTTCCAAAACTACCTATCCGTGCTTGGAGTTATAGTGCACCTTGTCTACTATTTAGCTCCTTGATAATCAATGGCGTCCATGAACATAATATCAAATTGACGTTTGAGATTACTCACGGTTTTAGGGCGCTTGAAAGAAGCCACGGCTTGTCGGTTAGGATTAGTCTTGTCCTCGCAAAATCGATAAGCATCATCATCCATCGTCATGAAGTGCGACAGAATGTCTTTATGTTCTTTTTTCGAAATTTTTAAGAAAATCTGACTATCATCCGAAGGCGGACGTGAAACTGCACTTACGCAACGATTCAAAAACTTACTCTCTTGATAAGATCCGGTATTCTCATCAATACTATTTTCAGGTTCTTGCAGCAAAATTTCGAGCTTTATTTTTCGATCATTAATAACATGATCAAGCGCATCAAGTATGGCTTCGTCATCATAAATATCGCTACTTAAATAAGAACTAAATAATTTAACCTCACTCTTTGCTCTGGATAATAATGCATGGATTAGAACCTTAGCGTGATCTTTAGAGCCATTTGAGATCAATTCATCTGAATGAGCATCGGCTAATTCAGAAACTTTTTCAATATAAGCAGCTTGTTCAATAGTCAATTTTCCTGATTTGCTTAAGCCAGGAATCAGTTGTGCCATTTTTTTTAGTTGTGTCATTTTTCCCTTCCGAACAAAGATTCCAGCAGAGTGCTTATTATAACGACACGCTTTAAAAAAGATTCATTTTTCATAGCAGTGACAATGAGAGAATAGAGTTATTTCTTTGAAATAGCTTGTTGAATAGTCTAACTTCGGCGCCTATTCTACGACATTTAATCATTATATACAAGAACAAGAGCAATAGAATAATACAATCCATTAAAATTTGTTGTAATTATGCTGAATTAAATAGGAATTGACATTCAATAGCATCCCAAATATCCTGTAAGCTCATTCCAATCAATGCCGTAGAGGAACCCCTTCCGACTTAACGCCCAACCCACTCGCTGCGATCATGGCAGCATGACAAAACGTTTAATCACTGGCATCGTTATTCACTATTCGGCAACGCCAAACGGCCGTTGGACGACGACCGCCGGTATCGACAATTCGCACCGCGAGCGTGGCTTTTCGCGCACGCTGGATTTTCACAAAATATTCAACCAATCGTTAACCTCGATTGGCTACTGTTTTGTCGTTTACACCAATGGTGAGGTAACAACCGGACGCCATTTGGACGAAGTGGGCGCGTACGAAAAAATATTCAATGCCAATAGCCCCGGCGTTTGTTTGGTTGGGACCGATCGATTTTCCGTCATTCAACGGGATTCCCTGGGCGACAACCTTGCCGGGTTATTAAAAATATATCCCAATGCAAGTATTCGTGGTCATCGAGATTTGTCTGGTATGCATAAAACATGCCCAGGGTTCGATGTGTCGGCATGGCTTAACAATGACAAAAAGCCATTGCCTGAACATATTCTTGAAACGGAAAAGCTATAATGAGAGCGCTGGATCTGATCACTGATGCAGGGACGGGTCAGTTATCGCATACCAAGCTCTGGACAAACATTGCTTATTTTTCGGCTACCCTTGCTTTTTTCATATCACGCTGATATTGCCAGAGCCTTTAAAATAATACTGAGGAATTCCAAAGGCTCTAGACTAGCAGATACAATATGTTAGTCTAGTGAGATGTTAAGAAACAGTAAATTAAGTGATTATTTTGTTAAAAAAATAATTCAATGTTTTAGTATTGATATACCAGCCAGCGAAACAGCACTGCTGTTGGGTAAGAATCGTAACACGATCAATCGCTGGTATGGCCTATTCAGGCAAGTGATATACCGCCTCAGACTGCCCTTAAAGACAAGCTGTTAGGTAGAGTGGAAGTTGATGAAAGCTATTTTGGTGCGAAACGGCATCGTGGTTATCACGGTAAACTCAAATGCGGTGGCGATACATTAAAACAACCTGTTTTCGAAGTGTTTGAGCGAGATGGTAGGGTAAACACTGAGATAGTGCCGGGTTGTAAGTGATTGACTTTACAGGCAGTAATACTAGGTAGAGTGTCCATTGGAAGTGTTATTTATAGTGATGGCTGGTGTGGTTATAATGGTTTGGTAGATGTGGGATAATCCAAGCATTTTCGAGTATCGCATGGTGATAATGAATTTGCCCGAGATCGACACTGCCACATTAACGGTATTGAATCATTTTGGAGTTTACCAAGCGACGACTTGCAAAGTCTGACGGCGTATCAGCTAACTTCGAGTTGCGTTTGAAAGAATCTGAATGGCGCTGGAAAAAGCAACCCGATGAACTTGCTACTGAACTATGGCAGCTCACTAGATATTATTAACCTCTGCTAGTCTAGAGCCTTCCAAAATATAAATCGAACGTTCGTTTGTTGTTGTAACCAGAAATGATTATTCGTGAGGCGAGGCAGTTACCAAAACATTAGAGGAATGCTCACTGGTGGTCTGTTTACGTGATCGTGAGAATCAGCAAGCTAAGCTATACACTCAAATTCAAAATCGACTGCAACAACATCAGCGAGCTAGAACTAAGGTTGGTTAATCTAAATGAAGATCATTCTATGATCTTTCCAAGATTAGGATCATATCGATAATTCACAATTGAACCGTCTCGGATCTTCTCAATTGTTTCATCAATCACGAATAGGGGAACTAAGAACCATTCGCGCGGCACAATAGGATTTCCAAACCTATCCATAATTTCAATATCAAGTTTTGCTGGTTCAAAAAACCTGTGAATCAGATTCTCCAGCTTCGTGCGATTTATGTTTGAAAGCTCATAAGTAGCCACAATCTCAACGTCAGCCATGAGGAAAGTGGGGTCTAGCTTGGCATTGCCGATACGCCTTTCAATATTGCCGTTGGTTACGCCGATTTTATGAATAACGTCGCGATGTTCCTTGATTAGAGGATGATCGGATTTGCTGCGGAGCACATAAATGGTGCCAGTTTCCTGATCTCCTTCTTCAGTTACACCAGAAAACAAGGGGCCAGCTGCGGTATCGATAATCCTACGGCTAGCTTCATCCCTGTTCAATGCCCGCTGCAACGATCTCATTAAAATATCGCTTTCGGTACCATTGTCGTATATCACACGCAACCTACGGTCTGGTCGACCATATTCCGCTATGAATTCCACCCCCATTTCTGCAACATAGATTTTCTGACCGCCAAGAATGAAAAAATCACCCTGCCTGATCTGCGCATCGTCTTTGAATTTACGGGTTACGCGGGCACCGGAAGCCAGTTCTTCCTGTACCTTAGTAAACAGCGGTTTGAAAGTATCGAAATCCAGGCAGGGAGTCCGCTTAGCAATCTCTTCGGCAGCTTTGATTTCTGCGCGGGATTTGACATGCGTTAATTTGGTGATGTCATCGTTACCTGTATCCAAAACGCCTAGTTCGGCCAGTAACGCATCGTCGTCCAGATCATTTTGCTCGTGAACAGCAGCCGTTGGTTCACCGGTAATAAGGCCATGCTTATCCCGGCCTGCTAAAACTGAGCGGCATTCGGGTGAGGAACGAATTTTGTCGAGCCTTACAGCATATAGTCGTTCGAAAATATCGCGATCCTCACCGTGTAAGGGTGTTCGGCCATGTTGTTCATAGAACCGTTCAATATCTTCAAAACCGGCAATGATGCGTTCTTCACAAGGCGTGCGGCCTCCCGTGTTTTTAACTTCAACTTCAACACCCAGCTCTTCGAGAAGTGCATCATCTTCATCAGTGAAGCTCGTTTTAGCCATTGGCCGCCTCTGCCTTCATTCTCGCTAGAAAAGCAACCCCCTCGGCCATCCTTTTCTCCCAGGGGTCTTGGGATGTTAGCGATGGAAGCCTTCCACGTTCTTGCTTGAATTTCAGCGCACGCTTAGCAAGTTCCCGCGCTTCCTCAATGGTGAGATTTACTTTCTTACCGGCAATCACCAATGCTACCTGCTTCAGACTATCCTCATTCATGGCCTTGGCCAGAATTGCATAAGCTTCACCAAAAGGGTTGATACGATCAATCAAATCAATATCAAGATCTCGTACATCCATTGCAAATTTGCGAACCCCATCAATCAGAGCGGTATTGCCAGCTTTCAATGCATCGTCAGCGGAATTGAGGATTTTCTTAGCCTGCTGAGTAAGGTTCAAGGCAGCAATCGCGTGCTGACGCACAGCTTCTTGATCATTTTCATCCAGTTCCGGGTATTTGTCTTTGACGATTTTACCCATACGTACTTGCGTGAGTTCCTCTGGCACCATCTCGGAATCAAATAAGCCCCGTTCCAGCGATGTTTTATCCTGAACGAATGCCGCAATGACCTCGTTCAAATCTTCCTGGCAAATACGGGTAGCCTCCTTGCTCTTTGGTTCTGCCAGACCTTTTATTTCAATTTGGAATTGCCCGGTTCGTTGGTTAAAGCCGACATTCTCTTTTTTGGGATCGTAACCGCCTTCGCCATAATCGAAGCCTTCTACCGGACCGTTTCCGCTATTTTTGGGCATGAAATTGAATTTCGGTGCCAGCACCTGTTCCATCAGCAGGCTGGCTGCTATGGCTTTGAGCGTATCGTTCACTGCATCCGTTACAGCATCTTCGGCGGCATCTGGTTCGGCAATCAGGTTAGTAAAGCGTGCTTTGGTTTTGCCTTTAGCATCGCGGGTAGCACGGCCAATGATTTGAATGATTTCCGTTAAGCTGGAACGGTAACCTACAGTCAATGCATGTTCGCACCAAATCCAGTCAAAACCTTCCTTGGCCATGCCGAGGGCGATAATGATGTCCACATGGTTACGGTTATCTTTGGCGGAAGGGTCACGCAAGGCACTCAGTACGATGTCCCGCTTGGTATCATCATCCACCAGATCGGCAATCTTCAGCACGCCTCTGGGTGTCTTTACCATGTGAAAGCCGGTTTTATCATCAATGCCTTGCCATTCACCCAGTTCATGAATGATATGCTCGACTTCTTTGATTTTATCTTTGGTGCTTTCGCGTGAATTGACGTTCGGAATATGGATGATCGTTTTTTCTTCCGGATTCAGAACGCTGAGGATTTCATCGGTGTACGAGCCGGTGTAGAAATAATAACCAATGTCTAATTGCTTTAGGTATTGATACCCGTTCAGTTGTTCGTAATAGGTATACGTTACCGTCTCGAACTTGGCTTCATCCTGCGGTGAAAGAACTGCCTCAGCATCGCCACGAAAATACGAGCCGGTCATGGCGATGATATGCACCTTATCACGCGACATGAACTGACCGAGATGCGCACCCAGCTTGTTATCGGGATTGGCGCTCACATGATGGAATTCATCGACGGCAATCAGGCAACCATCAAATGCTTCTACGCCGAACCGGTCAACTGCAAAGCGGAATGTGGCGTGCGTGCAAACCAGTACGCGATCAGCGCTATCAAGGAAAGCCTTCACCGCGCTGACTTTGCCACCATTGTCATCCCCCGGTGCGTTGCAGAGATTCCATTGCGGCGCCACTTCCCAATCCGCCCAGAAACCGTATTGGGTCAACGGTTCGTTGTTGAAGCTGGCACCGATGGTTTTCTCCGGCACCACGATAAAGGCTTTTTTCAGCCCTTGGTTATAGAGTTTATCCAGCGTAATGAACATCAAAGCACGGCTTTTGCCGGAAGCCGGTGGGGACTTGATCAGCAGATATTGCTCGCCGCGTTTTTCATACGCTCGTTCCTGCATGACACGCATACCCATTTCGTTGGCTCTGGTGGAGCTGCCATTGCAGGCGTAATTGACGGAAACTGACGGGATGGATTTGATGTTTGTCATGACGGAATAATCTATTATTTATTTTCGGTGGCTAATTTTGGTTTAGTGGTCATTTTGGTATACAGCTCGAATAGTTTCTCCAGTCTCTCGGTATCATTCTTGAAGCGACGTCCAATATAGATGCGTTCCAGCACTTCATCGTTGCGCTCATGCGCATGGCGTAAATTTTCCGGCATGTTGCCAGGGTCATAAAGTTCGGCGATGGTCGCCGGAAAATGTGCTTCGCGAGCCAGCAGAATATCTTTCGCGCAGTGGGCGAGATCGGCTTTATTTTTTTCGGTGAGAAGTGGAACGGGAAAAGTATTCCAGCCGAGAGTATTGGAGTAACGGAAATCAGACTTCATTTTTCCACAGACAGTTGCAATCCAAACCAGATGCATTCTTGATGCTATCAAAGCCATATTCCATAAGGGGGGATCATACATACCGAATGCGTAATTCACTATTGATCTTCTTGGTAGGAATCCTACCGGCAAATAGGATCTATTCTCCGAACTAACAATGGGGATTACTAGCGCTTCCTCATATTCAGGTGAGCGTATTTCAACAAATCTAAAAGGTTTTGAGCTCCACGCGACTGTGGCTTTCTTGGTGCTCTTGAGCCTATTTTCTTTCACTCGTTCGAAACGTAGCTGTAATTCTTTGCTTTTGAGTGCTTCTGGGAGATCTTTCTCAGTAATCCAAAAACAGTATCGACAAATGCCTTTTATAAACTCTTGTCCACCAAACATTGGCCTTAAGAATACTTTGGCATAATCATCCAGACTGTGGATTTCATGATGATCACAAATCAAATTCCCGTCATCTTTAGCAAAATTACCGAGAAGCATTTCTGATAAATCAGATAATGGTTTTGAGCGCGCTCTGACGTAAATAGGTTCACCAGCTATCATGTAAGGTGAAATTGCTTCTACTTTTCGTGCAATGTCTTCTTCAAAGAGAGTTACTTTGCTGTTCTTTTTTATCGAGCAAATACCAATTACTACACAAATGACACCCGCATTATTTGATGCGAGATTTGACCATTTGAATGATTTTCTGGCAAAAAATATTTTTAAGTCATTCAATATTAATGGCCAAAATTCAGAAACTTGGATTCCCTGTGAAATTGAATTCGTGGAAACGAATGCACATGAGCCACTTTCTACCTGGTGGATATATTTAGCTGCTTTGAAAAAGAAGCCACATACGTAGTCGAAAGATCTCCAACGAGAAGATACGGAAGAAAAAACTTTCTCCATATCATTTTTCTGATCTTTGCTTTGTTTTTTATCACCCACATAAGGAGGATTGCCACAAATGTAAGTTTCACCACCCTCATTCTCAAAATCAATTTGCGTTTGCTCTAATGGGGTATTAAATAAGTCATCGCTATACAGTTTCACTCCAGTACCAGTTGACTGGAAAATATTTAACCAGTCCAATTGTAGCGCATTGCCGCATGTGATCCAATTTTGAGTATCCAGCGGAAGAAATTCTGCTAAGGCAAGCTTCGGTCCGAGATAGAGTACATCGCATTGATACTCGGCAATAATTAGCGCGAGCCGGGCAATTTCAGCCGGGAAGTCACGCAATTCTATGCCTCGAAAGTTTGTAAGCGGGATTTCGGAGCGAAGATATGTTTCATTACGACGCCGGTTAATCTCGGCTTCGATTGCCCGCATTTCTTTATAGGCAATCACCAGGAAGTTTCCTGAGCCGCAGGCAGGATCAAATACACGAATCCTTGCTATGCGCTTGCGAAGATTCAACAACATACGTGGATTATTACCCGCTTCTTCCAGTTTGGCATGAAGATCGTCCAGGAATAGCGGATTCAGCACTTTCAAGATATTCGGCACACTGGTGTAATGCATTCCCAGTGCACCACGCTCTTCGTCCTCTGCCACCGCTTGAATCATCGAGCCGAAAATATCGGGATTAATTTTCTTCCAATCCAGATTGCCCACATGCAGCAGGTAGCTACGCGCAATCTTGCTGAAGCGTGGGGTTTCAGTGCTGCCGGAGAATAATCCGCCATTGACATAGGGGAACGCATCCGCCCAGCGAGGTAATTCTGCCGCTATCCGGTCTTCTTTTTTTGTATTCATGGCGTGGAAGATTTCGCCGATAACTTCGTGCGTATTCGAGGAATCCTTCGCACTCATTTGCGCTATGGTATCGGTAAATAGGCCGGTGCCGTTAAAAATGTCTGTATCCTCGGCAAAAAAGCAGAAAATCAGCCGCGCCATGAAATGATTCATGTCATGACGGCGGTTTGCATTTCCCCAGTCCGGATTGTCTTTCAGTAGTTCCACATAAAGACGATTGAGGCGACTGGTGGCTCTGATATCAAAAGCATTTTCGCTAATTTGCTTGACGGTCGAAATTCCAGCGAGTGGCAGAAAGAAGCCGAAATGATCTGGAAAATCCTTGTAGTTGCAGACTACGGTTTCACCGCTGATGCTGTCTTCTGCTTGAAACTCTTCACCATCGGTAGCGAGGATAAACTTGGCTTTGTGTCGGTTGGTTGCTGAACTGTTTTTCAGCTTTTCCAGCATTTTCAGTACTTCACCAACAGGGCAGACCGCGATGTGAATGTTGTTGTACTGAAGCACTGCGCCTTCTATATCGGTTTTATTCGTGTTGCCACTTCTCAGGAGAGAGATGTGGTTGTTTTATTTCCAAACGCTTCCAAAAAGGCATAAGGAAATTCCATCGGATCAAATGGTTGCTCTGCCAGTTTGGATATTGCTTCTTCAATCTCTACAGCGTTCAAAGCACAACCTTGTACGATTTCTTATAATTTTTGATAAAGATTAGGCTTTATACAATGCAAAACCAGATGTGAAGTCAGAATAGATACCCGCAATGGTTTGTTCATCGCTTTTATATGACGCCGCTTTTTTGAAGCCCATTTCACGAAGATGACCTCTTATTTTCATAACATCGCTCTCATCATCACAATCGTAGGTGTAGACACACACGACATAAACACCACCCTTGCTTCGCCAGGCAGTAGATACCTTTGCTTGTTTCCATAGTTTTCCATCTTCAACTGCTTTCTTCACGTTGCGCCATGTATCGTCAATATATTTTTCGGCAACAAAGAACAGCCATTTTCCAACTCGCTTCCCATCTGGCATTGAATTTTCTCCCCTATATCTTGCCACGATAAATGCTGCGTGAGTGATTTCACTGGGGTTTCCTTCATCAACAGACCGCACAACATCGGTTTCAGAGTTCTTTTTTGCTCCAACCAATTTCTTTTTTGTCATCTTTGCGGACACCCATTTATTTGCGGTAATTGATATGTAAGCTAAACGAGATGAACTCAGAAGGCGATAATTTTTGTACGCAGCTTATGCAAGGCAAATCAAATCTTCAGCGTTCTCTTGTGCTTAAGAGTATCTATTAGCGTTAACGCAGCTTTTTCCCCGTCATAGGTAATGGCTACATCTTTACCAGCAACAGGCTTGCCATCAACAGATCTTAATTGATGCACAATATAATCGTTGTTGACCTGCTGATAAAAAATAGCATTGTCTTTATCGATATGAATGATTTTTCCTTCATACGATTTTTTATCAACAGCCGCTTTAGCTAAATAAATGTTGTAGACACCTGGTTTGATGCCGTCATCAACCTTCTTGATCGTACCAACCGTTTCCCATTCATTATTATTCTGGGATTGTAGAATCTTTTGTCCATTCATTACGACCATTCGTAACTTTTGTGCTGTCGTCATTTCAAATTATTCGTCAGTAAGATTGAGAGTACATTTCAATTAACCTGCTTCTTGCTGACTGGCAACCTCATTCAGAATTTTCATCAGATCGAAAGACTCAGATCTTTTCATGCCATGCAAAAAGGCAATCAATTGCAGTGCACCGCTGCCCTTGGCTGAGAAACTACCATCTTGCAATGCTTTGATGGTGAACTGAACGATATTGGAGCAATTCCTACCTTGCTCAAAATAGTTTTTTATTTTGCTTTGAAGAAACGCTTTATGATCGCTCGATAGATCATGCATTAAATCCTGTGGTTTGCGTTTGTCTTTTTTAATGAGATTGTAAATAGAATCCAACAATGAATTCGGCACGCTTTGTTTTTGATCGTTGTTATGAGTTGCCGTGCTATTTGATTCACCTTCAGCATTGAAAGCTTGATCGTCCGCAGAGTTAGACGGGAGTGTTTTTTTCAACTTTAAGAATTGACTGAATTGGTAGACATCCAATCGGGAGATTTCT
>Ga0073900_10001174_pt1 | contig 15044 bp, 2 predicted proteins | sample KloWWTmetKNB5Kit_FD_66666 | JGI IMG/M metagenome (GOLD analysis project Ga0073900, IMG submission 66666) | Active sludge microbial communities from Klosterneuburg, Austria, studying microevolution and ecology of nitrifiers - Klosterneuburg... | ecosystem: Engineered > WWTP > Aerobic digester >...
AAAGACTGGTATCAGTCTGGATAACAAAGATGTACGTGCTTATTTCACTGCGAGCCGTAAAGGGGCTGGCGTTACTGCTGATGTGTTAATAGAAGAGAGGGCAGAGCATGTTGGGATTACTGTTGAAAATAGCGGTAAGGACAGCAGCACCAATCTTAGTGACAGCCGCAGTGAACAAGTTAGTGGAACCGAAGCAGCCACTACCGAAGAAGTTATCACCACTTCCGCAGGGGCAGACGACAAAACCATCAGCCTCTTCGGATAATGGTTAATCTACTGAAGGGCATCATCATTGTTATTGGTGCTTTACTTGCTGTTGTTTTAGGGGCTTCAATCCTTATAGCAATAGGGGCTGTTGTGACAGCGGGTGCTATCGCCATTCAAATAATTATTGGTGTAGCCCTTCTGTTTGCAGTAGTTCGTGAAGCGTTCTCAGCAAACGATTGAAATACTCCCCCAGTTAACACTGGGGGGTATTTTTTAGTTAATCCATGAAGTAGTGACCATTTCATCCAGCATGAATGGGAAGTTCAAAGCGCCAGCCCTGAATGGGTTATCCATGAAGTTAGCGAATAAGCTACTACCGGTAACCACAGATCCTGCACCAATCAGATGACCCAAAGCCACCAGTGTCATGGCTCTAGTGGGTTCATCCTTAGTAGCCCTAGCCAGTACACCCTGAATGCGTAAGAAGTACTTCATGAAAGGCATAATGCCCATATCATCAAGGTACTGCGTCATTCTATGCATTGGCATGTCGTAGTTAACGAAAGCTTCACTGGCATCACGTACTGCAGCCAGGTGCTCCAATTTACCTTCTTTCTTTGTTGTCTGATGTGTGTACAACACGTAGCGAGCAACGAAGTCAGACAATTGAGCAGCTCGAGCCAGGCCTTGATACCCTTTGGTATCGTGAGTCATGTAAACACTACGAGCTGCAGCCTTAATCTTAGGGTTAACCCAGCTAGTCTTATTCTCCAGCGCTTTAGACAGGCTGGCCTTGTAAGAGTACGCATCCTCATTAGCTGACAGATCTTCTACGATTGTCGGCATCAAACCAGCCTTAACCAAAGGTGTCACTGGGTTCTTCTCAATCGATTTCTCGAGTAGAGCTATCTCTTGTTTCAAATCCTCCAAATTAGTTTCGATATATCCAGCCTCCAACATAGCTTGTAACTGCAGCAATTTTGAGCTGTCTTCTTGGTACGCTATTGCGCCCGCCAATCCTTCTTTATGCAATCTAGCCATGGCAGTGATAGGCACTCCCTTAAGCCAGAGAAGTGTAAGATTGCTCATGATGTTACTGGCACTTACTACCAGTGATTTGACCACGATAATATCTTTGATCTCAGCGGTGAGCTCTCTCCAACCAAGTTCACCTCGATTGATCCATGTAGACAAACGCTTAGCGTATTCCTGGGCATCATCTGAATTCATCCCAAGCTGCGCTTTAGCGTACGTTGCTACAAGGTTCAGCGAAGCATCAATGATCATCGCTTTAGCCTGTCCACGCATGTTCTTAACGTCTCTGGGGTTCATGTCTCTATTGAACTGATTACCCAAAGAGAGCTTTGAATACCCGAATACGATATCCAGAGAATCCATACGTACGTACATACCCTCTACACCCCAGGTCTCTTTAACGCTGTCTTTAGTAGCACTGGAGAGTGAAGCCCAGATAGCACGCATCTCTGGATTAGGAGAGTTAACACCAACCAGGATGTATGAGTGTGGGACCAATTTACGGCCATCATCATAATCCGCTTTCAGCATCTCAACTATCTGAGTATTCATAGCAGGGGTTTTTGTCTTATCAAAAATCTTACTGCCATGCACACCCATCAATTTGCTGAAGTCGTTATCCCTTTCAAGAATTGAATCTCTATGCGCTGAAGTCATCATGTAGCGGAAGTCCACTACGTTACCTTTTTCATCAATTGTTGGCACTGCAAAGTTTTCACTCATTGAGCTCAAATCTCTGAGCTGCTTTGGTGCATTTTTTATGGAGACTGTGTTAGCTCGGGTAGTAATAACCTTCTTGAGTTCCTTAGCCTGTTCCTCAAAGCTTGTGGACTCGGTAATGGTCATTGAAGAGCCTTTGGATTCCAAGCTATTCAAAGCCAGCAAACCAGATACGTACGGCGTTACTTTTCCAGAGTTTCTGAGTGTGTATACACCAGTCACTTCTTTGTTACGGTCATCAAAATCTACGTTGGTATTAGCGGCTCTTCTGTATCCCTGCAGTAGCAGTAATTTTCCTTCTGCTTCAGTAGCGAAGCGTACATCGGTATTGGTATTAACTACCTCTGGGGTATAGCCATGGATCATCTGCATTTTGTTGCCATTGAACAGATGCTTTAAAGACTCCTCTTCATAATGCTTTGCGAGTTTTAACAAGAACAGCATGCCATTCTTATCACCTCTAGCAGCTTCATCAGTCATAACCTTAGAAACTGCTGCTACATCGGTAGGGCTGCTATACCGTATAGCTAATAGTGTAATCAGTTCTTCTATCAGAACTTCTGCACTGTTAATTTCTGAGTTAGACAACTTACCATGTGCTTGAGTACCCACACCACTAGCGATAGCGTAAGCATTAGCGAGCTTCATCTTGTTACGGGCTATACCAGTCACACTGTGATACGCAGTTACGTTGGCTTGCTCTATGAAGTGATTCCCTATATTACCCAGCTTACCGAGTTCTTTAGTAAGCGCGTTTATACGTGCTGTGCGCACAGTTACATCAGACAGCATTTCTTGTATTTGGCCAATGTCGTAATGCTTGAGTAGCTTACTTAAGCCAGTTCTCATACCAACTCTAGTAATAGCAGCACGGGTCTGAGTTGTAAGGCCTATGCCTCCATCAATAAAAGCTCCGAGTATGCTCTCGGATACACTGTTATTAATCTTCTGGCGTACTTGCTGCTGTTCTTTAACAGTCAGCATTGCCATCAGGAAGCGCTCTTTGACCCCACGGAATTCTCCCAGTGTGGCAGCTACTATACCGTTACGGTCTTGGACCACTTTATCACGCAGCTGCTGTAGGCCATCTAAGTAGAGCTCCATATTACCGTCAGCTGCTACTTTGGTTAACGTGTTAGCCATACGAATCAAAGATCTTTTGGATCCTTTCACAGCCCTACTCTGCAGTAGTTTGCTGGAAGCAGTTACTATTGCTTCACTGGCTGCATCAGCTACCTTTTTCATAGCTTGGGCACCTACTGCGCCTTCCTTTTCTAACGCTTCTTTCTGTTTAGCATCTATGTCTACTAAGCGAGAAACTAGTATCTCCATCTTAGTCGTAGCTTTAAGGCCTGGAGTTGCTTTGGTAACAGTATTAGTCAACTTTTCCAGTGCCCAAAGGAAGAAGTTTTGAACCTTCTCACCAATAGTACCGTCTGATCTCAAAGCCTTTCTAGCCTTAGAGGTAGTAAACTGCATCTGGGTATTAACACCTTCGTTACCCAAAGTCAGCGCCACAAATCTAGCCAAGTAGTCTTCTCTGCTGGCTGTGGTTGTGCTGCCGAATATGAAATCATACTCAGCTGGAGACATGACAGTTTTCATCTCCTGTCGTGCTTCCATGTACAGTCTCTTCAATTCACCGTAAGCCATCGACGTTGTTATTGCAGGGCTCTGCAATGCTGTCTCCATGGTGGCCTCTACCTGCTCCATGACGTAGAGTTCTTGTGGTGAGCTGATGAATGGGCCTTGTGCTACTGAAGCAGCGAATGGTGCTATCCCAGTGGCCATGGCCTTCATCAAAGTGTCCATTGGATTGGAGGCAGCACCCTGCTGCTGAATGGCGTAATCCACACCGAATGGGCCATGTAATTTATGGACAATGTGATCCAGTAAGTTAACTAGCTTATTCGAAAAGGCAGGGCTTATGGCTTGTGTATCTATCGCCTCAAATACTTCCTGAGTAGTAAGGTTAGTAACTGGATTACTAGAAGCCATTGCTCTGCTAATTGCGCCTCCTGGTATCGCACTTTTAGCTGCTTTTATGTTCTGGGCTTCATATAACAAACCGGAGCCTATAACAAGTAAACGTGTTACCCCAGATGTTTCAATACTAACGCCTGTTATTGCTCTTATATAATTTATGATCGGCATAAGGAATGCATTCATAGCATTCGCCATTTTGTAAGAAAGACTAGCAATTGTCTCAGGGGATATATTTCCTTCCGCCCGCATCTGGCTTAGTACACTAGCTTGAAAGTCTTGATTAGTCATACCCCAAGAAAGCAGTTCATAGATGTCTTTAACAGCTGGCCCAAACTTCTGTTTTAATTCTGGGTTGCTATTAACTATTGCAGTGGTTTCAACTAGTAACTGCTCTAGATCATTAACAAGATTGCCCGCTGCTGTTAGTTTACCTTCAGCATCAATTTCACGCTTACCTAGTGTTATTGCGTCTTCCAATACAGCATGCAAAATTTCATGGACTAGGAGTTCAGCACCCAGCTTAGATCCAGGCATGCCCTTACCCATTATGTAGATAATGCCGCCTTCCAAGCCCATACCTTTCTTGCCGTCTACATCACTTCCCTTTTCAGCTGCAATGGCACCACCTCTAGCGAACCAACCATGAACAGGTACGTCCGGCTTACCATGTATATGCTTATCAGAAGTGCTCTCTGTTACGTACATGATCTTCAGATTATCTGGCATCGTTTTCTCTATTATTCCTAATAGATTAACTAGATAGTCAGTGTGCACACCTTTACCTTTAAACAACTTCTTAAACTCTACTGCCAACGCTTTAGCAGAGCGAAATTTTCTACCTTCAAATAAGGAGGCTATTTCGTTAGAGGTATCCTGCTCAACAGTCGCTGTGTATTCAGGTGCCACTGTTACAGCAACCGGTGCTGGTGCTTGGGCGGTTTTATAAGTAGTTTTCCGTGTTCGTCCAGAAAACTTAGGAGTGCTACTGTTAGAAAACCTAGCCACTTTGCTACCTGGTATAACAACTTTACTGCCAACTACATTCAGTAGTTTATTGAGGATAGTGTATGTACCCCTGCGTTGAGCATGTAATCCACCAGCTACAGCTGCATCATAAGCAGCTACAGCTTTAGCCCTGTCTTCCTCAGTTAATTGATATGCGCCTTTTTCATTGGCGTAGTGATCTACTGTTTTCAATAAACTGAGGAATTCAAACTTAGCCAAGTCTGCATTCATTGCAAAGACTGACAGCTCATTTACTACAGCTAACCCATCATTCTTAGTGAGGGCAGCCATAATAGGTTTCATTTGCGCAGCAGTTATTTCGCCATTTTCATGAGCTGTATTAATTGCTTCCAGTAAATTATGTAGAGTGTCAGCCATAGCTGTGAGTGGGCTGTACTTCAGTACTGCTTCAAACGCTGCTTTGTTAAGTTCTCTAGCAGTTCCTGACAATCTACCTATACCATCTATCAACGCATCATGAGCATTGAGTACGTGTCTGTCTTTTTGCACAGTATGCGAGATGTCAGAATCCAGTGAGTGAGTACCAGCTGATATTAGTGATACCCCTGGATCAGTAACTACACCCACTATGGCACGGATGGTGAGGCTCTTTATTGGAGATGAAACTCGCTGTCCTTTTCCAGTAGTAACGTCAGTAACGCGATTGGATATCTGATTACCAAAACGAGTGACGTTACTCATTAACGGATCTGGTGAGCTCTTTCTCTCAATCTTGCCTACAAAGAGACCTTCTTCTTTGATATCTGGATTGGATGCAGATGTAGCCAAGAATGGTATGAACGGCGCCAATCTTTTTTGTAGTTCAGCTTCTTGTGCTTTACTGAGCGTAACGATTCGTCTGTCTTTAGGTTCCTTGCCTGCTTTAACAGCTGCTTCAGCGGCTTTGATACTAGCCTCTGTTTCTGGCTGTAATAGCAAGTCTCCTTTTGCTACGAGCTCGTCTATGTACGTTTTACGCATGCCAGAGGCAAGAGCTTCGTACACATCATAGATGCTCTTAGCAGCTTTATTCATTACCTTGGTTTTACTGAGGAAGTCCCCGAACTGAGTTTCAATTACTTTAGTAGCTACCTTACCAACAGTTTCGGTATACGCCTTATTCAGAGCTGCGTATTCAGCCTCAGAGAATTCATACTCCAGCCACTCTCTTAGAGTTTTCTCAGTGAACATTTTTGGGTTGTTATTGTCAGTGAGCTTACGCAGTACACCAGTGTAAGCGTCTACCTGTTTTTGCACTTCTTCTGCAGTGATGCCAGATTTCTCTGCGTTCTCAGATATTTTTTCAAACCCATTTACCACTTTGGTAATAAAGCCATTAGCCAAGCCATTAACAGATGCTTGTACAGCGCTGCCGAATGCGATTGGATTCACAGCATCTTTGATTACATTACGTGAAGCATTGGCGATATTACCTGCTGTATCAGCAAAGCCAGTAATCTTCCATATAGCTTTCAGCTTCGCAATTTTACGCTCATTATCTGGGCCACCAACTTCAGCAGCCTTTCGCATGAGACTCTGTACACCTTCATGCAACAGTTTAGCTGTCCCCTGGTACACATCTTTGGATGCAGGGTCAGTACGATAATCCCCGTAGAAGTTGCTCTCACTATCCTGTGTAATGAAACCACCCTGTATCAAGCTGTCCCCCATGTTTGAAGAGGCATATCCAGCACCATACAGAATATGGTTGAGGGTAGTACCACTGGTAACACCATCCACTTCACCAGTGAAGTCTGTTCTTACCGTAGCTTCACCTTTAGCTTCTGCTATCTGAATTTCAGCCAGTAACTTTAAACCATTGTAGCTAAACAAGGCATGGTTGCCCTTTTCTACAGCGTCAGCGATAGCCTGTTCTTGTTCAGTGGTAACAGCACTATCTGTAAGGAGAACTTTAATAGCCTCTACACCAGCTACTATTACTGGGTCAGTTAACTTCTTCATTACTACTGGCATGTTGTTTTCAGTAGTAGATCTCTCAGTTTTCATATCGAGAGATTCAGCTATACGCAAATAAACATCGTTCATTTGATCAGCGTTAGCTAACTCAACTTTAGTTTTCCATTGTGGAGACGTAAGTATCTGGCGAACTATTTTACTAGTTTGTGGGTTTACAGCAGAGTGCTTAATACCTACACGCTGCTGCTTCCAAACATCATAAGTAAGGAAGATATCAGTATCCAATTTGGATTTTTTCTGACTAAGCATGTCTACGAATTCTACGAGCAATTCCCACTCATGCTTCAGACCCTCATTTTTAGCCTGTATCGATTCACGAGTGAGCACATGCTTATGTACGGATTCTGCATCACGCACGCCCATCATGTGAAGTACAGTAGCTTCGGATATATTGCCCAGCTCTGTGAGGATTGCTTTCTTTATTCTCCAAGCTCGTTTTTGATTTCTTAAAACTGTAACCTCCAATTTACCTGGGGTTACTTGTCCGGATATATTAATGATCTTGGGAGTTTTAGGATTCGCTTTAGTACCGGGGAATTGTTGATTATGCGCACTTTGCATTACCTGATCTACTATACCACCAGTACCACGATTGGCTTCTAGTATTGTACTAACAGCCTTAGCTACAACGTGTCTATTGCCGTCTTCTGTCTTAGTCAGCTTACGATTAAATTTAAGGAAGATATGCTTGCCTTCAAATACAGGGGTATCCTTACCTTTTCTTGCATCTTCTGGAATGCCTAATTTTTTCAGGTTTTCAAACTGCTCCCCGCTAACTTCTTGTCGAATGATGATCCCTTTATTCTCTAGTAGGACCATGGCTTGAGTGCCTAGGGCTACTTTCAAACCAGCAATAATATTAGTTGCTGCTTTATCATCAGCTTTTAAACCAAGAGCTTCTATTGCGCGTGCGCCTAATGAATCTACCAGCGTATGCTGGAATGTCATCGTGTCCCCTAGGATTTTCCAATGCTGCCCTCTGATTGGTGCATTTTTATCTCTGCCCATCAGAAGATTTATAGCATCTTTAGTTGCTCGTCTTGGTTCGCTGCCCTTGTCAGCAACGTGTGCATAAGCAGCGTACGCAATAGCCACTATGACGCTTTCATCCAGTTCTCTTACTGTTTTTCCTTCAGCATCAGTAGTGAATTTGAAGAGGTAATCCAGCTTATTAGTGTGCGTCCAGTCGGGATTAGCGTTCTCTTTATACGCTTCAAAGTTATCTTGAATGGTCTTAGCCCAATCAGCGGTAGCTCTGAAGAAGGTAGCCAAAGCAGTTTTCTGTTCTGAAGTCAGCGGCTCTGTAATAAAAGGAGCAACCATTTCAGCGATAGCTTCAGTGTTTTCAGACAGGGCATTTTTCGCATTAATCATGCGAGTTAGGAAGTTAGACACCATTACCAGTGGCTTACTGGTAGTTACTCCAGCGCCAACTTGGTAAAGGAATTCAGTAGCCCAGTTTCTTCTAATAGCTGGGGTCTCTGGGTCCACTTCATTATTCAAGTTTTCAATCGTAGCTACCTTTACACCATCAGCTTTGGTAGTCACGGTTTCAGCTACGTTACCTTCATCTGTTATTACAGTATCAGCGTCCTCCTGCTGTGATGTAGCCACAGTGCTAGTTGCTGCCGTACTGGAAGCAGTCTCTGGGTTACTGATGACTATAGGAGTAGCGGCTGAAGCCGCTTCAAGCTCTTTCTGCTTCGCCACAAGTATGGCGAACTCAGCTCTGAGCTGGGCATCTAAGCTTTGATCTTCTTGATTTTCTTCATTCTGCGCAGTCGTCGGAGTTTGAGCACGTCCATTAGCAATTGCTTCTTCAGCTTGATACTTGGCATAGGCGTTTTCATCCCCTCTAAGGAGTCCGTTAATTGCTCTGAAGATGCTCGTGTGGTCACTGTTCTCACCTTTGAATAAGTACCCGCTTACAGCAGGTAGTTTGAATTTAGGAGTGCCATCTTCGTTCTTTACGTTCAGCAGCGCATCAAGCATGTGGGCTATAAGAGCCCGTGCCTTATCCACGCCCAATTCAACATCAATGTCTGGTAGCGAATCCATATCGCCTTCAGTCAATGCTGCAATAATGTCAGCCGCTTCCTCTTCTGTAAAAGACACAGGATCCGGGGTTACTACAGGAGCTACAGGGGTAATTTTAGCTAAAGGTTTCTCAAACTTATTAGTGTACTCAAGAGTAACATCCATTGCCTCAGTAGATGTTGTAATAAACTTCTCATCTGTTTGATTTCCCTGCTTACCGTAAGAAACCGATGTGTTCTTTTTATCTTTAACATCAAAAGATTTTACATCTATGATAATAGAGGGATTCGCAGAGTCTCTGTAAATAACTAAAGTATACTTGTCACCAAGTTCATCACTATAAATGTCTGGGTAAGTAGTCGCATACTCACTTTTAGTTACTTCACCGGTGTCATTATTTGTGTGTACAGTTAGAACAGTATTATCTGATACCACTGTCTTAGTAATAGTAAATCTACCCTTTACTTCTGTAGAGGTATCACCAATCTTAGGTGCAGTTTGCTTAGGGGTGGCTTTAGTAGATAGTAACTTACCTGTTTTGAACCACTCCTCACTAAAGATAATATTGGTAGGTGCAACACCTGCTGCATTAAACATTTCAATCATCTCTAAACCAGTATAACCATTCAGAGATGCTTCAGTAGTATTTGTAAATGCTATCTTAAATAACTTATCAGGATGTTGTTTAGCTACAACATACAACTTTTTAATACTCTCAGTTATCTGTGTACCAGGTATAGATCTAAGTCCTTTGTCTTTTGTAACTCTTAAATCTTTTGTAGGCAAAGCATAAGCATTACCTTGTAGTCCTTCACCTTGACCATACTTAGCTCCAAACTGATTCTTTGCTACTAAGGCTGCACCTGCTCCATGTCTACCTTCTGGATTACTTCCAAATACGAATACTGTATTTTTATCAGGTGTTATTTTACCTGTGTAATAAGGTGGTACAACAGACTGTACAGGGGCAGTTGGCTTAGGAGGTGGGGTAACCGGTGCTACTGGTACTACAACCGCAGGTGCTATATTAAGTGGGGCCCCAGAAAAAGTTTTTTCAAACACATCACGAATGGCTTGTTTACCGGCAGCGTTGATTTCTCGTGTTCCTATACCAGCAAAGTTTTTAGTTAGTGTAGGGGTATCCGAGTTTACCCAGCCTTTACCAAGATTGGCAAACCACCTACCCCTCTCTTGATCAAATACGTATACAGGCTTACCTGCTTGAATAGCCATTTCTATAGCGTAGCCAGTACCCCCTTTACCTTGACGAATTAAGGCTTTTTTGTCGTAATTCATTCCACTACCTGCGCTAAGCATGGTAGTTACAGCAAATACAGCATCAGCGTATTTTACTTGAGACCAATTTCTAATAAGAAGAGGGCTTTGTACATTGTGTGTAGGAGCAATTCTGCCCATAGCTCTTGCAGCTAAAGTAACTTTTTCTTTTCCTTCTTTAGTGTCGTCTTCAGAAATCTCTGTGTTACCTATAGGTGTGGTTTGCCCCATCCAAAAGTGCTTAGCTTTAGTTAAACCAAAAGTACGCCCTATACTGTCCCATAAGGTATCTGCACCCTTAGCACCTCCAGACATTAAGGTGAATTCTGATGGGTTGGCTTTACCAGAAGATGTTGGAGAGGGTGTAGGGGCTACCGGCACAACCACAGGTGGGGTTGCTGCAGGAGGTGGTGTTACAACGGCAACAGGGACCTGTACCGTAGGTGCAGGAGCCAATGGATCTACCGGTGCGGCTTTACCATTCTTCTTCTGAATACCAACTGCCAGTGATAGTTCTTTGCTGGTCGCTAACAGGGAGGTAGCTTCAGCTGAAATAACCCCTACTAGTTTTGGGCTATTCATCACCTTAACTTCTGCATATTGAGCTTTCTCTTCAGCGCTCATTTGTGCAGACGGCTTAGGAGCCAATTGCCATAAACCAGATTTACCCTCTTCATCCTTCAAACGAACAATGGTTCTATTACCATTTATACCCTGTATAGCTTTCTTAGCAGCTTCTGCTTTACTGGCGTGTACATTAGCCCAATTAGTAAACTTTGCAGATACTTCTTCTGCTATAGCAGTACTGCCCTGCTTTAGAGCATCAGCTATCTTTGCGCGATACTGTTTGATACCCATATTCTTGAATTGGGAATCTGTATTTGTACCATCAACAATCTCACTATTTACCTGTGAGGTAGACTTAGTAGCGGCTTCCTCCGCTCTTGCGGTTTTGGCTGCAGCGTACGCACGCAAGAACTCTCTCTGTTCAGGTTTGAATCCATTATCAGCATTGTCTGCAAGCGCTATAGCAGCGTCAGATGTCAGATGCTGAGTACTAGCCATGGCGCGTACGATGATTGATTCTCTAGCCGCGGTAGTATCAACCCCAGGGGCTGCTGTCTGTACAGCTGCTATCTCTGGAGCAAGGGCTGTATTCTCACTATCAGACAATGTGTTGGTTTGACTGAGCAATTCCTGTGCTTTAGACAGGGTAGCTTCGTAGTACTTTAATTCTTTAGCGTACTCTGCCTTTTTCTGTTTCGGATTTGCAGTCAGATCCTTTTCAACTATGCTTAATGCGTTTTTGAGCTGCTCTGTTTTTGCTTCAATATCTGGGTCATTAGGATCCAGCGCAGCCAGTCTTTCGATACCACGAGCTTTTCTTTCAGACGATAGCTTCAGGCCTTCAGGAGAGAAGCGTTCAAGGTTAGCTTTGGCATCCGCTACGTTCTCTTCTAGAGTAGCAACAACATCCGCTGATTTCTTAATAGCATCAGCTTTTTCTTCTGGTGTTTTTGTACTGTCTTGGGTTATTGCGTATAGCAGATCCACGGCAGTAGTAGGGGAATACGCGATATTGTTAGTATCCGTTAAACTAGCTAAGTCACCTGCTTCTCTAGCCTTGGCTACAGCTGCCATTACTGCAGGATCCTTGTCTCTCTTAACAGGGTCCAGAGTGTTATTTGAATCACCACCGGTAAGGGCTTCAGTTGCTGTTGATGCTCCACCAGATATAGCAGAACCAACCAATCCACCTATAGTGGCACTCTTAAAAATATCTTCACCACTAGCAGGCTTACCTTTGATTTCACCTTCAAGGTATGTCTGCACACCTTCTGTGAAACCTTCATTTACGTAACCACCGGCAACTGCTCCGGTTGTTCTAGCTGCTGCGGGGATAATACCTGCTTTACCAACAGTAGCTGCAACGCCTTCTTTTACGCCAGGTATCCTAGAGATGCCTTTGGCTACTGACTGTGCTCCATAGTATTCGGACAGCATAATGAGGGCTGCTTGTCCAAGCATGGTATTGCGTACGTCAGCTGGGGGTGCTGCACCATCATGGGTTTTCTCATATTCAAGAACACCCTTGTTATAAGTATCTATCGCATAACCAGCAGTAGTGTTAGCTAGAAAAAGGCTACCCCCGGTCATTGCACCGCCGATTAATTGAGGTAAATTCTGTGCTATGTATTCACTAGCCGCTTCAGGGTTATCGGCAAATTTGGTCATGCCCTCCATTAACAAGGAAGCCCCTGATGGTACTAATTGTTTTAAGCCAGTGAGTACTTCACCACTTTTGATATTCTCCCAACCCTTAGAAACCTCAGCACCATGCTCATCCCAAACTTTGGAGAGCTCTGCGTTTACTTCATTTTGCTTACCTTTGTGCACAATAGAGGAGATATCCCCAAACTGCGCTATTGTTTCCCCGGCATCCCGTTGATCTTTACTTTTTGAGTAAATTTCAGCAGCTGTGTAACCAGTCTGCCCTCTCTTATCCAGAATAGCAGCATCAGTAGCTAACTCTTCACCACGAAGTCTTCTCGCCATAGCTTGGCGTTCTTCATCAGTGAGAAGCAGATCCATTCCTATGGCTGCTATATTGGTAGGTAACGCTACAGCACCTGCTGCTAGGGTAGCTGCTCCAGATACCGCAGATGCGCCTAGGTTAAGAATTTGGTGTGGCACGCCTTCTGGGTCTAGCCCTAATATACCCGACAAACTGCTTAAATCAGCGAATTGCTGCTCTTTTTCTTGTGCCGCGTGCATAGCGTTAGCTTGGGAGATCCTACCAAGTAACTCCCGCTTGACTTTAGCGGCTTCAACTAACTGAGCTTGTTTGCTAGTAGCGCCAGTAACTTTAGCTTGTTCTTGTGCAATCGTCTTATCAAAGCTACTGGCCACAGTGTATTCCTCGTCAGTTTAGGTTATGAATGAGTCTAATGAAAAAAAGGTAGATAGGGAAATCCTACCTACCTTTCTTTTGTATACCAGTGCTGTATTACATTGGTGGAGTTGGTAAAACACCATCCAGGATTGCCTTTTCAAGGAGAGCTTCTAACGGTTTTCCCGTTAAAGTAGCCTCAGCCTGAAGTTGGCTACGAATGAATTTTATTCTAGCGCTCTCTTCTTGGCTCATCTCTTTTGGGCCTACACCTGGAGGCTCTGGTAACACGCCATCATCAATAGCTTGTTGCACCAGAATTTCCATAGGTGTACCAGAGGATTCTGAAAGATTCCGCAGCATATCAAAGGTTTGGTTAACCTTACGCATTTCTTGAGGGTTCAGCCCTGGGGTTTCTTTTATAAACTCCTTGGGAGTTACTGGCATTGCCAATGGTGAAGAAGACATCCCCGTATTAGTGGGAGCCACCCCTTGCTTGGGTAGATTAGCGTTAATAACGCTCATTAAATTATCAGTCAATGAGCCACCATTAGATGCTAAAGGCCCGTTGTAAGCTGGTTTTGGTGCCGTAGCTGCAACAGGCCTTGCAGGTGCACTTGCAGCCATAGCAGAAGCAGGGGCAGCAACGGGCATTGGTGCAGCTGGAGTTCTAGGAGCTGGGATAACAGGGGCAGCATCAGTAGGTCTGAGTGATACACCTTTAGGTAAACCACTTAAAACTGCACTACTAGCGGGTGCTTTATTGTAAATGGGCTCGCCTTTAATACTGATTTCTGGAAGGTCACTTAAAGCTCTGTTTTGATTTATGATAGCTAGGTCTTTAGCGTCCATCTCTCTAAGAGTTGTCGGACTACTGGATACTCCTCTACTAGTATCATAAGCAAGCTGTGCATCGTTATATTCGATCAACTCTTGGATATTTGTAGAATCTTGCATGATACTCATCAAGTTTCTTTTAAAGTCTTTCCCACCCCCATTGGTAAACCACCCCCAATTAACGTCTTCAGACATGGTCATAGCTTGGCCAATCTGTGCTTTAGTAGGGAAAACCTTCATTACCCCCATTTTACCCTTACCCATACTAACTGGAATAAGTACTGGTTCGCTGACTGCTTTTGCGGCTGCTTGGGCTATATGCGCTTTAGTGGCAATCCCTACATCTGGTATGCCATTAGCCATCTGAGTAAGATCTATTAATGACATACCCTTAGCGGATTCTCCTGCCCATGGGTTATCACGAGTACTCGCTTCAAATTGGAGTTTGGACGCATTAATTATTGCAGCCTTTTCTGCTGCTTTATCCGCTTTTGTTTGTCGTTCCATATCCGCTGTGGTTTTGGCTATTCCAAGCTTTGAATTTTGGATACTTAATGAAGTGGCTATATCCCTGTTTGCACGTTCTTTATCTGCAAGTCTTCCTTCACGGATAGCTTGAAAATACGGGGATTGGTCTTCTATATTTTTAGCAGCGTCACCTTTTAACCACTCCTCAGCCGCTGCCCAGTCACCACTTGCTAATTTAGCCTTAATTACAGCAACATACGGCGCATCATTAACAAGGTCCTTTTCTTTAAGGAACGCTTGGTTGGTAGTGAAATCATTGCGCAAACCTGTTAGTGCAGTTTTATCTACACCTCTTACTTTATCCTGTAAGAAGGTAGGCAGAGCCAGCCGCTGCTGTTCTATGGCACCAGAATCCATAGCTGCAGATAGATCATCGGCAGACTTGTATCCATTAATGGTGTTCTGGAAATTAGTGACCAATCCAGCATTTTCAGCATCCAGTTCCTTCTGGGCTCTCGCCTGACTTTCGTCGGCTAGCCCTTTAAGACCCGCGATACTTTTCTGAAAGCTTTCTTGGGCCAGAGACATGGCTTTAAGAGCTGTCTCA
>Ga0073900_10001177_pt1 | contig 15024 bp, 7 predicted proteins | sample KloWWTmetKNB5Kit_FD_66666 | JGI IMG/M metagenome (GOLD analysis project Ga0073900, IMG submission 66666) | Active sludge microbial communities from Klosterneuburg, Austria, studying microevolution and ecology of nitrifiers - Klosterneuburg... | ecosystem: Engineered > WWTP > Aerobic digester >...
CCTATTATTCTCTTTCCACTCCTTAAAGTTTCAGCAATCGGGGATACCACATCTGCCTATGGTCATCCACTGGTATTTCTCTATATCGGTGGTTTTCTTCTCGCCATTGCTATTGAGAAGACAGGATTGCATAACCGGATTGCGATCAATATCATCAGGAGTATGGGGGTCAAACTCCACATGATTATCCTTGGCTTTATGATTTCAACCGCCTTCCTGTCCATGTGGATTTCCAACACCGCGACGGCAGTGATGATGCTGCCTATTGGGTTAGCGATCATCAAAGTGGCAGCAGGCACTGAAAATGAATATACCACGCGGTTTAATAAAGCGCTAATGTTGGCAATTGCTTATGCTGCATCGATTGGAGGAGTGGCTACGCTGATTGGGACACCACCAAACCTTGTGTTGGCAGGCGTGATACGGGATATGTATCAGACAGAGATTTCATTTTTGCAATGGTTTATGGTTGGATTTCCATTGGCTGTTGTCCTGCTTTTGATTTGCTGGTTTTACCTCACGCGGATAGGGTTTCCTTTAGGGCAGGAAATACTTCATGGAGGTCATGAGGAGATGAACAAGCGGCATGCTGGTTTAGGGATGATGTCATGGGCAGAGAAAAGTGTGACGGTTGTGTTTGTGACGATCGCTTTAGCATGGATTTGCAGATCTTTCATTCTTCAAAAATTCATCCCCGGTATTGATGATACGATTATCGCCATTGCGGGAGGGATCATTCTCTTCCTGCTTCCTGCAGGCAATGGTAAGGGAAAAGGCATATTGGTGTGGGAGGATGCAACTAAGCTTCCCTGGGGAATCATCTTGTTGTTTGGCGGAGGGATGGCACTAGCAGATGCATTTGAGAGTAGTGGACTTGCATTATGGATCGGAGGTCAAATGACAGGATTGTCTGTGCTCGGTGTTTTCCTGGTGATCTTGCTTGTCGTAGCTATCGTAAATTTCCTCACGGAGTTTACCTCCAATCTCGCAACGGTCACGATGATACTGCCGGTACTGGCACCAATTGCTGTATCAGCGGGTATTCACCCATTCATGCTGATGGTAGCTGCAACAATGGCTGCCTCCTGTGGATTTATGATGCCGGCAGGTACGCCACCAAATGCGATTGCCTTTGGTTCAGGTTATCTCCGGATAACGGATATGATCAAGGCAGGATTTATCATGAATGTGATCTCGATCCTGTTGATCACGGTGCTCGTTTATTTTCTTTTAGAAAATCTGTGGCACCTCTTGTGAGTTGTGAGTTGTGAGTTGTGAGTTGTGAATTGTGAGTGTAATTCGTGAGTCGTGAGTCGTCAGTGTGAGTTGTGAATTGTGAGTCGTCAGTGTGAGTTGTGAATTGTGAGGTGTGAGTAATTCGTGAATCGTGAGTCGTGAGTGTGAGTTGTGAATTGTGAGTAATTCGTGAATCGTGAATCGTGAATGTGAGTTGTGAATTGTGAGTAATTCGTGAATCGTGAGTTGTGAGTGTGAGTTGTTAGTGTAATTCGTGAGACGTGAGACGTGAGTCGTGAGTGTGAATTGTAAGTCGTGAGAGTACGTCGCGAGAGTACGTCGTGGGAGTACGTCACGAGGGTAAGTTGTGAGAGTAAATCACGAGTGTAAGTCGTGAGAGTACGTCACGAGGGTAAGTCGTAAGAGTAATTAAAAATACTCTGGAAGCTGGTAGCTTTGAAACGGATAGCTGACAGCTGATAGCTGAAAACTGACAGCTGAAAACTACAACAAATCCTTCCCTATATCTCTCCTGTAATACTTTCCTTCAAACTGGATCGTCTCTGCATTGATCAGACTCTTCTCCAATGCTCTGTTTAAGGTGCTGCCCATACTTGTCACAGCAAGCACACGGCCACCGGAAGTGATGACAGATTTATCATAGATACTTGTACCTGCATGATAGATCCTGCTGCCATCCACATGGTCGAGTCCTTTGATAGTTTTTCCTTTTTCAAATGCACCGGGATATCCTCCGGATGCCAGCATGATCGTCACTGCGGTTCGGCTGTCTATATTGATGGTGGAGACAGAAAGAGTGCCTTGCCAGGCGGCGAGTAATAACTCAACGAGATCTGTCTGCAAGCGTGGAATGATCACTTCTGTTTCAGGATCACCCAGCCTGCAGTTGTATTCAATCACAAAGGGCTCGTTGTTGACGACGATTAGACCGAAGAAGATAAAGCCCTTGTATTTTATTTTTTCTTCACGGAGACCTTTGATAGTAGGCTCTATGATTTGTGTTAATACTTTTTGAGATAAGGTTTCATCCACAAAGGACACTGGTGAAACAGCTCCCATGCCACCGGTATTGAGACCTGTGTCACCTTCTCCGATACGTTTGTAATCCTTCGCCTCTGGCAACAAAACATATTGGTTACCATCCGTCAGGACAAATGCAGAAAATTCAATGCCTGATAGAAATTGTTCGATCACAATCGTATCGCTCGCGTCACCAAATTTTCCGGACAACATCTCCTCGACTTCACGCTGAGCCTCTTCCAATGTGGTGCATATCAAAACACCTTTGCCGGCTGCCAGACCATCTGCCTTGAGGACTACGGGTAATGTGTGGCCAGCCAAATATGTCAATGCCTCATCCAGCTCTTCTTTTTGGAAGTACTTATACGCCGCTGTAGGTATACCATGGCGGTCCATAAATTCTTTTGCAAAAGCCTTACTTCCTTCCAGTTGAGCACCTTCGGCTGACGGGCCAATGATTGCAATAGATTTTAATGCCTCATCCTGTGAAAAATAATCTGAAATCCCAGCCACGAGGGGTGCTTCAGGTCCTACGACGACCAATTCGATGTTGTCTTGCAGGACCAAAGCCTTAACGGCTTCAAAGTCATTGGGATCGATATTGATATTTTTTCCAAGTAAAGCTGTTCCTGCATTTCCCGGAGCGATGAAGAGTCCGGTGCAAATGGGACTTGAAGCTATTTTGTCTGCCAGCGCGTGTTCACGGCCTCCGGAACCGATGATGAGTATGTTCATAGTTTCTAATGTTTAATGGAATAGTTTGTGGACCAACTCTTCTTTCGAAATTTCAATTTGGATTGCCGCTTCTTTAAGAATATCGGAGAGGGTCCCGATTCTGATAGGGTTATGATTTGGAATGGTCAGGTGGATACTAAGAAGATGAGACCGGTCTGATCGTCAAAATGACATATCACTGCATCTTTGACGTTTTCTTTCAGCTCATCCCAGTTATCTGCTTCGGTAAATATAGCATGGCCAAGCGCAGAAGCCTGGTAGCCGCCCTCGTCAGATTCCTTAACCATGAAAATAACTTCGTCCATAATTTTTCTTTAAAAGAAGAATCCAAAGATATGGGTAAAGTTTACGACCGTTGCTAAGATTTCGCTTTCCTCTTGACGGACTCAACTATCATAGGCAGCAGTAGGCCTTTGTAAACCCAGTTTCATTATATTTGCAACTTTTATAATATGTTCGACTATATACAGGGGAAAGTGGTGGCCAGACAACCTACACATGTGGTGGTAGAGGCCGGAGGTATTGGCTATCTGCTCAATATTACGCTCAACAGTTACGATCTGATTGAGGAAGGCAAGGTGGAAAAAGTATATACCTGGCTTCAGGTTCAGGAAGATGCCCATCGGCTGTGGGGATTTAAAGAGCCGGCAGAGCGGGATGTCTTTTTGCACCTGGTGAGTGTCTCGGGGATCGGACCTAATACGGCCAGACTGATCCTGTCAGGGATGACCCCGGAAGAGTGCAGACAGGCTATATTGACTGACAATGAGGTGGCTTTCAGGCAAGTAAAGGGAGTAGGGCCGAAGACAGCTAAGCGGGTGATGATGGAATTGAAGGATAAAATGCTCAAGACAGCGGGCGACCCACTCCATGTGAAGGCAGGGAGTAATAAGAACCAATCCGTAGAAGAAGCGATGGCCGCATTGATCACACTGGGCTTTGTAAAAAGCCAGGCTGAAAAGGTTATCAGCCAGATAATCAGGGACGAAGGCAGGGATCAGCCTACCGAAACCCTGGTCCGGATGGCATTGCGTATGTTATCTGCTTAAATGGACATAATTCAAACGGGATTGTATCGTTATACAACCTGTTAACATAATAGATCACCCCTTTTGGGGTTTAAAAAAGGGATGAATAACCCCTCATAGCGTATTGAAGGCATAACAATTACATGAGAAGACTCGCGTCGTTTTTTTTAGGAGCATCCCTTGCTTTGGTCTCAATCCTGTTCTCCTACGGAAAGGCTATTGCATCCTATAACCTCCCTGATCCTTACGAGGTTATACAGGAAACCGGCGCAGAAATCACCAATGATACCATCCCCCTCCAGGATCGTTTTGGCAACTGGATCGAAGACCCCAAGGAAAACCCTTTTGACCTGCTCGATCCGGAAGACCTCATCCAAACCGTCGAATACGATCCTGTTACCAATACTTATATCCTGACCGAGACCATCGGAGGGGAAAACTACCGCGCCCCCACCAGCATGACCTTTGAGGAATACCTTGAGTGGAACACCCGGGAGGAAGAAGGCGATTATTTTAAAAAACTAGCCGGGGCAGCCCAGGGCGATCGAAGTAAAAGCGGCAATCTCGACCCTGTTGCTGAAGTAGATGTATCTGATGACATCATCGACCGCCTCTTTGGAGGTACTACTGTAGATATCCGACCTCAGGGTAATGTAGACCTGACCTTCGGCCTCGACTATTACCGCCAGGATAATCCGATCCTGCCCGTGCGGCAACAGCGACGTGGGCCCCAGTTTGACTTTGACATGGATATCCAGGTGGATGTCAACGGCCAGATCGGTGAAAAACTGAATACCAGTTTCAATTACAATACCTCCAGGACCTTCGATTTCCAGAACAAGCTAAAACTGGATTATAACTCGGATCTCTTCAGTGAAGATGAAATATTAAAATCGATTGAAGCGGGCGATGTCAGTCTCCCTCTCAAATCAACACTTATCAAAGGGAGCCAGAGTCTTTTCGGTATCAAGACAGAACTACAGTTTGGTCATCTGCGATTGACAGCTATCGCTTCGCAGCAAAACTCCAAGCAGAATGATATCCAGATCCAGGGCGGTAGTGTGTTGCAGGAGTTTTCGGTCTATTCGGATCAATACGATGAAAACCGTCACTTCTTCCTTTCGCATTTCAACCGGGATGGTTTTGAAGCGACATTAGCTAACCTTCCGCAGATCAACAGTCTCTTCAGGATCACGCGTATGGAAGTATGGGTGACCAATGACCGTAACCAGACGACCGATGTTCGTGATATTGTAGCTCACTCCGATTTAGGGGAGTGGGAATATATGACCAACGAGGAACCTGATAAATGGCGTAACCCAGATACGAATTCACTGAAGGATATCTGTATGAAGGATATCCTGCCGGACAACAATACAAACTTTATCATGAGGGCCCTTCGTTCGGATCCGAGCATAAGGGACATCAATAATGTCGTCAAGGCACTGACAGCTCCGCCTTTCAATTTCAAATCGCCCAGAGATTTTGAAAAGATACAGGGAAGAAAACTGAATTCCACCGAATACCGCTTTAATCCTGACCTCGGTTTTATCTCCCTCAATATCCGTCTCGAACAAGATGAAGTACTCGGGGTAGCCTATGAGTATACCTATAATGGAAAGGTTTACCAGGTAGGTGAGCTGTCACAGGATATAGAGAATACCGATACATCAGGTGTACAGAAAGTATTGTTTGTAAAATTGCTCAAAGGGACTAACCAGCGCGTTGACTTGCATCTCTGGGATCTGATGATGAAAAACGTCTATCGTATCGGTGGGGGAGACCTGAACGCGGAAGAATTTGAGCTGGATGTATTTTTTGAAGATCCGGGAAAGGGATTTAAGCGCTTCCTTCCGCAGCCTGCCAATATGGAAAATATCCCACTGATCACCATCTTCAATCTTGACAAATTGAATCGAACCGGTGACCCGCAGCCTGATGGAAAGTTTGACTTTATACCCGGGATTACGATCAATCCACCATTGGGGATTATTATGTTTCCCGTGCTGGAGCCGTTTGGTACGACCTTGAAGGATTCGATTGCTGCCTACATGGGTGTTGATACCCCCTTTGTTTATCAGCAACTCTATGATAGTACGATCGTCAGGGCACGTGAATTTCCGGAACTCAACAGGTACACCCTTAAAGGCAAGGCGAAAACAAGCACCTCATCAGATATCTCGCTGGGCGCATTTAATATTCCACCCGGTTCAGTAAGGGTTACTGCGGGCGGACAATTATTGAAGGAGAACGAAGACTATACCATTGACTACAATATCGGCCGTATCAAGATATTAAACCAGGCCTTTCTGCAACCGAGTACACCGATCAATGTGTCCTTTGAAGACAATGCGCTCTTCAGTTTCAACAAGAAGACCATGCTGGGTCTGCGTGCTGACTATGAAATCAACAAACACTTCAGCATCGGAGGTACCTATCTGCATATGTATGAGCGACCCTATACGCAGAAGGTCAATATCGGGGATGACCCGATCAATAACCGGATCTATGGTCTCGACATGAACTATAGTAATGAAGCACCATGGCTGACTAAGCTGGTCGACAAAATTCCGTTGATCAATACCAATGCGCCTTCCAACATTACTTTTGAAGCGGAGATGGCGGCATTGAAACCAAGTCACTCCAGGGCCATTGATGCTAATAAAAAAGATTCACAAGGAGTTGTGTACCTCGATGACTTTGAAGGTACCACCAGTAATTTTGACTTGCGTACGCCGACGACTGCATGGTATCTTGCTTCCACACCTCAGGAAGCAGAGATTGACCGACAACCTGCTTTCCAGGAAGCAAAAGAAATTGATAGTCTGCTATATGGTGTCAATCGGGCGCACATCAATTGGTACAGGATCGACCAGGGAGCGCGCAACAGTAGCAATGACAATGATAATCCATATACAAGGCTTGTCTCTCAAACTGAAATCTTTCAAAATCAAACACCGACTTTTGGACTCAATGATTTCAGGACCTTTGACTTGACCTACTTGCCATATGAAAGAGGGCCGTATAATTTTGACATACCAGGAGGTTACCTCCCATACTCTCAGGGGATTGATCCAGCCACTTGTCAACTCCGGGTTCCGGAAAGCAGATGGGGTGGTATCATGCGAAGTCTCAATCAGGTCAACTTTGAACAAGCCAATATTGAGTACATAGAGTTTTGGATGCTTGATCCGTTCCTCAATGACACCATGGGAGGAGAGCAAGGCAAAATTATATTTCAATTAGGGAATATCTCTGAAGATATCCTGCGCGACAGCCGTAAAATGTTTGAGCACGGTCTTCCATTATCTCCTAATGACGGACCGACAGATACGACTAATTGGGCTAAAGTCCCACGTATCCCCGCTACGGTCAACGCTTTTTCGAATAATCCGGATTCCCGGGCGAAACAAGACGTTGGTCTGGATGGCCTCACGGATGATGAAGAGAGAAATTGGTTTAGTGATTATGTAGAGATCATCCAGAACACTGCAAGTCCGGAGTGTATCAGTAAAGTACAGATGGACCCTGCCAATGATAACTTCGTCTACTTTCTCGATGAAAGTGTCTATCCGGATGGAACCAGTGTCTATGACCGATATTTAAAGTTTAACGGAACCCAGGGCAATTCACCACCACCTAAGGAGGGTGATAACAATGTCAACGCTTCCACCAACATCCCTGACAGCGAGGATATCAACAATGATAACACGATGAGTGAAAACGAATCGTATTATGAGTATGTCATCGATCTGAGGAAGGATCCTAATGGAAATGACGAAGATGGTAACCTCAATCCGAATAATCCATTGATCACTGATATCGTGAACACTCCTGACGGAGCGTGGTACAGGTTTAGGATTTCACTTGATGAATACAACAGATCGGTAGGAGGTATTAGTGATTTCAGGTCCATCCGATTTATGCGTTTGTTTCTGACACAGTTTACAGAAAGAACAACTATACGTTTTGCAACCCTGGACCTCGTCCGTAACCAATGGAGACAGGTGACTCGTGATCTTGCTTGCGGAGATGCAGGCAGCCAGGCTGAGTTTTTTATTGATGCCGTCAACATTGAAGAGCATTCAAATCGTACCCCGTTTAGGTATGATATTCCATTGGGCATTCAACGTGAACAGATCACCAGCAGCACATACCAGGATGTATACCAGAACGAACAATCGCTTTCATTGAAGTTTGATGAATTGGTGGACGGATGCGAGCGCCAGGTATTCAAGACCCTTGATCTTGATCTTCGGGTATTTAAGAACATTGAGATGTTTGTGCATGCGGAAGAGAGGAATAGCAATATTACTGCATTGCAGATTCCGGATGGCGCGGTTAAATTGTTTCTCCGCCTTGGATCCGATTTCAAGAGCAATTATTATGAGTTTGAAATCCCGCTAGTCATGTCCAGGAATCCGGACCTGACCGGTGATGAATACAAAGAAGAACTCTGGCGCCAGGAAAATAATATTCAGTTTGCCTTGGAGGAACTCACCAATCTTAAGATTGCCAGAAATGAATCCGGAACACCGGTAACGGAGTTGTTTTCACAAATGGTCACACAGATCATTAATGGTGTAAGTGTCGATAGGAAATTCAGCATCATCGGGAATCCAACACTCGGGTACGTGCGTAATGTACTGATCGGCGTGCGTAATGAAGCTGGCGATGAATTTATGAGTCCCTATTATGGGGAGGTATGGGTCAATGAGCTTCGGATGGTGGGCCTTGAAGAGCGAGGTGGAGTGGCAGGTCTTGCTCGATTGGATGCTGATCTCGCCGATTTAGGTAGCGTGGGTCTTTCAGGGACGTATTCAAGTATAGGTTTTGGCGCACTTGATCAGAAGCTCGATGACCGCGCGAAAGAAAGTGTCACCCAGGTAGACTTTTCTACCAACCTTCAACTCGGTAAATTTTTCGGAGCTAATTCAAAAGTGCAGATACCGTTTTATTATCAATACAGTGAAACCGTGCGCAAGCCACAATTTGATGCGCTTGACCTCGACTTACCCCTGGATGAAAAACTCCGGAGTATTGCTGACCCGGTAGAACGTGATAGTGTGCGCGAACAGTCACAGGATTTTGCTTCGCTCAAGCAAATAAGTGTCACCAACCTGCGGGTTGAAGGAGGCGGTGGTGGGAAACCCATGCCGTGGGATGTATCCAACCTTTCAGCGAGTTACGCCTACTCCAGAGCTTATGTGCGGAATGAAGTCGTAGAGAAAGATCAATTGGATCAGCACAGGGCTTCGCTTGATTATGTTTATGGTATTCAATCCAAACCCATCGAGCCGTTTAAAAACCTCTCGAAGAGTGTCTGGTTGAAGTGGCTTACCGAGTTGAACTTAAATCCTGTTCCAAGTAGTTTCACTTTTGGTACGGTGATGGACAGGAAATTTGGAGAGCGTACCTATCGTTTTTCAGATCCGATCTACGAGACATGGTTTGAAAAACGATTTACGTGGGTTCGCACTTATAGCCTGCGATGGGATCTATCCAGATCAATCAAGATCAACTTCAATGCAGCTAATGCGGCTGTCATTGATGAGCCTGACGAATATATCAGTCGTCCGGATCTTGAACTTATCGATCCTAAGGACAGAAAAGATGCTATCTGGGATAATATCCGGGAAGGTGGTCGTACTAAAGATTATAACCATCAGATGCGTGCCACCTTCGCGGTGCCGCTGAAATCTATACCACTTGTCGACTGGGTCAAGTTAGATCTTGGTTATGATGCAACCTATAGCTGGAAAGCGGCTGCTATCAATACAGACTCGTTGGGTAATGTGATCCAGAACGGGCAAAAAAGTACAGTATCAACTGAATTTGATTTTACCAAGTTGTATAACAAATCAAAGTATCTGGCCAAAGTGAATAAACCAGGTGGTGCCACTACGAATAAAGGACCACGTACTCCCCCAGGTCAACCATCTAATCCTTCCGCTGATCCGAAAAAGGATGACCCGAATAAGTCTGATGCCGACAAAGCTAAAGACGATAAGAAGAAGTCTCAGGAGATAAGCCCACCGTTAAAGGTCGCTTTGCGTTTACTGATGGCTGTGCGCAAATTCAGAGTAAATTATGGTGAGACCAATGGTACAACCATTCCGGGCTTTACGCCTCAGTCTGAAATACTCGGTATGGAGAGTGGCTTTGGTGCACCAGGCTGGAGTTTTATCAGTGGTATTCAACCAAAGATTAACAAGAAAGCCTACCAGGACGAAGGTGACTACCTGGCGGATGCCAGAGATAACGGATGGATCACCACCAATGCATTTCAAAACGCACCCGTACTGCAATTCAAAACCAAGTCACTTGACAGCCGTTTGTCTATCGAACCATTTACAGATTTCAAGATTGATTTTGATTTTACACGTAACCTGACGACAAATTATTCTGTCTTCTTCAAGACGTATAATAAAACCGGCAATACCATCGAAGATATCGGTCGCAGATCTCCACGCGAAATCGGCAATTTCACCATATCCTACCTGGCTATCCCAACCCTCTTCATGGGCGACTCCCTTCGTGTCAATCAACTCTTTGATAAATTTGAAACGAATCGTGCCATCATATCCAAGGAGCGAGGTATAGGAGAACATGAGATCGATGGTACCGAGTATGCTGAAGGTTTCGGTCGAAAGCAGCAAGATATTCTGGTGCCGGCATTCTTGTCTGCTTATACAGACAAGGACCCTGTGAATTTTGAGTTTACCGACATGTTCAACTGGATACCGAAGCCAAACTGGACGCTTAACTATAGCGGTTTGAGTAAGCTCGCCATGTTTAAAAATGTATTTACGAATGTCCGTCTCACGCATGGCTACAAGTCAACACTGTCCATCAATACATTTGAAACTGACCTGAGTTATGATGACTATGATGAGTTCAATAATGAAGAGGTTGGACAACGGAATCCTATGAACCTTGACTCCATCAGTAAAAACTATTATTCCCAGTTTTTGCTACCATCGATCATCATCGAAGAATCTTTTGCACCATTGATCGGACTTGATGTCAAGATGAAGAATGACATGAACTTCAGCTTCAGCTATACCAAGCGACGCGGATTGTCTATGGGCTTTATCTCCTACGAATTGGCAGAGACGAGATCTACCACGGTTGATTTTGGTTTTGACTGGAAACTTAAGGATGTTCGCATCGGATTCCTGCCTGGATTCAATAGTCAAGCTAATAAGAAGAAACCAAGTACACCGAAACCAGGTGGTGGTGGCGGAACACCAAAGTTGGGTAACGATCTCAGCATTCTCTTTGACTTGTCTTTTTCAGACAACATAACGTTCAATCACTTGCTGGATCAGGAAGCCGGCGCCAGGCCAACAAGAGGATCAAAGGATATCACGATATCACCTGCGATCAGTTATGATGTCAATAAGAATGTCAGTCTCAGGTTTTTCGTCGACTACCGTCGTCAACAACCATATGTGAGTAATTCCTACCTGGTGGTGAATGTGGAAGGTGGTGTAACTGTCCGAATAAAACTGGAGTAGGAGACCTACACAAAGATGTTGTTGATCTGATCCGTTTCGATCAGGAAGCCATCGTGCCCATACGGGGACTGCAGGATATGAAGCGTTGCATCCGGCATGTTTTCTGCAAGCAAAATCTGTTGTGGTACCGGAATCAATCGGTCTGAATCAATCCCAATGATCGTAGCCTTCATCTTCAGTTGCTGAAGTACTTTTTCTATACCCCCACGACCTCTTCCAAGATGATGCGTATCCAATGTGCGGATCAGATGCCAGTAACAATGCGCATAAAAACGGTTCACCAATTTCTCTCCCTGGTGACGGATATAGGAGGATGCACGATGATCCTGTATGACATCATCAAGATCTGTTTGCGTTTCAATATAAGCTTGTATCGTTCTGTATCCAAGTAGGGCGATGCCTCTGGCTGCGCGCATACCTCCAGCTCCTGATTCATTGTTATTTTCAAAAAGAGTTTGATCGGCGAGCATAGCCTGCCGTTGAGCCTCGTGGCCAGCAATCGCCCAGGCAGATTCGCGCGCACTGGTGACGAGGAGACCCAAATGTTTTATTTTATCAGAAATCAGGTAGGCGAATTCAAGTACCTGGTGACCGCCACACGATCCACCAATGCAAAATTGAATCTCATCAATGTCAAGGTGTACCCTCAATCTATCATGCGCGCTCACCCAGTCTCTCACGGTCACTAAAGGCCAATCCATTCCATATGGTTGGCCTGAAACTGGGTTGATGCTTCGTGCGCCGGTAGATCCATAGCAGGAGCCCAGTACATTGGCACAGACAATAAAATATTTGGTTGGATCGAGTGCCTTGCCTTCACCAAAGAGCCCACTCCACCAATCGTCTACACGACTGTTGGCTGTCAGTGCATGGCATACCCAAATGACATTATTTCTTGCTTCATTGAGCTGTCCATAGGTATGGTATGCAATCGTGATTCCATCCGTAAATGTATATCCGAGTTCGATTGAGAATGGAGAAGGATCGCAGAAATAGCTGATGCCAGGAATTTCAACAGGCAGTGTATAATCAGTGACACTGCTCATTGTTCACTCAGTATTAATGCCTGTCCGATGTCGAGGATGATATCATCGATATGTTCGAGTCCTGCAGAGATGCGTATGAGGCCATCTGTGATCCCGGCTTCGGCTCTGGCTTCAGGTGTGAGCTTTGCGTGTGTGGTAGAGGCGGGATGCGTGGCGATACTTCGGGTGTCGCCAAGATTGGCGGTGAGCGACAACATCTTCAATGCATCCAGAAATCGTTTTCCTTGCTCAAGACCTCCTGCGATTTCGAATGTGACCAGTCCGCCTCCACGTTTCATTTGTTTCCTTGCGATGGTGGCTCCGGGGTGACTGTCCAGGAATGGATACCGCACATTATGACATTGGGGATGTTGTGCTAAAAACGGTGCGAGTTTTTCAGCATTATCACAATGTCTGTCCATTCGGACGGCGAGTGTTTCCAGACTTTTGGACAACACCCATGCATTGAACGGAGAGAGCGATGGACCGGTACTTCTGCAAAGTTTCTTGATCTCGGTGATCAGTTCTTTTCTCCCGGCTACGATTCCTCCAACCACTCTACCCTGGCCATCAATATATTTTGTTGCACTGTGGGTGATCAGATCAGCACCCCATTGAGCAGGCTGTTGTAAGTATGGTGTGGCAAAGCAATTATCTACATTCAGGATGAGATTATTTTTGACACAGAATGATTTTGCAGCTTCAAGGTCTATGATATCAAGTCCCGGGTTAGAAGGTGTTTCTACAAAAAACATTTTAGTAGAAGTCCTGACAGCAGCATTCCAGGTTTGTGGATCAGTCGGATCGACGAGGGTAACTTCAATGCCCCACTTAGGCAAGTATTGATGAAGAATAGTATGCGTGGAGCCGAACACTGCCCTTGATGCCACCAGATGATCCCCTGCCTTGAGAAAGGCCATAAAGGAAGCAAAGATGGCTGCCATCCCGCTTGCTGTTGTCACGGCGTCCTCAGTACCTTCCAGTGCAGCAATTTTATCTTCGAGTTCTGTGCAATTCGGATTCGTAAACCGGCTATAGATATTGCCTTCTTCCTCATCAGCAAAAACAGCACGCATCTGCTCAGCATCATCAAACACAAAACTGGAGGTAGGAAACATAGGCGTACTGTGTTCCCGTTCCCCTGTCTGGGCTGTTTGTAACCGGATAGCGAGTGTCTCGAATTTCATGAGGTTACGGTTAGCGGCATGCATCTGGTGGTGATGCACACTGATGATGAAATTTTATAATTGGGTGTTGGATGAATTGTACAGATAAGCGGCCACGACCTGACCCACAGCACCGAGTACATTAGGATCGATAACATTCATGTTGTCATCATGGGTATGCCAGTGTGGTCCGAATGCACTTCCACTATCCATGGATTTGTTGATGATATCGATCATCGGAATTTCGGTGTAGAGATTGACAAAGTAATGATCATCCGTGATGGGTCTGGATTTGACATCGACGAAATTGGCAGACTTGCCCATGCCTTTGGCCAGCGTCCAAACCTTTTCATAGTGACTATGTATCCTGCTTACCTTTTGGGGCGTAAAAACGCCTGTCAGATCTTCTTTCTGAAAGGTGGCTCCTTTTGCGCCAACCATGTCAAGTAATATTCCAAACTCGGCACGATAGCCCTGCACATGTAGATTTTGCGCCCAATATTGTGAGCCAAGACACCATGTGTCAGCACCGCCATTCGTTGCACCCTGATCTTCGGCATCAAATAGTATAATGTCTACACCGATGGGAAGAGGATTTTCCTTGAGGAGTCTGGCAATCTCTATTAATACACCCACACCACTACCACCATCATCCGCACCATCGATGGGCTTGTCAGCACGTTCATCATCTTCATCCGCAGCATATCGTGTGTCCCAATGTGCTCCCAACACTACCCGTCTTGCATACGTAGGGTTGAAAGAAGCAATGATATTGGCAGCCCTCACTTCACCAATGGTTGCGGTTTTTGCATTGAATGTTTGTTCAGTTACTTTCGCTCCATATCCTTTTAATTTACTAACCATCCACTGACGTGCAGCTTTGTGTCCTTCACTCCCCGGCACCCTCGGCCCGAAGGCAACCTGCTTACCAACGAATGCAAATGCAGAATCCTTTGAAAACACAGGCACCTTTACTGGTGTCGTATTTGCAGGTGGATTATCAGCAGGTACCGTTGTGGTTGGATCTTGCTTGCACGAAGCAAATAGGATCAGAGAGAAAAGGAAAAATATATATTTCATGATTTAAAATCTGTGAATTGTGAATTGTGAATTGTGAATTGTGAATTGTGAGTCGTGAGTCGTGAGTCGTGAGGTTGTTAAAAAATTCGCGAAGCGAATTTTTTAACTGCTAACTGCTAACTGCTAACTGCTAACTGCTAACTGCTAACTGCTAACTGCTAACTGCTAACTGCTAACTGCTAACTGCTAACTT
>Ga0073900_10001178_pt1 | contig 15024 bp, 15 predicted proteins | sample KloWWTmetKNB5Kit_FD_66666 | JGI IMG/M metagenome (GOLD analysis project Ga0073900, IMG submission 66666) | Active sludge microbial communities from Klosterneuburg, Austria, studying microevolution and ecology of nitrifiers - Klosterneuburg... | ecosystem: Engineered > WWTP > Aerobic digester >...
TACATCCATACCGACGCGACCGCGCTTGAGATCACTCCATGCGTTACGAAAAAACGGCGCCGAGGAATACAGGATTACCGGCAGCGTCAGAATCAGGCTGGCCCAGCGCATCAACTGTTCAATAGCCGGCGTCATGTCGCCATCATTGGCGAGATACACCGGGATGGCATACATCATCACCTGCATGGCACCAAAGCCGGCGACGAATACGCGCCACAGCGCGGCGCGGCGTTCCTTCTGCGCCAGTTGTTCGGAAAGCGCCGGATCGTAGGGATGTGCGCGATAGCCGATGGCAGCAATGGCGGCGAGTATCTGCGACAGCTTGATGCGCCGCTCATCCCAGCGCACCCGCACACGATGCGTCGTGTAGTTGATGTCGACCGCTGTCACACCGGGTTGCCTGGCCAGATGAGTTTCATTCAGCCAGACACAGGCAGCGCAAGTGATCCCTTCGAGAATCAGCGAAGCCTCGCGTTCATGCTCACCGGCTTGTCGGACAAAATTCTTCTGGATGTCCGGCAGATCGAACAAACCGGAATCCTGCAATGCTTCCGGCATAGCCTCGCGTGAGCTCTGGCTTTCCGGTAGCGCATCGCGATGCCGGTAGTAATCGTTCAGACCGTTGGCGACAATCGCCTGTGCCACCGCCTGACAGCCGATGCAGCACATGCGTCGCACCTGCCCATCGATATTCACGGGGAAATCCGCATCCGGCGGCAGCGGCAGACCGCAGTGATAGCAGCTGCAGCCATGTTCCACAGAATATAACGGTGTCATTGAGACGCAGGATGGGCACCGCCCACGCGGATCAAGGGTTGAAGATCAAACGCGCAGGCTTTGCCCAGCCTGCGCAACTACAAGATTCCAGGGTCATTTCAGCAAGCGCCGCATACCCCACAGCACCAGCGGCGCAAACGGGCGCACCAGAGGACGCAACCAGCCAAGGCGCTGTGTCATTTCCTGGCGATAACTGTCGAAACGGTGATTCTGGAAACGCAATACGCGCTGACTTTCCGTCGTATCCATCCAGTGGGTGTAAAACTCATTCGTGCCAAGCATATCCTTCGGCAGAGTCACGCCGAGAGTATTCAGAGCAACGGAGAGAAATTCGTGCTGCGTTACCCGGCAATCGGCACCACCGCCGATCAGCCAGATTTTTCGCAACGCATCGGGATTATCCAGGCAGTTGGCGATGGCCTCGGCGACGTCCGCCGGATGCACGTATTCCAGTGGATTGTCCGGCGATACGCCAAACAGTTTACGCATCATGTCGAGTTCAGTTCCCAAGGTGCGCGCATCCACGGAAACACCGACACGCAGAACGCACCAGGGAATAGCGCTCTGCGCCAGGCGCTGCTCGACCTGCACCTTCTGGCGCGTGTAGTTGTCGGAGGGTTTGGGTGCATCGGCAACAGACTTCAGACGCCGATCCGCCGGGAAGCCGAATACCGTAACCGAGGAAGGATAGATCAGCAACGGCGGCAGCGGGCAGGCTTCCAGCGCTTCGATCAGGCGCAGCGTGGCTTGAAGATTGACAGCCTCGGCAAGTGCCGGTGCACTTTCCGTGACCGGCGGCAGCAGTGCCGCCAGATGCACCACGGCACAAACCTGCGGCAACAAGGGCGCGAAATCAACCTTGCGAATATCGCCCCACAGCATGGTCGGCATATAGCCGAGGCGTTGCGCGGTTTTCTGGTTGGCCGGCGTTTCCAGATCCATCGGCAGCACGCGATAGCCGCGCGCCTTGAATGTAGCCAAGACGATCTGGCCAAGATTGCCGAGCGCCCCGGTTACCAGCACACACTTGTTACTCATCTGCTCCACAGCGACTCCCCGGATTAATTGGTGGGCGCAGCCTTGCGCCAATACTTGCAAAGCGGATTATAAAGCCACGCACAAAGGTTCCGGCCAACACTCTCGATTGCTGGCAGAATAGTGCGTTGTCAATTTTCAGAAAACACGTAGGTCATGATAATTGCCACCTGGAATGTCAATTCACTGAAGGTCAGACTGCCGCAGGTGCTTGACTGGCTTGCCGCACAGCGTCCGGATGTACTGTGCCTGCAGGAAACCAAGCTCGAGGACAAGTCTTTCCCGTTGGCAGACATCGAAGCTGCTGGATATCACGCCGTATTCGCCGGGCAGAAAACCTACAACGGCGTGGCGATCCTCTCGCGCCAACCAGCGCAGGATGTCGCGCGGGGCATCCCGGGGTTCGAAGACCCACAACAGCGCGTGATCAGCGCCACCATCGATGGCCTCCGTATCGTCTGTGTGTACATTCCAAACGGCCAGAGCATCGACTCCGACAAATATCAATACAAACTGCGCTGGCTAAAAGCGCTGCACGACTGGCTGGCTGGCGAGTTGAAAAAATATCCGCGCCTGGCGCTGCTCGGTGATTACAACATTGCTCCCGAGGATCGCGATGTCCACGATCCAGCGGCCTGGCAGGGGCAGATTCTTTGCAGTGTTGCGGAACGTGCGGCATTCCAGGAACTGATCGGCCTCGGCCTCAGCGATGCATTCCGTAAATTCGAACAGCCGGAAAAAACATATTCGTGGTGGGATTATCGGATGATGGGTTTCCGGCGTAACCACGGCCTGCGCATTGATCACATCCTGCTCTCGCCGTCGCTGGCAGCCGAATGCACCACCTGCACCATCGATAAGGCACCGCGCAAGCTGGAACGACCATCCGACCACGCGCCGGTACTCGCCGGGGTTGGGGTCTGCCAATAGCCACCAATCGAAATTAATTGATATCGGGTTTGCCAATCGATATATACGACTGTATATTACGTATCCGCGTCATCTATTTTCATTCGGGCGTTGCAAATTCAATTCATGAACCGGACTCTTGTCGCTGCCAGTGTGCATGGCGGCCGCTACGCCAGACCTGCTCTGGAACTTGCCGAGTCTGGTTTTTCAAACCCCTGATTCCGCACTTAACAATTCATCGACACTGCTTATGGAATCAGCATGGATTGCGCTGGGACTATCGCTAAAAGTTGCTGGTTGGGCCACTGCTATTAATATGGTCCTTGGCATCGCCGCCGGCTATGCCTTGGCACGCTGCCGATTTCCCGGCCGCAATTTTCTTGACGCCATGCTCACCTTGCCGATGGTGATGCCGCCCACCGTGCTCGGCTACTACCTGCTGGTCGTCATCGGCCGCAAGGGCTGGATCGGCGCCTGGCTGCATGACAGCTTCGGCATCAACCTGATTTTTACCTGGCAAGGCGCCGTGATTGCGGCAGCGGTGGTGGCGTTTCCGCTGGTGTTCAAGTCAGCGCGGGCAGCATTTGAAGCGGTGGATGATCAGCTCGAACAGGCGGCCGAGGTACTCGGCGCCTCGACGATCGGGATCTTCTTCCGGGTCACGCTACCGCTTGCCTGGCGCGGCATCCTCGCCGGTTTGCTGCTGGCTTTTGCGCGCGGCATGGGTGAGTTCGGCGCAACGCTGATGGTTGCCGGCAGCATCCCCGGCAAGACCCAGACGCTCTCGGTAGCCGTGTATGAGGCGGTACAGGCCGGCCAGGACGACACGGCCAACCTGCTGGTGCTCATTACATCGATAACCTGCATCGCGGTGCTGCTGGTTGCCGGAAAGCTTGCGCCAGGCCACGCAGGGCGTAATCGAGAATAATGGGGAATGATGCCATGCAATTGAGCGTCGACATTGCCAAGACCCTGCGCGCCGGTGAGCGAAGATTCCACCTGAGGATGAAATTCCAATCGAGCAGTCAGAGAATTGTGATTTACGGTCATTCCGGCGCAGGAAAAAGCCTGGCGCTGAAGGCCATTGCCGGATTGATGACACCGGATTCCGGACAGATTCAACTGGCGAACCGGGTCTTGTTCGACAGCGCCACGGGTATCGATATTCCGCCCCAGCAAAGACAGGTAGCCTATCTGTTTCAGGACTACGCGCTATTTCCACACTTGAATGTGCGACAGAACATTGGCTTCGGACTCAAGCGGGGCTGGCTGAATTCCGCCAGCGACGTGCATGACGAAACGATAGAGTATTGGCTGACGGCTTTTGAACTTCATGCCGTGGCACACCAGTATCCGGTGCAGTTATCTGGCGGCCAGCGCCAGCGTACCGCACTGGCACGCGCGCTGGCGCCGCAGCCACAGGCGCTGCTGCTCGATGAACCCTTCGCCGCCCTCGATCCCGCCCTGCGGACGCGCATGCGCCAGCAACTCGATGAACTTCAGCGCCGTTTGTCGGTACCCATGGTGCTCATCACCCACGATCCGGATGATGTCGATTTCTTCGGCGATCACGTGGTATGTCTGAGCGAGGGGAAAATCATCGACCGTTATATTGAAGAATGAAATGTCCATGACCCTCGGGGAAAAGAGAGTCGAATGCGGGTCGATCACTCACACCGACATCGACACCGATGCCACCATCGTCACCGCATCCCCGGCATCAGACCCTTCATGCTGCGCATCATCTTCTGCATGCCGCCTTTGGAAAACTGCTTCATCATTTTCTGCGTCTGCTCGAACTGGTTCAGCAGGCGATTAACCTCCTGCACCGACACGCCAGCACCGGTGGCGATGCGACGTTTGCGGCTGGCCTTGATGAGCTCCGGTTTGCCGCGTTCCTGCGGGGTCATCGAGTTGATGATGCCTTCGATGCGGCCGATCGACTTGTCCTCGACAGCGCCACTGGCCTGTTGCGCGGCCTGGGCAAATTGCGCCGGGAGTTTTTCGAGCAGCGAGGACATGCCGCCCATCTTGCGCATCTGGCCGATCTGCTCCTTGAAATCGTTGAGGTCGAAGCCTTTACCCGACTTGACCTTCTGCGCGAAAGCCTGCGCCTTCTCATGATCGACGCCACGCTGCGCCTCCTCGACCAGGCCGAGAATGTCGCCCATACCGAGAATCCGCGAGGCCATACGCTCGGGGTGAAACTCCTCCAGCCCGTTGAGTTTTTCGCCGATACCGGCAAATTTCAGCGGCTTGCCGGTGACATGGCGCACGGATAGTGCGGCACCACCGCGTGCATCACCGTCAAGCTTGGTGAGAATTACGCCGGTCAGCGGCAGCGCCTCGCTAAAGGCCCTGGCGGTATTCACCGCATCCTGGCCGAGCATGGCATCGACAACAAACAACGTTTCGATCGGCTGGAGTTGCGCGTGCAACGCCTTGATCTCGGCCATCATCGCTTCGTCGATGGCGAGGCGCCCGGCGGTATCGACAAACAGCACATCGTAGTAATGCTTCTTCGCATAATCGAGTGCTGCTGCGGCAATATCCAGCGGCTTCTGGCCTGGCTCGGAAGGAAAGAAGTCGATGCCGGCCTGGGCGGAAACACTCTTCAACTGCTCGATGGCGGCGGGACGATACACGTCGCAGGAAACCGTCAGTATCTTTTTTTTCTGCCGTTCCTTGAGCCACTTGCCGAGTTTGGCCGTGGTGGTGGTCTTGCCGGCACCCTGCAAGCCGGCCATCAGCAGCACCGCTGGCGGCTGCGTGGCAAGATTCAGACCAACGCTGGCACCGCCCATCAGCTCGGTCAGTTCGCGATGCACGACGCCGACCAGCGCCTGACCAGGCGTTAGCGAGCCGATCACCTCATGGCCAAGAGCCTTTTCCTTGACGCGGGCAATGAAATCCTTGACCACCGGCAGAGCTACGTCGGCTTCAAGCAATGCCATGCGCACTTCGCGCAACATGTCGGTGATATTGTCTTCGGTCAGGCGCGCCTGACCGCGAATCGTTTTAACGACCTTGGCAAGGCGTTGAGTGAGGTTATCGAGCATGGGGAGATGGATGCTAAACTATGAGGATGTCTGCGATTTTACTGTATCTCGCCGCTGCCGCCCTGTATGCCGGTCTTGCCACGCATTTCTGGCGCACCCGCTGGCGCGGCGCAGCACTGGCCCAGCCCATGACCGGCCTGTCGCAAAAGGAACGCGCGATACTGCTGCTGACGCTGATCCTGCATGGCATTACTCTGAGCCGGGAAATCTTCGCTGCCGGGGCCATGCACTTCGGGTTTTCCGAAGCACTCTCGCTGATGCTCTGGCTGGCCATCGCCCTGTACTGGGTCGAGAGTTTTTACGCACGCATGGAAGGCCTGCAGATGCTTGGCTTTCCTCTGGCCGCAGTCTGCGTGGTGCTGCCGGCATTGATCCCCAGCCAGCATGTTTTGGTGAATGCCGACTCACTGGCTTTCCGCGCCCACTTCCTGACAGCGATGCTGGCTTACAGCCTGTTCACCCTGGCCGCACTGCATGCACTGTTGATGGCGGTTGCGGAGAGACATCTCCACCGCGGCCATCTGTCGCCATTTCTGGCAGGACTGCCGCCGCTATTGACCATGGAAAAGCTGCTCTTTCGCTTGATCCATATTGCGTTCCTGCTGCTGACGCTGACGCTGCTATCGGGTATTTTATTTTCCGAAACCCTGTTTGGCAAAGCACTCTCCTTCGATCACAAAACAGTCTTTGCCTTTATTTCATGGCTGATTTTTGCAGCACTGCTGCTCGGCCGCCACTTGCGTGGCTGGCGCGGACGACATGCGCTGCGCTGGACGCTGGCGGGTTTTATCGCGCTGTTGCTAGCCTATGTTGGCAGCCGTTTCGTCCTTGAAGTCATTCTCGGCCGCGCCGCCTGACCCACCCTCCTCTTCGGTATTCGATGGACGAACTGTCACTCTCCGCCCAATTTGCCGTGCTGGCGGTATTGCTGGTAATTTCTGGTTTCTTCTCCATGGCCGAGACGGCCATGATGGCCAGCAATCGCCATCGTCTGCGCCATCTTGCCGGAGAAGGCCATCGCGGCGCACAACTGGCAACACAACTGCTCAGCAAGGTCGACCGGCTGCTCGGCGTCATCCTGCTCGGCAACACCCTGATCAATGCCGCCGCCGCGATGCTCACCGGTCACATCGCGATAACGGTATTCGGCGAGGAAAAATGGTCGCTTGAAGCCGGTGCCATTTTTGTAACCATCTGCCTGCTGGTATTTTCTGAAATTACGCCGAAGGTCATCGGTGCTACCTATCCGGACCTGATCAGTCAGCGCATCAGTTTCATTCTGACGCCGCTGCTGCGCATCAGCTATCCAGTCGTCTGGTTCGCCAACCTGTTTGTCACCGGCCTGCTCAAGCTGCTCCGCCTGCAACCCAAACCCGGCCACGAGATGCCGCGCCTCTCACCCGAAGATTTGCGGGGAATGGTGCTGGAAGCTGGTCATTTCATCCCACATCAGCACCAGACGATGCTGTTGAACCTGTTCGACCTCGAACACATCTCTGTCGAGGACATCATGACGCCGCGCGGCGAAATCGAAGCCATCGACCTGCAATCGCCGCTTGAAGACATCCTGCAGCAACTGTCCACCAGTTTCCATACCCGCCTGCCGGTGTATGACGGCGACCCCGGCAATATCATTGGCATCCTGCACCAGCGGCGCCTGCTGGCCAACGCCATCGCTGGCGATCTTGACCAGATGGAGATCCGCAGCCAGCTTGCCGAGCCTTACTATATTCCGGCGGCAACAACGATTTATGCACAGTTGCAGTTCTTCCAGGAAAATCGCCAGCGCGTCGGTCTGGTCGTCGACGAATATGGTGAAATCGAGGGATTGGTGACGCTCGAAGATATCATCGAGGAAATCATCGGAAAATTTACCACCAGCATGCCGACCAGCGCCGAACTGACATGGGAAACACAGGAAGAAGGCGGCGAATCCGCGCTGGTTGACGGCGCTCGCAGCCTGCGTGAATTAAACCGCACCCTCGACCTGAATTTTTCACTCGACGGACCGAAAACACTCAACGGTCTGATCCTCGAACACTTGCAGGACATCCCGGAATCAGGCCTCAGCGTCAAGATCAACGGGGTGCCGATGGAAATTGTTCAGGCGCAGGATCGGCGCATCCGCATGGTGCGTATTTTCCGTCCATCAGAGGATGAACGCTGAAGAAGCCACAGAAGCCGCCGTCGATGCTTTACAAACGCACTGTGGCAAGGCATCATCGCCAACTGTTGTGGGATGTTGTCCGCATTTATTCGAAATGACTACAAGAAACGGCAGCATACGCAATGCATCGGACAACGCTGGACTCCGATGAATGCACGCCAAGGCAATCATTTTTGGGGAAGGTATGAATAATGGCTAGCGACGTCAAAGCCGGCAGCGCCGGAAAGGTCAAGGAGTTCAACTACCTTTGGGAAGGCAAGGACAAGACCGGCAAGCTGCTCCACGGTGAAATACGCGCCGGTGGCGAAACCCTGGTACGGACAACGCTGCGTCGCCAGGGTATCGTGGTGATCAAAGTCAAGAAGCAAGCCCCCGGCAGGGGCGGCAAGGTCACTGACAAGGACATCACCCTATTCACCCGACAGTTGGCCACCATGATGAAGGCCGGGGTGCCGTTGCTGCAAGCCTTTGAAATCGTCGGCAAGGGCGCCAGCAACGCTGCCGTCGGCAAGCTGCTGATGGGCATCAAGACCGATGTCGAAACAGGCACCAGCCTCAATGCAGCGTTCCGCAAGTATCCGTTGCATTTCGACGCCCTGTTCTGCAATCTCGTCAGCGCCGGCGAACAGGCCGGTATTCTCGACTCACTGCTTGACCGGCTGGCGAGCTACAAGGAAAAAATCCAGGCAATCAAGTCAAAGATCAAATCGGCGCTGTTCTATCCGATCTCCATCATTGTCGTCGCCTTCATCATCACTGCGGTGATCATGATCTTCGTCATCCCGCAGTTCAAATCCATTTTCACCAGCTTCGGCGCCGATCTTCCCTTGCCGACAAAAATCGTCATCTCGCTCTCCGATGGTTTCGTCGATAACTGGTATCTGATTTTTGGCGGCGTCGGAGGCGGCATCTATGCCTTCTTCTATTTCTGGAAACGATCGCTGAAGATGCAGATAGTCATGGATAGATTTATCCTGAAAGTACCGGTTTTTGGCGATCTGGTCCGCAAGGCTACCATTGCGCGATGGACACGCACGCTATCGACCATGTTCGCTGCTGGTGTGCCACTCGTCGAAGCACTCGAATCGGTTGCAGGCGCCGCTGGCAATTATGTTTACTACACCGGCACCCTTGCTATCCGGGGAGAAGTCAGCACCGGTCAGAACCTGACAGTGGCGATGCAGAACACCAACCTGTTTCCCAGCATGGTGATCCAGATGGTATCGATCGGCGAAGAGTCCGGCCAGCTCGACAACATGCTCAGTAAAGTCGCCGACTTCTTTGAAGCAGAGGTGGATGATGCCGTGGAAAGCCTCTCCAGCCTGATGGAGCCGATGATCATGGTCGTCCTGGGTACGTTGATCGGCGGTATCGTCGTCGCCATGTATCTGCCGATATTCAAGCTCGGCGCAGTCGCCGGCTGATCGGCCACTCGACCACTGCCTTTCATGAATTCCACCGTGGAGTTTCTCTCGCAGCCAGACAATCTGGCTGCGGTCTTTCTGTTGACCGGACTGATCGTCGGCAGCTTTCTCAATGTCGTCATCCATCGCCTGCCGCAAATGATGCAGCGCGAATGGATGGTGCAATGTGCCGAGCTGCGCGGTGAAACGCCTACAGAAGAAGAGCGGTTGAATCTCGCTGTGCCGCAGTCACGCTGCCCAAAATGCGGCCACTCGATCTCGGCGCTGGAAAACATTCCCATCATCAGCTGGCTGGTCCTGCGCGGCCGCTGCCGTGGCTGCCAGGCTCCGATATCAATACGCTATCCGCTGATCGAAGCCGCCAGCGGAGTTTTATCGGCGTATGCCGGATGGAAATTCGGTCTGACTTTCGCAGGTGCCGGGGCACTGCTGTTCATCTGGTGCATGATTGCCTTGACCTTCATCGACTTTGATACCCAATTGCTACCTGACGACCTTACCTTGCCTCTACTCTGGGGAGGATTACTGCTCAATCTTGGTGGTGGCGGCTTTACCGACCTGAAAAGCGCGGTCATCGGTGCTATCGCCGGTTACCTCGCGCTATGGTGTGTTTATTGGACTTTCAAGCTGACCACTGGCAAGGAAGGTATGGGCTATGGCGACTTCAAGCTGCTTTCGGCAATCGGCGCCTGGTTCGGCTGGCAGATGTTGCCGATGGTGATTCTACTTTCCTCGATAGTCGGTGCCATGGTCGGCATCAGCCTGATCGTGTTCACCAAACATGGCCGCGATACACCGATCCCTTTCGGTCCCTATCTTGCATGTGCCGGGATCATCGCGCTGTTCTGGGGCAAGACGCTGACCCAGACGTATCTGCAAACACTCTGAGCGCTTGAAAAAGTCCCGTAGCGACTCCATTTAGACAAGGCTTGAGCATGTCCTGACCACGCCGGTCGCGCGTTGGCTTGTCGTTGGCCTTTTGTCCCCGGACGCTTAAGATATAATCTTCTCTTTTGGAGCCAGCCATGCCAATTTACGTCTATCGTTGCAGCAGTTGCGGGCATGAAAACGAGGTCCTGCAGAAACTCAGCGATGCTCCGCTGACGACCTGCCCGTCCTGCAATACCGAGTCCTATAGCAAGCAACTCACCGCTCCTGGCTTTCAGCTCAAGGGTAACGGCTGGTATGCGACCGACTTCAAGGGTGGCTCCGGCAACGCGGCGCCTGCCAGCAAAACCGATGCGTCCCCCTGCCAGGGCGGCGAAGGATCATGCGCTTGCTCTTGATGGATGCCCGACGACCTGACGCCCCTCTTTTGTGAGTCGCCTGGCGGCTCGGTACTGCGCAATTGCTTAAAAAATATTTCATCACCGGTCTGTTGATCTGGATCCCGCTGGCGATTACCGCCTGGGTGCTGTCGATGATCGTCCGCACCATGGATCAATCGCTGCTGCTGTTGCCAACGGCGATTCGCCCGGAAACGTTACTTGGCATGTACATCCCCGGTATCGGCGTAATCATGACGCTTCTGGTGGTGTTGCTCTCCGGTCTTGTCGCAACCAATATCGTCGGCCAGCGCCTGATACTTTTCTGGGAAAGCGCGCTGGCACGCATCCCGGTGGTCAAGTCGATTTATTACAGCGTCAAGCAGATCAGCGACACGCTGTTTTCCGGCAGCGGCGAAGCTTTCCGCAAGGTACTGCTGGTGCGCTACCCGCATCCGGGCGCCTGGTCCGTGGCATTCCAGACCAGTTCACCGGCCAGCGAAATCGCCGGACGGCTCGATGACGAACACATCGGCGTGTTCATTCCCACCACGCCGAGTCCGGTCAACGGTTTCTTTTTCTTCGTCAGGAAGGCGGATACCTTCGAGCTGGACATGAGTATCGACGACGCGCTGAAGTACATCATCTCGATGGGCGTCGTGGTGCCCACCCTGCGCCATCCTTCAGACAACCCCTCAGGCAACATTCCGGGCCACGCGCGGAATCAGTAAATCAGACCCTCCTTACTTGATGCCGCATGACGGCTTCATCCAATACATTCACCAAAGCGGAAACACGAAACATGCGAACCCACTATTGCGGCGAGGTAAATGCCAGCCACATCGACCAGATCGTCACCCTCTGCGGCTGGTGTCACCGTCGCCGCGACCATGGCGGCGTCATATTCATTGACCTGCGCGACCGGGAAGGCCTGGCCCAGATTGTCTGCGACCCGGATCGTGCCGAAATGTTCGCGTGCGCCGAGGACGTGCGCAACGAATTCGTCCTGAGGATCACCGGCAAGGTGCGCCGCCGCCCGGCCGGCACCGAAAACGCCAACCTGGCTTCCGGCGAAATCGAAATTCTTTGTCATGAACTCGAAGTATTGAATACCGCCGTCACGCCGCCGTTCCAGCTCGACGAGGAAAACCTCTCGGAGAACGTGCGCCTGACCCATCGCGTCATCGACCTGCGCCGCCCGCAGATGCAGAAGAACCTGATGCTGCGCTACAAGACTGCGATGTCCTGTCGTCGCTTCCTCGATGACAACGGCTTCATCGATATCGAAACCCCGATGCTGACCAAATCCACGCCCGAAGGCGCGCGCGACTACCTGGTGCCTTCACGCGTTCATCCCGGCCAGTTCTTCGCCCTGCCGCAGTCGCCGCAACTCTTCAAGCAGCTGCTGATGGTGGCGGGCTTCGACCGTTATTACCAGATCGTCAAATGCTTCCGCGACGAGGATCTGCGCGCCGATCGCCAGCCCGAATTCACCCAGATCGACGTGGAAACCTCCTTCCTCGACGAGACGCAAATCACCGCGCTGATGGAGGATATGATCCGCACCGTCTTCAAGGAAACCCTCGCCGTCGAGCTGCCCGACCCGTTCCCGCGCATCACCTATGCCGAAGCCATGCGCCGCTACGGCTCGGACAAGCCGGACCTGCGCGTCACGCTGGAACTAACCGAACTCACCGAGGTGGTCAAGGATGTCGCCTTCAAGGTATTCAGCGGCCCGGCCAACGCCGCCAATGGCCGCGTGGCCGGCTTGCGCATTCCCGGCGGCGCCACCCTGACCCGCGGCGAAATCGACGCCTATACCGAATTCACCAGGATCTATGGCGCCAAGGGCCTCGCCTACATCAAGGTCAATGACGCCAGCCAGCCCAACGAAACCGGCCTCCAGTCGCCGATCGTCAAGAATCTGCACGAGACCGCGCTGAAAGCCATCATCGAGCGTACCGGCGCGCAAAGCGGCGACCTGATCTTCTTCGGTGCCGACACTGCCAAGGTGGTGAACGATGCCCTGGGCGCGCTGCGCAGCAAAATCGGTCATGAGAAGAAATTCCTTACCGGCGAAGCCTGGCGGCCGGTCTGGGTAGTCGACTTCCCGATGTTCGAATTCGATGAGGAAAATCAGCGCTGGTCGGCCTGCCACCACCCCTTCACCGCACCGAAGGACGGCCACGAAGAATTGCTCGAAACCGATCCTGGCGCCTGCCTGGCAAAGGCCTATGACCTCGCCCTGAACGGCTGGGAAATCGGCGGCGGCTCGGTGCGTATCCATCGCGAAGAAGTGCAGAGCAAAGTGTTCCGCGCACTCGGTATCGGCGCCGAAGAAGCACAACTCAAGTTCGGCTTCCTGCTCGACGCACTCAAGTACGGTGCGCCACCGCACGGCGGGCTGGCCTTCGGCCTCGACCGCATCGTCACCATGATGACTGGCTCGGAATCGATCCGCGACGTCATCGCCTTCCCCAAGACCCAGCGCGCCCAGTGCCTGCTGACGGACGCCCCGTCCGACGTCGACGAAAAGCAGTTGCGCGAATTGCACATTCGCCTGCGCCAGAAAGTCGAGACGCAGGTGGAGGTCGGCAAAGCCTGAACACGACCATGCGACGCATCCTGCTTGCCTGCTGGCTGATTTGCGTCACGCTCGCATTGCCCGGCGCAGCGCAAGCACGCGAAACGACACCGAACCTTGGGGCGATCAGCCGCACCGAACTGCCACGCGAAGCACACGAAACCTTGCTGCTGATCGAACGCCGGGGCCCCTTCCCTTATTCGCGCGACGGTGTGATTTTTGGCAACTACGAGAAACGCCTGCCGCCCAGACAGCGCGGTTACTACCATGAATACACGGTAGCGACGCCCGGCAGCCGCAACCGTGGGGCGCGGCGCATCATCGCTGGCGAGGCTGGCGAACGTTACTACAGCGGCGATCATTACCGCAGCTTCCGAAGGATCCGCGAATGAGCACGTTATCGACGACTCCCCCGGACTTTACAGCCCTATTGAGCGATGTCACCCGAGCCGGGGTCTATCACCTGCCGCTCGGCAGCCGTGAAGAAATCATTACTGCTGCCGAGGCTTGTGCCTATGTCGTGTTCCGGGTCGACCTGCAACGCACCAAAAACAAGGAAGGCATGCTGGATGCGATCGGCAGGGACATGGCCTTCCCCGAATGGTTCGGCGTCAACCTGGATGCACTGGCCGACTGTCTGGCCGACCTCGGCTGGCGACCGGCCGAAGGCTATCTGGTATTGCTGGAACATTGCGACAGACTGCATACAAACGCCGGCAGCGATCTCGTCGCCGCCTTGCAGATTTTCGAGAATGCCGCCAACGAATGGCGCGAACGTGGCATTGCGCTGTGGTGCCTGGTCGACATGCAGGCCGACGGCATCGCCTGGCTTCCCGGACTCTGATGCCGGGACACAAGAAACCTGTCTCGGTGCTGGTGTTAATCCACACCCCTGCGCTGGAAATACTGCTACTGGAACGTTCTGCCCATCCGGGTTTTTGGCAATCCGTTACCGGTAGCCAGGAAGGCGACGAAGCGCTGACAGAAACCACGCGCCGCGAAGTACGGGAAGAAACCGCCATCACCGCAACAGCCGCAGATTTCATCGACTGGCGACTTTCCAATCGTTACGAAATATTCCTGGAATGGCGTCATCGCTATGCGGAAGGCATTACGCATAACCTCGAACATGTGTACAGCCTCTGTGTACCGCGCGAAACACCCATTACCATTGCGCCACGGGAACATCGTGCGAGCCTCTGGCTACCCTGGCGCGAAGCCGCAGACAAGGTTTTCTCGTGGAGTAACCGCGATGCGATCCTGATGTTGCCGACACTTCAGGCAGCAGGTGCTGCCTCCCCATGGTGCTGAGCTCCAAGTAATGCCCGCAAGCATGCCGGGCAGAAACAGGTGGCCGCCTCTTCAGAGACACTCGATTCCTTCTGCAATGCCGGTAATTCTGCACACCAGCAGGAAGAATTCCCCGCCTGCATGCCGCAGACAAAGCCTGCGCCGCAGCGTGGGCAAATATTTTCCGATGTTTCAGACATGTGTCGCTACTCCCTTCGGCCCGTGGCCTGATTACGTTATTGAAAATTTTGGTGAGGCGCTTACTTTATAAGTGCAGGTAGTCTGAACCGCTACAGCGCAGCAGTTGATGCCGGATCGATAGCACAACAGCACGAAACGCAGACAATGAGAGTCGCAGGGAATATTCCGCGCCCTTTTTGTTTGAGGCATTGCCGCAGTAGAATTGCAATTTGGTTCCTCCGACGACTTTCCTCAGGCCATTCCACCATCATGACCGAAAAAACCTCGCCCAATCTCAAGGCTGGCATCCTCGCCGAGGCACTGCCCTACATCA
>Ga0073900_10001180_pt1 | contig 15017 bp, 12 predicted proteins | sample KloWWTmetKNB5Kit_FD_66666 | JGI IMG/M metagenome (GOLD analysis project Ga0073900, IMG submission 66666) | Active sludge microbial communities from Klosterneuburg, Austria, studying microevolution and ecology of nitrifiers - Klosterneuburg... | ecosystem: Engineered > WWTP > Aerobic digester >...
GAAATATAAATACTCTAGAATGCTCCAGAAATCGATCTATAATAGATATGGCTTCGATGTTTTCGCTCATACCTTTTTGTCCAGGCACAAGGCAGCATATACCTCTGACTATAAGTTTTATTTTTACACCAGCATTAGAAGCATCATACAAGAGATTGATGATTTCCTCATCTTGAAGGCTATTCATTTTAAGGGTCATTCTGGCTTTTCGACCTTTTTTAGCGTTTTCGGTTTCTCGTTTTATAAGCTCGATAAACTTATCTTTAAGGTTAAACAAGCCAACACCTAGATACTCGAATGGTTGCGTCGGCCTTTGTTTCGTTTCCAAAAATGTAAATATCCTAGCTGCTTCAGATGTTATTCTTTTGTCTTTTGTAAATATACCAAAATCTGCATACAATTTAGCCGTTTCTTCATGGAAATTGCCTGTTCCAATGTAGGCATAAAGCGCAGGTTTTTCATTTTCGAGACGTCTGATTAATGCGAGTTTGGAGTGTACCTTAAATCCTGGCATACTATAATAGACATTCACACCAGCTTGCTCCAATTCTTCTCCCCATTTTAGATTTGCTTCTTCATCAAATCGGGCTTTAACTTCTATAAAGGTACTCACTTGTTTGCCATTTTTTACTGCGTTTTTGATGGCAATCATGATTCTAGATATCTTAGCTACCCGATATTGAATGATTTTAATATGTGTAACAAATGGGTCACTCGCTGCATCTTCAAATAATCGGATGACCGACTCATAGCTGTGGTAGGGCGGATGAATCAGGATGTCTTTTTGTTTTATTTTGTCAAAAACAGAGACAGCATCTTCAAGTTCCGAAATTTTAATCGGTGACAAGACAGGATCTTTTAGGCCTACCAAATTAAAGGAAGGAAATCTGAAAAAGTCAGAATTATTATGATATCTACCTTCTGGCAATAAGTCCATTGGAGTAATCTCAAAAACATTCATCAGATAACTCAAAAAGTGTTTTGGCATAGTTCTGTCATACACCAATCTACTTGCCAGTCCAATACTTCTCTTGCTAAGACTTTTTTTAATCTTGGCCAATAAATCTCCTGAATACTCGTCATCTATATATAACTCTGCATCCCTTGTCAATTTGATGGAGTAGGAATCTAGAATATTGTACCCTGGGAAAATAAGCCGCACACTATGTCTTACGGCATCATCTAGCATAAGGATTTGTTTGATTCCTGCATGTTTGCAAGGCAATTCTACGAATCTTGACAAATGATCCGAAGGTATTTTTACAATCGCGTATTCTGAAACTGGTTTTACCACATCTTTGCTATGTAGATGCAATGCCAAGTACAAGGCGCCATTATTCAGGAAAGGTTTGATTTTTTTTTCAGCGAGGATCACCGGTTGAACAAATGGAAGTAAATTCTCATTAAAAAATGTATCTACAAATTCTATCTGTTCTTTATTAAGGTGATGCCATGAAAGTATCTGAATCCCATTTTTCTTAAGTTCTGGAAGCAGATTCTTTTCAAAAATTTCACTGAATTTTTTTTGTTGTTCATTTGCAATTTTAAGAATATCCTTTAAGACTATTTCTGGGGAAAAATCCATATTTTTAAACATGGATTTATTGGCCCTCACTAAATTGCGGTGATTGGCTACTCGTATTCTGAAAAATTCATCCAAATTGGAAGAATAAATGGCCAAAAATTTTAATCGTTCTAGCAAAGGAACTGAAGAGTCCATCGCTTCTTGCAACACTCTATGATTGAATACCAGCCAACTCACGTCCCTATGTATAAGCTTTGCCATGATAACCGATTCTTATGCGCAAAAGTGCGATATTTTTTTTAAGATTACGGCATTTTCATGATTATTTAATACTGGGCGTAACCTATAACGTGACTTTTATCTGGGTTAACAATTCGGGTTTTTAAAATAATTAAACTGTTATTCTTAAAATTTGAAGCCCAAAGTCAATAGCAGCCTTGAAGGTGTATCAGCAAATGCATAATCGTGGCCACCAACAGTGATGTGATCACCGAATTTATCAAAATTACCTTCAAAAAGTAAATCAAGCCTTAATTTCCATAAGTCAACACCTGTACCTGCCTGCCATCCGTACGTTGCCGATTTGAAGCGCTGCTCATATCCTTTAATATCTACCGCATCCGAAATGCTATTAATAAATAAGTGACCTACAACGCCACCTTGAAATCTCAAAACGCCTACCTTAAATCCAGCCAATACGGGAATATCCATTGTATTATATTTTTCATTTCTGATGGTATTTATCACACCAGACTCACCATAAGTAGTGATATCGTAAGTTACTTTGTTGCTGTTAAATAGCAAAGAAGGTTCAAGGAAAAGACCAAGAGCGCTCAACCTTGTATAAATGCCAAAATGGTGTCCATAACCAGCATCGGCAATATGCCAGTCTATATTTTGTGTTCCATTTGTTGTAAAAATGCCTTTTTCAGCCAAATCATAGGAACTGACGCCTGCTTTAATACCAAATTCAATTTGTGCTTGAACGGTCATCATCGTACCTACGACGAAAATACCAAATAAAATAAAATGTCTCATGATTGTAAGGTTTGTATTTTATGAAAAATTTGGGGTTACTAAAATTTATATGTTAATAATGTCAAAACTAATGAGGTGATAACGAATAAACAGTTTGAAAATCTGTACTTTTACGCGCTGTTTAACTTTTGTTTAACCGTTAAGACAGTGATTCATGCATGATAAATGTATGAAAATGAGTATATTGTATTGATTGTTATTAGATAACTTATGACTGTAAAATATAATATAACAAAAAGGATGCCGATATGACGATCAAAGATGTAGAGTTTGTTGCTAGTTTCCCAAAAGAAAGCGCATGTCCTAAAGATGGAAGGCCTGAATTTGCATTTATTGGCAGATCTAATGTAGGTAAGTCTTCTCTTATCAATATGCTAACCAATAAAAAAGGTCTAGCAAAAGTTTCAGTTACGCCTGGAAAAACACAATTGCTCAATTTTTTTGAAATAAATAATAAATGGTATCTCGTGGACTTGCCCGGTTATGGATATGCAAGGGCATCCAAGGATAAAAAGGATACATTTTCTAAAATGATCAGAGGTTACCTCGAAATGCGTACTACCTTATATATTGCCTTTGTACTTATCGATATCAGACATCCACTACAGAAGATTGATCAGGAGTTTCTGGAATGGTGTGGAGAAAAAAGTGTACCTTATGCGATCATTTTCACAAAGGCAGATAAACTCGGTAAGAAACAAATTCATGAAAATGTTAAATTTATTGTAGATGAATTGTTGGTTACCTGGCATGAATTGCCGCCATATTTTATAAGTAGTTCAGAAACGAAACAAGGCAAAGATGAGATCCTTGCTTACATAGATTCTATCTTGAAAGCTGACTTAACCCAAATCTCCGAACCCATTTTATGACACAGATATTTCCTCATTTAATACCTGAAGTAGCTGATTGGCCTGTTGCAAAACAAAGCAAAGATAGAGCAAATTTTATTAAGGAATTGGATCAGTTTGTCGAGAAACAAGTTTTAGAGACAAACAAAGGTAATCTCTATGATTTGATTTCAAAATCTATCTATCTCGAAAACCAAAGGATAAAACTGAATCCTTGGAAAGTGGATCCGCCTGATGAAAAATTGTATTGGAAAAATATTTCAGCAGAACTCGAAGTCAGCGTCCATAGCGAAGAAAGAGAAGAAAGAGAACTCAATCTACTCAAAAAGATAATCCATCGATACAATGAAGAGATCGTAGGTCATTTTAGTCCAGGTACATTTCGATTTTCGAGAATCTTCCTTTTATCTTTTTTCAAAAGGATTTTTAATAAATATTTTGACAAAGGTCAGTGGCGATGGGGCAATAAAGCCCAACTCCAACAAAAAATCAAGGTTAAAGGCAATGTAGAACTTATCAGAACTTTATTTGAAAAAGGTACTGTTGTAATCTTGCCTACCCATTATTCAAATTTGGATTCTATCATGGTTGGCTATGCCATAGATACTAATGTAGGTCTTCCACATTTTTCTTATGGTGCAGGGCTAAATTTGTACAATGTAGAAATGGTCGCCTATTTTATCAATAGATTAGGTGCCTTCAGAGTAGATAGGAGAAAGAAAAATCCGATCTATCTCGAATGTCTCAAATCTATGGCCGGATATTCTGTACTCAAAGGTGTCAATTGTTTGTTTTTTCCAGGTGGTACCAGATCACGAAGTGGACAAACGGAAGATAAACTCAAGTTGGGTTTGATCAGTTCGCTGATTGAAGCACAGCGCTTGCATATTGAAAATAATGAAGATCGTAAAATCTTTGTCGTACCTTTAAATATTGGTTATCATTTTGTGTTGGAAGCATCACATTTGATAGATCAACACCTGCAATTAGTCGGTAGAGATAAATATAAAAGAACAAAATCAGGTGGCCCAACATTCGGAAGCATATTCAAATTTATCAAAGATATCTACGGTAAGTCGTCTGAAGTGTACATGTCATTCGGAGAGCCGATGGATGTTTTTGGCAACAAGGTGGACAATGATGGTAAGAGTTTTGATAAGTTTGGTCATATTGTGGATACCAAGGATTACTTCACCTTTGCTGGCGAGTTATCTTCCAATAGTCAGCGTGAAAGTATTTATGCCAAATTACTGGGCGAATCCGTCGTCGAAGCATATTCAAAGTATAATGTGATTTTATCAAGTAATGTAGTGGCGTTTTGTGCATTTCATATCATTTATGAAGAATATAAGGAAACAGGATTGCTACAGCTTGTAAATCAAAAGTATAAGACATTTACAATTACCGCTGACACCTTGGAAGAGAAAGTTCGTATCGTGGTAAATTTGATTTTAGATAAGAAAAATAAGGATTTGGTTACTATATCCGATGAATCATGGGACAATGTTTCAGATCTAATAAAAGAAGGAGTTTATAAGCTGGGCATCTATCATGCGGCATCTGTTTTAAAACCAGACAAAAAGAATAATCTAGTATGCGAAGATATCAGATTGTTATATTTTTATCATAATCGCCTTACAAATTATGGTTTGGAGGAATTGATGGATTGGGAAAAAGTTTAAAATTCACAACATACCTATGAATTATATTATTTTTGATTTGGAGGCATCTTGTTGGTTGGGTAGGCCACCACATGGCGTCAACGAAATTATAGAAATAGGCGCTGTAAAAGTGAATAATTATGGTGAAGTAACCTCATCTTTTTCAAAATTTGTAAAACCAACCATTAATCCGATATTATCTGATTTTTGTAAAAAACTTACGTCAATTTCTCAAAAAGATGTGGACAAAGCAAAAAAATTTCCCGACACCATTCTGGAATTTCAAGATTGGATAGGAGCAGAAGATGATAGTTACGTCTTGATATCATGGGGCAAATATGACAAGACACAACTTGCCGAAGACTGTATCTTGCACAAACTTGAGACCGAATGGCTGGACTATCACTATAACCTGAAGCCTGCGTACAAAACATTAAAATCCTTAAAGGATGAGCCGGGATTGAAAAAAGCAGTCAAGATGGAAGGATTTGAATTCACAGGGATTCATCACCGTGCGATATCAGATGCCGAAAATCTTGCCAAGATCTTTATAAAATATTTTAAAGAATGGTCAGTAGGTTGATTTTTTCAACATGAAACTGATACCTTTGTACCTTCAAAATTAAACATGAAGACCAAAACAATAATACGAGACAAGGTCAATGTCATCACTTTAGGCTGTTCAAAAAATCTGGTTGACTCCGAAAATCTCATCACACAACTCAAAGCAAATGACATAGATGTGGAGCATGAAAGTCAGAATGATGCCAATATCATTATTGTAAATACTTGCGGATTTATAGATCTTGCCAAAGAAGAATCTATCAATACTATTGTAGAATATGCAGATATAAAAGCCAAAGGTGGCATTGATAAATTGTATGTTACGGGTTGTCTCTCACAGAGATACAAAGATGATCTGGAGAAGGAAATTCCTGAGGTCGATGCATTTTTTGGGACACTTGAGCTGCCAGGATTACTTGCAAGACTTAATGCAGATTATAAACATGAACTCATTGGCGAAAGATCTTTGACAACACCGCAGCATTTTGCCTACATGAAAATATCTGAAGGTTGCAATCGGACGTGTTCGTTTTGCGCTATTCCGCTCATGCGTGGCAAACATATTTCTCGGTCGATAGAATCCCTGGTCGCTGAGGCAAAGCACTTTGCTTCTATTGGTGTCAAAGAACTAGTGCTTATAGCTCAAGAGCTTACATATTACGGTCTAGACTTATATAAGAAAAGGGCTTTGTCAGAACTACTTGATGCGTTATGTGAAGTCGATGGTATCGAATGGATACGATTACATTATGCTTATCCAGGTAAATTTCCATTGGAAGTATTTGATACCATGGCAAAACAACCCAAAGTGTGCAATTATTTGGATATTCCACTACAACATGCATCTGATACCGTTTTGGATAGAATGAAAAGACAGACTACTTGTGAAGAACAAAGATCACTTATCCAGCATGCTCGCAATCGAGTCCCTGATATTGCGATCAGGACGACATTTTTGGTCGGATTTCCCGGTGAAAGCGAAGATGAATTTCAGCAATTATGTGATTTTATAGAAGAAATGCGATTTGATCGTGTTGGTGTCTTCCAATATTCGCATGAGGAAGATACATCTGGATATCTCTTGGCTGATGATGTCGATGCTGAAACAAAAGTGGCGAGGGCGAACAAAATTATGGAATTACAGCAATCTATCTCGTTGGATCATAATCAGGAGAAAATAGGACAGACACTTCGGGTACTTTTTGATCGCAAAGAAGGTGAATATTTTATAGGTCGTACAGAATATGACTCTCCAGAAGTAGATAATGAAGTCTTAGTCCCAGCAAAGGATTACTTCGTACGTATTGGTGATTTTGCTTTGGTAGAGATCACTGATGCAGAAGATTATGATTTGTATGGAAAAGTGGTGGAAACACCTATCGTAAATTCATGATATTGACTTATAAGAAATGGATAATTATAGCGAATTTACCAAAATTGAAAGCCTAAGAGACCATATTGGTTTAAAATATTAGCAAATGAATGGGTTATAAAGAAAATAAAACTAAAAAATATTATGTCAATTCAAAAATCAATAATTGTTCAAAATGTTTCAGTTCAAATAATTACTGTCGATCAGAAAGACTATATTTCTATCACAGATATGGCCAATGCCAAAGAAAATGAAAGTCGTGCTGCTGACATAATTAAAAATTGGATACGAAACAGATATACTTTAGAGTTTTTAGGAACCTGGGAAAAAATGAACAATCAAGATTTTAAAGTGGTCGAATTCGACCACTTTAAAATGCAAGCTGGATTAAATACTTTTGTTTTGAGCGTTTCAGAATGGATAGATAAGACCAACGCCATAGGATTTGTTGTAAAAAAAGGTCGATATGGTGGCACTTATGCTCATAAAGATATTGCATTTGAATTTGGGTCATCGATTAGTGCTGCTTTTAAGTTGTATCTAATTAAAGAGTTTCAACGTCTTAAAGATGATGAAAACGATCGATTGAAACTCAATTGGAATCTGAATCGCACCTTAGCCAAAATAAATTACCGCATTCATACCGATGCCATTAAATCAAATATTCCTGAAAATCTTAGGAGCGAACAAATCAGCCATATTTATGCAAATGAAGCAGATGTGCTTAATGTTGCATTGTTTGGAAAAACAGCCAAAAGGTGGAGAGATGAAAATCCTGATACAGAAGGCAATATAAGAGATTATTCAACCATTGAACAACTTTTGGTATTAGCTAATTTGGAAAGCCTAAATGCAGAATTTATCAAAATGGGTTTATCACAATCCGAAAGGTTAGTGAAGTTAAATCAAACGGCTATCAGTCAAATGAAATCTTTGGCCCTAAATGTAAATATTAAAAAACTTAAGTCATAATGCCATCTTTGATCTATTTTCAATTCAATTAAAGATAATACTCTATGTTTACAATAAAACAAATTGAAGAAGCACATAGTAAAGTGAAATCAGGCGCAGAATTTCCAAATTATATTCAGGATATTAAAGAAATTGGCGTTGTGGCATTCGAAACATGGGTAAAAGATAGTCATACAACATATTTTGGTAAGGATAATTTTCAGACAACATCAAATCCTAAATATGCAGAATTGCTTATTTCAGATCATAGTAGCAAAGATAAATTTATTGAATATCTAAAAATCCATCAAAAAGGTAAAACAGACTATTTTACATTTTGCAATCACTGTGCTGAAACAGGGATAGAAAAATGGGTAGTACGTCTAGATGCTATGACTTGCATTTATTATGATGTTTTAGGCAATGAAATTTTGGTAGAAACAATTCCTTCTAAGTAAATTAATACCTTTTTTTGTAAGGTGTTTTATTGGTCAATGGCCATTTTCGTTGAGAAATTTGGTAACTATTTTCTTATAAATAAATAAAACTTCCCATAAATTTAATACTACATTTGCTCGTAATCTAAGGCTATCTGCTATCTTTGCCTAATCATAAAATGTAATCTGATAATGAAACGCAGACAATTCTTCCAAAATTCAGCTTTGACAGCTATGGGTGCTTCATTTATTTTGCCTACCCAAGCTTGTACACCAACACAATCTTTGGTCAATGGAACGAGTGCTGGTAAAAAGGCCAAAAATATTATATTTATGGTCAGTGATGGGATGAGTTCTGGTACGCTCAATATGGGAGATTTGTTTAGAAGACGCAAAGAAGGACGAGGTAGCAATTGGCTTGATCTGTATAGAAATCAAAGAGTTTCTCGAGGATTGATGGATATGGCGTCAGCAAGTTCGCTCGTTACAGATAGTGCGGCTGCGAGTTCATCTTGGGGCGGCGGCGTCAGAGTTAAAAATGGCCGACTTAACTCAGGCCCTAATGGCGAAGAATATCTACCTATTTGGCAGAAATTCAAGCGTTCTGGTAAAAAAGTAGGATGTGTTACAACTGTTCCAATAACCCATGCTACACCAGCAGGATTTTGTGTGTCTTCTAAATCACGTGGTGAACAAGCGGAGATTGCAGAAAAATATCTTCAACTCAGATTTGATGTAATGATGGGCGGCGGCGGCAAATATTTTAATGCCAGAAAGGACGATCGAAATATGTTTGATGAGTTCGCAAAAGCGGGATTCTCAGTTGTGCAATCAAAGGATGAAATGAAATCTGCCACAAATCAAAAGCCTGTTTTAGGCGTTTTTGATAAAGAAGGTTTACCTTATGAACTTGATAGAGTAAATGATCCTATGATTGCCGCAAAAGTTCCATCGCTTGCCGATATGGCAAGTAAAGCCATTGACTTGATGAAGGATCATAAAAATGGATTTTGTCTTCAAATAGAAGGAGGAAAAGTGGATTGGGCAGCTCATGCCAACGATGCCGCTGCATTGATTTACGATCAGGTAGCTTTTGATGACGCCATCAAGGTAGCTATCGATTTTGCAGAGAAAGACGGTAATACACTCGTCGTCATTACATCAGATCATGGCAACGCCAATCCAGGCTTGTACTATGGGGAAAAGGCGGACAAAAATTTTGAGTCTTTATTTTCATTCAAGCATACGAATGATTGGATATTGATGGGTTTTGAACGCGATGCATCTGCAGCTTCATTGGCTGATCGAGTGTTTGCAAATCAAAATTATCAGCTCACCGAAAATCAACTGGCTTTCATCATAGAAAAGTATAATGAACACAACGCAGAAGGTGTTTATAATTCATACAAACTTCCATTCAAAGAGTATGCAATGTATCAGGCAGAACATACATCTGTTGCTTTTGGTGGTATGGAGCACTCAGCCGATTTTACAGAGCTAGCTATGTTTGGGCCAGGCAGCGAAAGGATGAAGCCATTTATGCTTAATACTGACATGCATTATTTTATGCTAGAGGTGGCAGAAGTAGAAAATAAATTCTAAGCTTCCAATCGAACTTTTTACTCTATTATCGTGATTTTCAACATATTGGTCCTGAATCGCTTATGAAGCGGCATACTACCCGTATTCACGACGATATCATCTGTATCTACGATACCTTCGTTTTTCAGAATTTGGTTGATATCTTCGATGGTTTCATCAGTAGTAGTGAACTTTGTATATAAGAAACATTTCACGCCCCAAACAAGACTTAATGTATTGAGCATGTGTGCTTTGTCAGAAAAGATGTAGATATCTGGTTTTGGTCTGTATGAAGATATTTTAAAAGCTGTATAACCATTGACGGTAAGTCCCAATATTGCTTTGGCATTCACTTCTTCAGCGATCCTTGGTGCATTAAGACAAAGGATATCAGACAAAAATGTATCCGATTCGGGATCAGGTACAGATCTTTTTCCTTGGATATGATAGTGCAATTCTGCTTCACCAATGATCTTTCTCATGGCTTCCACTACCAAGGCTGGGTGATTACCTACAGATGTTTCGCCACTTAGCATGACTGCATCTGTACCGTCTAATACTGCATTTGCCACATCGGTTACCTCAGAGCGGGTAGGAGATGGATTTGTAATCATGCTTTCCATCATTTGGGTGGCAACGATTACAGGTTTTGATTTCTGAACACAACGATTGATGATCATTTTTTGTAGAGCTGGCAATTTTTCAATTGGCACTTCTACGCCGAGATCTCCTCTTGCAATCATTATTGCGTCAGATACTTTGATTATTTCTTTGATATTGGTAATGGCCTCTGGTTTTTCGATCTTAGCTACAACCTTGGCTATGTGTTTTTTAGCTTTGATTCTCTTTTGAAGATCTTTGACATCTTTTGCTTGTCTTACGAATGATAAGGCAATCCAATTGACTGGTTGTGTAAGTATGTACTCGAGATCTACAAGGTCTTTTTCGGTCAGTGAAGGCTGAGTTACTATAGTATCGGGTAGATTTACACCTTTATTAGAAGATAATACATGACCGAAAAGCACTTGGAGTTTTACCTCATTGACTCCATCGGTAGAAATTACTTTCAAGACGATTTTTCCATCATCGACCAACACTTTTTCACCAACCTGCACATCATGAGCAAACAGCTCATAACTCATATATATTTTTTCTTTTGTACCGATACATTCTTCATTTACAAAAGTCAAAATATCACCTGGCTCGATGGCCAATTCATTATTTTCTATTTTTCCGATCCTGAGTTTCGGGCCTTGCAAATCAGCCAATATCCCAATATGTACATTGTACTTTTCATTGATCTCAAGGATATTGTCTATGACCTGCTGGTGTTGACTGTGTGCACCATGGGAAAAATTAAGCCTAAAAACATTGACACCAGCTTTGACAAGATCCAATAGCGCTTCCATGCTGCTCGATGCTGGCCCGACGGTAGCTAATATTTTGGTTTTCTGATGATTATTTACATGGATTAAAGCAGCCATATTGATTCGATTTTAAAAAGATGCGAAGATAGTGTATTTTTAACAATAATAGCTTATAATTCATTAATAAGTGATTATTTATATGCCAATTTAAATATTTTGCATCTTAAAAAATTGGTAAAATTGTAAAGTTTCCATGTAATTGGAATCCAAGAATCATTATCCCAACATTATAAATCAATCGTTAAATCAACATCAAAATCAGTTTTCACTTTTCCTGCTTATCTTTTCCTACAATATGAATAACAACGAGTCTAATCAATAGCATCCAAGGAATACCATGCATTAAAAAATCAGCCCAGTCCATCAAAGCCATTCCTTTGGCACCACCTAAAATCCAACGTACTTTACCCCAAATATGTGGTTCTGGAACGAATGGCGCTAAGCCTAGCGTAAGACATGCCATGATAATAAATGCCCAATCGTTCCAAATTTTCTTATCACCCATTTTATTTTTTTTTGCAAATGTAATGTTTTGAAAATATTATGAGGCAACATATGTTACAAAGACAATGGATATGAAAATAATTTTAAAATAAAATACAAAAAATTAGATTAGAAATTAAATTTCGTAAACAACAGAGAATCAATAAATTGTAAGTTATTTAAAAATGTGTACACATATAGATACGTTTACAAACGTATAGAAACGTATAAAAAACGATTCTGTCTTTCGGCTTGCTGCACCTTTGCATCGTCAATCGATCGGAAGATCAAATTTTTGTTTAACCCGTCTGGCTTACTAACAAAATATACATATAGTAATACGGACACAAATATTTTAATCATGTCAACAAATACTAAAAATTCAGTTCAAATCGTAGGTCATGTAGGTAAAGATGTAGTGCTTACTTCTTTTGAAAATGGCAACAAAAAGGCTACAACCATCGTAGCAACAAATGAGTTCTACACCAATAAAACAGGTGAAAAGGTAAAACAAACAGACTGGCACAAAATTATTGCTTGGGGCAAAACAGCTGAGGACTTAGCTTTATGTTTTAAGAAAGGTACAGAAGTAGCAATCCACGGCAAACTCAGCAATAGGACATACACTGATACATCTGGCACTACACGCTATGTTACTGAAATCATAGTTAATGAATTTTATAAAATCGCCAAAATCACCCAAAACACAGCTGAAGCAGTACCATTTTAATGTGTGTACAATCAAGTTTCAAGCAACAATAAAAAATATTCAAATAATCTAATTAAAATCATAAAATCATGACAAATTCATTAAAAAACTCAGTTCAACTCATTGGTAATATCGGAAAAGATGTAGCATTATCTACCTTCGAAAAAGGGACAAAAAAGTTATCCTTAGTGATTGCCACTAATGACTATTATACCAATAATAAAGGTGAAAAAATAAAGCAAACAGAATGGCACAATTTGGTAGCTTGGGGCAAAACGGCTGAAATGATGGCTGAATCACTTACTAAAGGAAATGAGATTGCCATTCAAGGTAAGTTGACGAGTAGATCTTACGAAGACAAAGATGGAGTCACAAGATACATAACTGAAATTTTAGTAAACGAATTTTACAAGTTAAATAAGACGGCCTAATTGCCACCAATGCTATATATGAAATTCAGAATAGTCCTAAAATCGGAAGGGCTATTCTGATTTCATGCATTATGGTTAAATTTCTATGCTGGCAGAAGAAATTTTATAATTACTTTTACGATCCAATTTTTATGTGAATGGATAATCGCGAACAGGTACACATCATTGTAAAACAACTGAAAAAGATCAGAGAAAGGTCAGACTGGTCCGATTACCAAAGGAATAAGGCTTATTTCGAGATATTCACATTGATTCTGGAGGAAGCGACTCAGGATGAGAGATTAAATTTTACGACACTATTTTCGCGATTGGCTTTTGTAGGAACGAGACATCAACTCAAGGGTCAGTTATTGCATTTTTGCCACACTTTTAGAAAGGCACACGAACAAGGAAATATAAGGAAAGATACCGAACATTTGTTTGTAAAATTGGGTGAATACGTATGTACTTCTTTGCTTTCGGCTATTTTTAAAATAGACTTAGATAAAAAATCCCTAGTGCCGGATGAAGTACTTATTGAGCATTTCAGTGCAAAAAAAGAAAACATCACAGATTTCAAAAGGGTAGTGGAAGCAGTTTTGTTTGAGATCGATGCAGAGAAAAAGATCTTGCACTTTTTTGATGAGGATGAACCAGCTTTGGAGAAAATGGCATCGTACGACTTAGCAGATAGAAACGAACTTTTCACACCAAATATTGACTCAATACGTAAAAGCTTTGACTTGCCTCTGCATATCAATTTGATAGATGTCGATATCAGAGATGATGGTATGTATTTGCCACGTGGTATCATTGTGCAGCCTGACCATCTTGTAGATGTGACATCGATTTCTGAATGTTTCAAGGAGTATGGAGCAGAACCGTTTCTATACCTGATTTCTAAATTTAAGCCGGCTGAAGCAACCCGTTCACTTATGACTGGAAATCTGGTGAATATCATGTTGGACCAATTAATATCTGATCCCGAAATAGATTTTGCTTCATTAATAAAAACTTTGTTTCAAAGTAATCCACTCGGTTTTGCCCTTTTGGATGACCAAGAAGTCAAAGACGAATTACAAAAACTTCAACAACATTACAATAACCTAAAAACTGCGGTATTGGAGCAGTTTCAGCAATATGGAATCGAAAGGCAAAATATATTTCTTGAACCATCATTTTATTCAAGGGATTATGGTATTCAAGGGCGTTTGGACCTGCTGCATCAGAAGGAAAATAAAAATATCTTTGATATTATCGAGTTGAAAAGTGGAAAAACTTATCGCCCAAATGTATATGGCATCAATGCAAGCCATTACATCCAAACTTTGCTTTACGACCTGATGATCGTTTCGGCTTTTAGAACCAAAATCAAATCTTCTAATTATATTTTATATTCTAAGGAAGAAAATCCATTGAGATTTGCACCACCAGTCAGAGTTCAGCAATATGAAGCCTTGAAATTGCGGAATGACATCATTGCAATGGAACAAAAACTCAAACATTCTGATACTGATGCATCATTGCTTACTTATATAAAAGGTGAAAATTTTCCAAGGTTAAAGGGATTTAATGTTATTGATATAAATAATTTTAATAATATATATTTTACACTTAATGAATTAGAAAAATCGTATTTTAACCATTTCACTGCTTTTATTGGTAGAGAACATGGACTCTCTAAAACAGGTGAACACGGCATCAATAAGTCTAATGGACATGCTGCATTGTGGTTGGAATCCGATGAAGAAAAAACAGATAGATTTGCGATGTTGTCGAATCTCTTTATCATACAAAATGATTCTGACCAGCAAGATGCCATAATGGTTTTTTCCAGAGCTGAAGCCAAAGGTGCCTTGGTCAATTTCAGGACAGGAGATCTTGGTGTTTTGTATCCTACAGCAGAAAACAATTTTCGATCTGTTTTGAGAAATCAGATATTCAAATGTACCATTCTGGACTTAAATAGTGAACAAGTTATAGTCAAGCTGCGAAGTTCTCAGTTTAA
>Ga0073900_10001184_pt1 | contig 14955 bp, 19 predicted proteins | sample KloWWTmetKNB5Kit_FD_66666 | JGI IMG/M metagenome (GOLD analysis project Ga0073900, IMG submission 66666) | Active sludge microbial communities from Klosterneuburg, Austria, studying microevolution and ecology of nitrifiers - Klosterneuburg... | ecosystem: Engineered > WWTP > Aerobic digester >...
CCACTTTTGAAAGATACTGAGACAGTGGACTCGTCTGATTACGTGGTGATGGAAAGTGTATATGGAAACAGAAACCACGAAGGCAGAGAAGAAAGACGAGAAAATTTGAAAAATATAATATTAGAAAATCATAAGAAAAACGGAACTTTAGTCGTGCCGATATTTTCTTTAGAAAGAACGCAAGAGTTTCTTTATGAAATAAACGAAATGGTAGAAGCTGGGGAAGTTCCGACAATGCCGATATTTGTTGATTCACCTTTGGCGATAAAAGTTACAGACGTTTTCTATAAACACAAAGATTTGTTTAAAGATTCTGTTTTAAAAGACATTGCCTCCGGAGATGATATTTTTAATTTTAAAGGTTTGAAAGAAACAGAAAGAACAAAAGATTCAAAAGCCATCTTAGCTGCTAAAAATCCTAAAATAATTTTAGCTGGCTCTGGGATGTCTGCGGGCGGGCGAGTTGTTCATCACGAAAAGCATTATTTAGGAGACCCAAACTCGACTATTTTGATTACAGGTTTCCAAACACCTGGAACGCCTGGCAGACTTTTGTCTGAAGGCGCTAAAGAGATTTTAATTCTTGACCAACCTGTAAAAGTTAAAGCTCAAATAAAAATGATAAAAGGTTATTCTGGTCACAAAGATTCAAACCATCTTTTTGATTTTGTTTCTCATATAAAAGGTATTAAGAAAATATTTATCGCAATGGGAGAACCGAGTGCTTCTATGTTTTTTGCCCAAAGATTAAAAGATAATCTAGGTCTAAACGCATTAGTTCCCGAAAAAGACCAAGAAGTTGAATTAGATTTTTGATATAATTAAATTAAGATGAAAAACTCTCAAGAAAAATTTAAAATCTGTATTGCTGGCGCAGTTGAAACAAATGCATGCGGACTTGACGCACTAGATAAAGCAAAAGAAATAGGTCAAGAAGTTGCAAAACATAAAGCCGTTCTCATAACAGGAGCTGGTTCTGGTTTCCCGTTGTGGGCGGCGACAGGCGCTAAAGAAGCTGGTGGTCAGACGCTGATGTTCTCTCCTGCGGGTAGTAAAAGAGAGCACAAAGAAGCTTATCGTCTTCCAGACAACGCTCATGATATTATCGTTTATACAGGATTTGGATACACGGGTAGCGACTTACTTATGACCAAGTCTTCAGATGCTGTTATTATCGGCTGTGGTCGCGTAGGAACCATTCACGAGTTCACAATGGCTTATGAGGAAGGGAAGCCGATAGGAGTCTTGGAAGGTGCTTGGGACACAGATGAGATAATAAAATCTATTGTCGGTAAAAAAAACCGAACAGACAAACCAATAATTTTTGAAAAAGATCCGAAAAAGTTAGTCAGTCGATTATTTGAGATTTTAAAGAGTTATTAAAAAAATATGAACTTTTTTACTAAAAACAAACTTATAGCTGGTGTTCTGGGACTTATGGCTATTGTTTCTGTTGTGAACACTCAAGCTATATTAAACCTTACAAATAATATAGCTGGTGGAGAAAAAAACTCGATGTCAGTTTTTAACAATAAACAACAAGAGGCTCAAGTTTTAGGTTATACAGGTACTTGTATTAAAATACTTCCTGCCACAAACAACCACACTGGTTTTATAGATCCAGTAAGCTGGGGGCAAGATTTTGACGGAGTATCCAAACATATGTTTGTTATTGGATTTAAAATAAAAAATACTTGTAGTAGAACTATTTCGATTATTAAAGATAGTTTTGTTTCTGTAAACAGCACCTTTGAATCATTTCAAGTTGCAACAGTAGAAGATTTTTCTAACATATTTTTACCAAGTATTTCATCGAGATATTCTATAAATGGACCAGCCCCTTCAAATATATCTGACATTTACGGAGTCGTTTCTACTTCGTTGAATATTCCAAACAATAGATTAACCGGAGTTACTTTAACTGGTGACGGTGAAATGAAAGTGACAAACATACCAGCTAATAGTGAAAAACAATTTATAATTTTTTCTCATGTTTATGCTAATAATCAAGGTGTAGAGCATCACTCTAGATTATCTATAAAGAAAATTAGATGGTTTCTAACTCAAAGTTATAATGACCAAAATTTAAGTGCTAACGAGGTAAAAACTTATAATTTTACTAATGAAGAGGTGGAAAAATATACTACAAGTTACGCAAGGTTTAAAGGTATATCTTCTGGTTGTTCAGAGGGCGTAATTATTGGTTACGATTCTAACGGCTCACCAATTTTCTGTGGAGACACGATACCTCAAGGTGGTTGTGCAGAAGGAACTGTGGTTGGTTATAACCCAGACGGAACACCGATATTCTGTGGCGATGAAAATACCAATAAACCTTGCACACCTGGAACAATCATCGGATATAACAAAGATGGAAGTCCAATATATTGCCAATAGTATAAAAATAAAAACCTCGCTTTCGCGAGGTTTTTATTTTTGTATTATTTAACTTGGTTTACAATTCTTTCGAAACTCTCTGGACTTGTTGTTGCTATATCAGCTAATATTTTTCTATCAACTTCTATATTCTTTTTCTTTAATGCTTCGATAAATCGTGAGTAAGTCATCCCTAAAGCTCTAACTGCTCCGTTTATTCTTGTTTGCCATAATCTTCTTCTGTCAGCTTTCTTGTCTTTTCGGTGAGCGAAAGCGTGCATTCCTGCGTGAGCAATAGCCTCTGTAGCCATTCCTTCTTTCTTGCTTCGTCCAAATCTATATCCTTTTACTTGAGCAAGAACATTTCTTCTTCGTTTGTTTTTAATTGTACCTCTTTTAACTCTTGTCATTTTTTAGTTGCTAGTTATTAGTAAATAGTTTTTAGAAATTATTTGCTTTCAGTAGTTGCGACTCTTGGCTTTCTAACTCGTAGGTTGTTGTGAGGGAAGAATCGAGCTTTGTCCTTTGCTGTCATAACCATATCTAATCCAACCTTTCCTTCTAATTGATGAGTTCGAGATTGTCGTGAGTTGAAATGATTAAAACCAGGCTTTCGAGCTTTTAGCTTGCCGTTCTTTGTGATTTTTATTCTTTTTGCTAGTGATTTATTTGTTTTCATCCCGTTAGTGACAAGTCGCGGTCTTTCTAAACTCTGACATGTATTAAACTTTTAATATCTTTTTTATGTTTTAACTAAATCATTTTTCCCATCCAGCGACCGCGGTCACTAACGGGATTCATGTTTTTCTACAGGCTTACTGTCTTCAGCTTTTGCCTTTTTACTATTATCTCTTTCAATGGTAACCATCACACCTCTTGGACTTTGTTTTAACGGCTCAGATATTTTAAAGTTTTCTGTTATTAGATCAAGAACTCTTTGAAGTCGCTCTTGTTTAAACTTGTTGTCTGTGAACTTTGTTCTTCCAACAAGATATAACTCAACTTTGATTCTGTGACCTTCTTTAAGCCATTCTGAGGCTCTGTCGGCCTTCATTCCTAAGTCTCCTTCGCCTGTACCGACTTTAATCTGTAAAGATTTGGTTTCGGTAGTGTGCGCCTTTGACTTTATCTCTTTAGCCTTTTTTTTCTGTTCGTACTGAAATTTACCATAATCCATTATTTTTGCAATAGGTGGAACTGATTTGTCAGAAACTTCAATTAAATCAAGGCCCCTTTTCAGAGCCATGTCGATTGCGTCACGAGTTTTGACAACCCCCAAGTTGTCTCCTGTCTCACCGTCTAAAAGGCGGACCTCGTTAGCTCTTATTTGATTGTTAATTCTTGTATCCAAAATCTATTGTAAAATGTTATGATGTTTTGGAATTTTATCGTATTATTCACTTTAAGTCAATATGTCAGAGCATTCTATAAGAATACACAAAAAACTCGGCGAAACGCCCCTTGAAGCTTTAAATAGGCTTCGTTTTGATATACCAGAATACGCGGATTTGCCGATGACATATGCAGGACGACTCGACCCGATGGCAGAAGGAGAACTTCTGGTTTTAATCGGAGAAGAATGTAAGAAAAAAGACGAATATTTAGGAATGGACAAAGAATATGAATTCGAGATGCTTTTCGGGTTCAAGACCGATACTTATGATTTGCTTGGCATTTGTTCTGTCATTTCAGTCGATCAAAAAGAAGTTACAGAAAAAATAGAAAAAGAGCTTTTGGATTTGAAAGGGAAAAAGGTTCAAAAATATCCTCCATTTTCTTCAAAGACAATAAACGGTGTTCCGCTTTTTCAAAAAACCAAAAACGGTGAAGACTTTGATTTACCAGAAAGGGAAGTTGAAATTTACAGCGTAGATTTTTTAGGTTTTAGAGAAGTAAAAGGTTTGGAGCTTTTAGAAGAGATTAAAAGAAGAATAAATCTTGTCACTGGTGACTTTAGACAAAAAGAAATTATCGAAAAATGGGAAGAGAGTTTTAAAAATAGGGAAGAAGAGGTTTTTTTAATTGCAAAATCAAAGACGGTTTGTTCATCGGGAACTTATATTAGAGGTTTGGTAGATAGCCTATCTTTTCCGGCAACGACTTTTTCGATAAATAGAACTGGGGTTTTTAAAAGATAAAATGAAAAAGCCCCACAACTGCAGGGCTTTCCACTTTCGTGGTTAATCGCTTAGGTCTATCCTCTGCGATTGTTATAGCATCGACTCATCCCTAGAGCGTATACAGGGCAACGATAATCACTCTCTTTCGCTGGACATTTACCAGCCGAGCATTGGCTTGAAACCTCTTCTGGCCACCACTGGTCCTCCAGTGCTGTCATTATGGTCAACACCAATCCTCTCTTGTTGAAAGGAAAGCCCTTTCTGTTATCTCCCACAAGTCCAGGGACGTCGGGTTGGGTATTTGATCCATTGAAGATCATCCCACCTCTCTGAAAGAAGAAAATCTCTTCTGTCCCAGGGCGGTATCCCTCTTTCCTTGTTTCTTGCCAAGAGTTATTGATCCTTTCCCCTGGTTTCTTCCCCTGGTTTTTCCAGTTTATGATCCTGGCCCTTATTGCCTTAACCACATCTTCCATCTGGCGATGGTTCATCCTTCCGTCCTTGATCAAGCAAGAAACGTAGAACTGCCCATTGGACTTGATGTGGAGTATGGCGACGATGTTGTCGGCGGGTGTTGAGTTGTTTCTGATTATAGGCACAGCCCTCTCAGAGTCACTCTCTATAACCACCAGCTTGGGAATTTGATCACCTTTCAGGGGCGTCATCTTAAGAGGCACTTTTTCCATTGTGGCCAAAACCCCTCCTGTTTCGAAGATGAAGGATCTTTGATCTAGGATCTGAACCCTAATCATTTCCATAAATTCCTTCATTTTCTGGATGAAATCCTGATCCTTCTTTTCTTCTCTCATCATTCGCCATGTGGTTTTCATCTGCGTGGCGAACATGAAGAGTCTGGCTGATTGTCCAGTTTTCCCAGACGCACCCGTGAAAGAAGAAGTTTCTCCATTGTTGTCTTCGTGGTTGATGTACCTAATCAGGTGAGCAAGCTCAGGCTTGTTCTCTATTCGTAGAAAACGGGCCACACGCTCTGTAGCGCTTCCTTCTTTTTTTGCGTTACCTGTCTCGTCATAATGGTCGTCGAGAGGTCCACCACCAGTGCCTGATGTCAAGATTCCCTGGTTCAAAAGTTTGTACCAAGCATCATCCCCATAATTTCTACGAAGTTGATAGCTCGATACTGTACCTAGTTTAAAACCAGATGAAATGCCAGGAAAGCGCTTCTCTCCGTATATTGTCAGCAGGGTAAGCGCCCCCGCCTCATCCAAGTGCGGGAATTCGTGAGTTGCAATAGTGTGCACACCGATAAGTGGCTCACCATTTTCAACAGCGGTCTTAAGTCTTTCAAGACTTACCTCCGTAACGTTAACTCCTTCCTTTGTTTCCATAGTCTTTCTTTTTTGTCTTTAGGTTAGTGTGAATGTACCAGATTATGATTGTACTCTACCATAAAGTAATGGAAAAGTCAAATATTTGAGCTTCTTATACTTATATACTTTTTGTTAAATTTAATGTTGACAAAAATGTCATTTTTTATGATAATACACAACCTCGGAACCAGTTCTTTCATAACCACCAAAACCACAAAAAAATGTCTCTCATACTTGCTGTCCTTGGAATAGTTGCCGCGCTGTTTGTTGTTGCTGCTTTGGCAGGATTGAAACCCTCATATTTCTATTTGAGGTTATCGAAGTTTCGCCTTGGAGAAAAGAAAGACGAGGGTGATGATCCTGAAAAGACTGAAGAAACTCAAAAAGAAACAACAGAGAAGAAATGAAACACATCGAAAACCAAACCAGGGGAATCTTTGAAAGCATTAAGGGTTACGTGATTGCGTGGTTCAACTCGTTGGACACAGTTGGAATCCTGTTCTGTGCTTCCATAGTTCTGTTCTTCGTTGGTGCTATGGTGTGGATTCAAAGAAAGAAAGCGAGCAAGGCTTTGATTTCTCCACCTAAGGAAGACTTTTCCAGATGAACACAGCACCAGTATTGCAAGAGCCCACGCTTGAAGTTACTCCAATGAGTGTTGTTCCGAAAGAACTTACTCTTGAAGAACAGAAGTGGAAACAAGAGCTCGCTCTTGAAGAACAGAAGCAGGAAGACGAAGCGCGTCTCCTTAAGTGTGAGGGCGTTGGTTGCTCAGAAGAGCATGCGGAAACATGCCGCGGAATAACAGGGTCGTAAGACCCGAACGACATTTGAAAAAGCCGGCCCAAGGGCCGGCTTTTCATGTTCTTATTTTTACATCATTACATCCAAGCTTTTATTATTACTGCGAAGATGATAAATAAAACAAGATTATAACCAGAAGTTATAAAGAATATTTTCCAGGCATCTTTTCTTGGTCGGGCACTCCACATTGCACCGCCAGCTAGTGTTGGCATTACAAATCCAGCCCAAATCCAAAGAGCGTTTGATACAGGTGTTATAACTGCCATAGAGCTATTTATATAAACAGCTAAAACCCAAACTTGAAATACAGCTAAAATAAATTGAGTTAGAAAAAGTTGCCACATTTTTTCCTGAATTTTCTTCATTTTTTCTGGAGACATATTCGTGTCTGCTCCCAGAGCTTTCATATAAGCGTCTCCAAAAAGTGCTTTGCCGTACCAAATCATTCCCAATACCAAAGAAGCCACACCTCCAACCAATAATACTAAAAAGTTTATTTCCATATATTTAAAAACTAGTCTTATAATAATCTATTATATCAAAAAAAGACCAGCGAACCTTTCGGCTCGCTGGTGATGGTTGTGACTATCGAATAGTTCTTCCGTCTTGGTATGTGATAGAAATCGCAAACTCTTCTGATGGGTAGACGGACAGATTGCAAGGGGTTTTAAGGTTTGTGATGTCTGTGATGCCTGTTTTGTTCTCATGCCTTTCCACGTACCCATTTTCCACTATTACCCTCATGTTGTGTCTGTCGATTTTCACACCTTTCCTTAGAATGGTTTCAAAAAGTGAAAGTACTTGATTTTTCAAGTTTGGAGACAATCCCAACTTGAAGGATATGACGAACGAAGCTTTCTCAAGTATGTGGTAGGGCCTTGCTTGTATATCTGTGCTTGTCTCAGTGTTCATGGTTCGGGTATTTTTTTAATTAAAGCATATTTGGGAGAGTGAGGCAAAAAAGTAGAAAGAAAAAGGTCTAAAAAAAATTTTTAGACCTTTTTCTTTACAAATCCTGTGAGTTATTTCACAAGAGTATTTTTGGCGTTTTTTTGTGGATTACTTTTCAGAAAGATAAATGTGAATTTGTTAGAATATGAATAGTAAAAGCACTTTGCGGAGGTAATTGCAAAAGAGTTTAAATTAAAACAACTGGAGCCTCTCCTAAAACCTGAGCTCAGGTATGCTAGTAAGTTGTTTAAATTTTACTTAATTGCCTCCGCAAAGTGCTTTTAAAATATTTACTTCTCATTTACATGATATCTTAAATATTAAACAGCATGCAAGTGCTGTTGTGGACAAAATGGTGAGAGTTTAAAAAACCTTTATTTTTAAATGTTTTGTATAAAAAACATTACGATGAACAAAACAAAGAAAAACAAGGAAAAGGCTTTAAGAAAATTTTCTTTTTTTCTAGATATAAAATATGAAATTATAGCTGGGAGCCCTAATTGACCTAGTGTGAAGCCCAAGGATTCACCGCCTAAAAATGCATTATTAAAAATTATACTAAAAATTATTGGACCTATTATTAAAGTAAAATAAATAAATTTCATATCCTTAAAACTAAGTTTATAATACCTTTATTATAGCAAAAGATATTAAAATTTAGAATTATTGTTGCCTCGATGGCGGATCGGTCACGAGTTACTAAGCTTTTTTCTTCGACAGGCTCGAAAAAAATCTAAGTACTCTCGACCCCACCTCGCGATGCTCATAAATTCGCATAACACTGCGGTTTTCGATTCCCGCACGCAAAGCACGCAGGTGCTTTGCTCATCTCCACTCAAAAAATAAAAGCGCCGAAAGGCGCTAATATTTTTACGAGTGGAGATGGCGGGAATCGAACCCGCGTGTAAATGAGTTTTCAATAAGGGTCTACATGTGTAGATTGTTTTTTGTTTTAAATAATAAATCTTAAGAACAAACAAAACAATTTATTATCGATCTCTTGATTTCAGACTACTGGGCGAGAAGTCCAGTAGCTTGTCCCGATTTTATGATACTCATATGCGTTATCGGAAGTCCGGCTTATGAGCACTAGCTACTTTAAAAAGTTATGCTAGAGCGAAACCTCTTTTCATTTGAAAAGGAGACTTCACTAATCCGTTAGATTTTACATCTAAGGTTTTAAGAAAGTTTAACGAGTTATCAAAGCTCGACATGCGCTTATTAAAAATTTTCAAATATCAAGACCAATCATCCCCTAAAACATGACTTTGTCATGTTCGGGCGATTCGACTTCGTCGAATTTAGCCCAAACCAACGTTGTTTAAATACCTCTGCTTAATCTTATTCTTTTCTCGTGCTCCCCACAAGCTTTTTAAAAACCTCTCTCTTTGAAACGCATCAGCTTTAACGTGTTTTTCAGAATGAATCAGAACAAGAGGTCTCCTTTCTCGTGTTGATAAGACATTACCTTTATTATGATGAATCACTCTTTTTTCCACATCCAGAGTGCAACCAACATAGAGGTTTTTATCTTTCTTGCTATATAAGATGTAAACAGTGTACAAAATCATATTTTAGCGAAGGACTCGCAAACTAAAAGGGAAGTTAATTCTTCAAGCGTCTTCCCAAATCCCGCTCTACATCTCGCTTCTTTATATTCTGACGTTTGTCGACGAGTTTCTTACCACGAGCGAGCGCTATTTCAACTTTAACATATCTACCTTTATTATACAACGAAAGAGGCACAATTGTCAAGTTAGCTTCTTTTATCCTTTTCTTTAGTTCTTCTATCTCTTTTCGCTTCAAAAGTATCTTTCTTTCTCGATATGGATCATAGTCTTCTCGAGTGTTTTTTGGCTGATATGGAGGAATATGAGCGCCAACAAGATAGACTTCGTCACCGATTATCTTTACATAAGCTTCTGAAATAGAACCCTGGCCTGCTTTTATTGTTTTTACCTCAAATCCGAAAAGCGAAAGACCTCCCACGTATTTGTCGAGGATTTCGTAGTTAAAGCTTGCTTTTCTGTTTTTTTGAAGTAAAGTCATAAGGTGTTTATGTTAAACTCATTATATTGTATAATGACACGACAATTAAGCCAAAGATTCACAAATAAATCAAATGTCTAAAAATAACAATAAAAAAAATAAAAGTAAAAAATCAGGAGGTTTCTTAAATAAACTTTGGACTGTTTTTTTTATTTTTCTAGCTTTTACTGCTCTGTATTCTCTTGTGGTTGAGAACAAATCTGCAAAACCAGAAGATATTTCACTTTCTTTTCTTTCGACTTTAATTAATCAAGGGCAAGTCTCAAACATCTTAGTTGAGGGTGACAAACTCTCTGTTACGCTAAACGACGAAGAAAAAACAGAATACGTTTCTAAAAAAGAAAGAGAAGCTTCTCTAACAGAAACTCTTTCAAACTACGGAGTCTTAACAGAAGCCCTATCAAAGACAGATATAAAAATAAAAAGCGAATCAGGTTTTGGCTTTTGGATTTTAAATCTTCTGCCAATATTTATTCCGATTCTTTTTATCGTTATTTTCTTCTGGTTCATAATGAGACAAGCGAAAGGACAGGGAATGCAAGCATTTTCTTTTGGTCAGTCTAAAGCTAAAATCACAGATCCAAACGACAAAAACAAAGTCACTTTCAAAGACGTCGCTGGAGTAAAAGAAGCAAAACAAGAACTCGAAGAGATTGTCGACTTTTTGAAAAATCCTAAAAAGTTTATCGACATTGGAGCTGATATACCAAAAGGTGTTCTTCTAGAAGGCGCACCAGGAACAGGAAAAACTCTTCTTGCTCGAGCTGTGGCTGGAGAAGCAAACGTTCCTTTCTTTCACTTGTCTGGATCTGACTTCGTAGAAATGTTCGTCGGTGTTGGTGCTTCTCGTGTGCGAGACCTTTTCGGAATGGCGAAAAAAGCAGCGCCAGCTATTGTCTTTATCGATGAAATAGATGCAGTTGGACGAAAACGAGGAAGCGGACACGGTGGAGGAAACGACGAACGAGAACAAACTCTAAATCAGATTTTGACAGAAATGGATGGCTTCGACCAGAACCAAAAAGTTATTGTTATTGCTGCGACAAACAGATCAGACGTTTTGGACAACGCATTACTTCGACCAGGAAGATTTGACCGACGCGTGATGGTTGATTTGCCAGACCGAAAAGATAGAGAAGAGATTTTGAAAATCCACGCTCGCAAAAAGCCACTAGAAGAAGATGTTAATTTGAAATTAGTTGCTGAAAGAACTCCAGGATTTTCTGGTGCTGATTTGTATGCTTTGATGAACGAAGCCGCGATAAAAGCTGCGCGAGATGATAGAAAAAAAGTTAAACAAGACGACGTTTTGCTTTCTATTGACAAGGTTATGATTGGTCCTGAAAGAACAAGTCACTTGATGAACGCTGAAGAGAAGAAAATTGTGGCTTACCACGAAGCTGGTCACGCGCTCGTTATGTCTGTTTTACCAAACGCAGACCCTGTTCACAAAGTTACTGTTGTTTCTCGTGGACGAGCTGGTGGATATACAATGAACCTTCCTTTAGAAGAGAAATATTTAAATAACAGAAAAGAATTCAAAGATGATATTGCTGGAACTTTGGGTGGATACGTTGCTGAGAAATTAGTTTTCGGAGATATCACGACCGGTCCTTCAAACGACTTGCAAGTCGTTTCAAGACTTGCTCGGTCTATGGTCACCAAATGGGGAATGTCGGACGTGATAGGTCCTGTGGCTTTGGAAGGGAAAGATTCTGAAGTTATGTTCGGCCGAGGTTTCGGAAACGAATATTCTGAAAAAATGTCAGACGTGATTGATCAAGAAATTAAAAAGTTGATTGATGAAGGTTTGGCGACAGCAGAGAAAGTTCTGACAGAGAAACGTGCGGTCTTGGATGATATGGCGAAAATCTTGGTAGAGAAAGAAACTCTCGAACAAGATGAATACAATGACTTCTTGAAAAAGCATGGAATACCTCTAAAAGAACTTCTGAAAAAAGATATAAAACCAACTAAAACAGACGAACCAGTAAAAGAAGAAGTTAAATAAAAATAAAGAGTGGGCGCCTTCGGCGCCCACTCTTTATTTGATAAAAAATACTATATATGTATAATCTTTTGGTATCGTTCATTCATTTAAACACACTATCAATGGACAAGATTCCTGTAGGAGACGAACATCAAGAGAAACCAGATGCTAAAAGCAAGGGTCTCAGACACCAAAGCTCTGTTCGTAAGGGTCGCTCCATGAGGACCATTCGTTCGGGAAGAACGCAGACTGGTCGCAAATATTCTGTCCCAGACCATATCCGAAATGAGTACAAGGACTAAGTCCTTATGAGGTCTGGAAAGCCCCGCTGCTGTGCAGCGGGGCTTTCATTTTTATGTGGACAAATAACAGAACCACAGTGCTATAATAAAAATACTAATTTAAAGGTTCAATTATGAAAGAAGAAAAAAGACAAATCGCAATAGAAATGAGAAAGCGAGGTATGAGTTATTCTCAAATAAAAGAAAAAACAAAAGTAAGCAAGGGAACTCTTTCTTACTGGTTAAAAGATATGCCGCTTTCTCCAGAGAGAATACGAGAGCTTCGAGATGTAAACCCTCAAAGAATTGAGAATTATAGAAATACTATGAGGAAAAAGAAAGAAGCCAGATTAGAAGATGTCTTTAAAAAGGTATCTAAAGATATTAAAAAACTCTCAAAAAGAGAATTTTACATAGCGGGACTTTTCTTATATTGGGGTGAAGGTGGTAAAACAAAAGAATCTGAGATTTCTATGTCAAATACAGATCCTGCAGTTTTAAAGTTTTTCATAAAATGGATTGAGGTTTTAGGTTCTGAAAAAAGTCGCCTAAAGGTCAGAATTCAAATTTATAAAGATATGGATGAAGCTAAAGAAACAAAGTTTTGGTTAAAAGAGTTAGGTTTGAAGAAAGGCCAGTTCAGAAAAACATATATTAAGAAAACAAACCGGCTTTCAAACTACAAACACCGGTTTTCTCATGGAACATGTAATATTCATTTGTGTAATAGAGATATTTGTGACGTTGTTATGATGGGCTTGAAATATATAGGGGAAATAGTGCATAATGATAAGGTCCAAATCCGCTCGTAACTCAGTTGGTAGAGTGTGCGTCTTATACACGCAATGTCGTAGGTTCGATCCCTACCGGGCGGACAAATTTGTATAATATAAAATATGTCAATTGAAGGAAAATTTGGAAATAATAAGATATCCATAGAGGCTCCTGAACAGCCAAAAATATTAGAAAAAGAGGACGTTCTGGCCGCAAGGGAAGTTTTTACTATTGCTAAAAAGGAGGCAAATCATATAACTATAAAACCAGAAGATAGAAACTCGGAAGGTGGGTTATTGGTCTTTCCTGGTGGATCAGAATCAAATCTTTCTGAGGAGCACTGGAAACTTGTACGTACAGAGTCATTTAAAAAATGGTTCGGTGATTCCGACATAAGAGATGAAAACGGAGAACCAGCGCTGGTTTACCATACAACAAGTGAGAGCCTCGATAGGTTCAATGATTTTTTAGATGAAGAAGCAGATAAAATCAGAGAGCAAAAAAATAAAAAAAATGGTTTACTGTTGGTTGAATCTGGATTTTATTTTACTTCCGGTAGCTACGATTATGGAAATAATAGAATCTCTGTTTTTATAAACGCTAAAGTAAAAGAAATAAAAAAACACGGTGACATAATGAATTTAAAACAAAAAGAGTTAATAAAATATAAACGTGAGGGTTATTCTGGGCTGGTACATCTCTTTAATGATTCTGAAAATGAAATACGAGATAACATGAAACGATCTATAAAAGAACAGCGCAGAGAAGTTGCCCCTAGAAGTGTCACAGACAAACTTTTTTTTGGATTTAATAAAATTAAGGGATTGGTTTATAAGAAGGATTATGGAATTGAACCACGTCATCCACTTAGTCGTTTACATAACTCCATGGTAGAACGTAAAGAGTTAAGAGAGATAAGAAAAGATGCAAAATCAGCATTTTTTGAAGTGTGTGTATTTAATGGAGACCAGATAATGATTGTAGAGAAAGAAGAGAATTATAAAGATAAAATATAATATCTCTACTCAAAATGAATCTTCAAACCTCTTCTTTCTAACTCAGCTTCTGTTTCTGGGATTTTCGAATCCAAGAGGTTGGACAAAAAACAAAGTTGCAAAAGGTCATCAGGGGGGGGTATAATTACTGGGTTATAAATTAATCAGTTTTTTATATGGAAGAATTTAAACCAAATAATGAGAAACGAAGAGTTCCATTAATTGACAGTTATGAGCGGGAAAAAATAGAAACATCTGTCAGAGATTTAGAACTTACTGCCGGCACCTTGAAAGCAGTTTTAGATATTATAGACTTTGCAGAAAAAAATAATATTTCCGTAAAGCGTAATAATCAGGAATTTGATACTCTTCGCGTTCCAGAAAAAGATTTTGGACCTGATGGAAAGATCAGAGAGGCATTAGATGGTTTATTGGAAAGAGCAAGGAAAGAACAGGGTATCATTCATAACCAGTTCAATGACCAACAAAAGAAGGATTGGCTAATGTTTATACAAGATAAGAAATAATTTAAAACTCAGCAAAAAACAAAACCTCGCGAATAAGCGAGGTTTTGTTTTTTACTCAAAATGAATTTTCAAACCTCTTCGTTCTAACTCAGCTTCTGTTTCTCTGAGTTTTGCTAATTTATTTTTCGTCACAATATCACCCGCTTCTTTTCGCGCGGCTTCTACCATCTTCAAATTTTTAATAGCTTCCATCCCCAGGTCGGTCACGCCCCATTGTTTCATTCCAGCCAAGTCTCCTGAACCCCTGAGTTTTAAGTCGAGTTCTGAAAGTTCGAAACCGTTTTTCGCGGTTTGAAGAGCTTTGAGTCTTTCGACGCTTTTTGCGTTCTTGGTTTCTGAAAGGACAAAGCAGTATGCCTGATGGTTTGAACGGATAACTCTTCCGCGAAGTTGGTGAAGTTGTGCGAGGCCAAACCTTTCTGCACCTTCGATGATAATCATCGTGGCGTTCGGGACGTTCACTCCGACTTCGACGACGGAGGTCGCAACCAAAATATCTATTTCACCATCTGAAAAACTCTCCATCACTTTTTCTTTCGCGTCTTTTGTCATCTTGCTATGCAAAATATCTATTTTCTTGTCTTTGAAAATTTCTTTTTTTAGCCGCACAGTTTCAGCTTTGACTGACTTTGTTTGCAGGGCGAACTCTTTGTCTGGATCTGGTTCGTCTATTCGCGGGCAGATAACATAAAGCTGGCGACCTTCTGCCATTTGGCTTTTTATAAAATCATAAGTTTTTTCGCGTTTGTCTGGTGTTACT
>Ga0073900_10001187_pt1 | contig 14938 bp, 11 predicted proteins | sample KloWWTmetKNB5Kit_FD_66666 | JGI IMG/M metagenome (GOLD analysis project Ga0073900, IMG submission 66666) | Active sludge microbial communities from Klosterneuburg, Austria, studying microevolution and ecology of nitrifiers - Klosterneuburg... | ecosystem: Engineered > WWTP > Aerobic digester >...
GTATTTGTACTGCTGACACTGATGGATGACCCCGAGCGCATCCCGGTTACTGGCAAGGTCATCTGGATAAATCCGCGTAATCAAGGCATGCGGGCAGCAGGTATTGGTATTCAGTTGTCCGGAGATGAGGGCGATAAAGCCCGCCGCAAAATTGAGACCTACCTAGCGGGTGCCTTGCAGGCCGATCGACCGACCCATACCATGTAATTAATGATTGATTGGCAGAGCCGGCGTATGCCGGCTTTGTTGTTTTAGCGTGTTTATCAAACGGCAATGCCGTCGTTTCAGGATTTTCCTCATGTTTATTGATTCGCACTGTCATCTTGATCGACTCGATTTAGGCAAGCTGGGTACCGATCTGGATGGCGCACTGGCCGCTGCCCGTACCCGTGGGGTTCGTCATTTCCTCTGTGTGGGTGTTGATCTGGAGACCTTGCCGGATGTGCTGGCAGTGGCAGAAGCGCATGAGGACGTGTCTGCATCAGTGGGCGTGCATCCCCTTCATCTGGACTCGCTGGAGCCAGAGATCGAGCAGCTGATCACGCTGGCGGCTCACCCTAAGGTGGTGGCTATTGGTGAGACAGGGCTGGACTATCACTACGATCAAGAGAACCCTGCAATCCAGCAGCGTCGCTTTCGTAAGCATATCGAGGCATCGCTCCGTACCCGTAAGCCTCTGATAGTGCATACCCGTGCCGCACGTGAAGACACGATTGCTATTTTGCGCGAGGAAGGCGCGTTTGCAGGGGTGATGCACTGCTTCACGGAAGATTGGGACATGGCCAAAGCGGCACTGGATTTGGGTTTTTATATTTCGTTCTCAGGTATTGTGAGCTTTGCGAATGCGGTGGAGCTTCGTGATGTAGCCTCCAGAGTGCCCATGGACCGGCTATTGATTGAGACAGACTCTCCTTGGTTGGCACCGGTTCCTTATCGGGGCAAGACAAATCAGCCCGCCTATGTCGTCGATGTGGCCAAGGTGATTGCAGAGCTGCGCGGCATGACGATTGAGGAGGTTGGTGAAACAACATCTGAAAACTTTCGCCGCCTCTTTGGTGCGGGTTAGTTTTTCTGTGCAAAAAAAGCCCGACTCATGGGAGCGAGCCGGGCTAAGACCAACCAGCCATGACAGCTAGGCGCAGTGGTCTCTACTTAGAAAGTATTGTTGATTTTTCAATAGTTGCCAGTGCTGGAGCAGGTCTATCTGAACAGAATCTGCCGAAATTCGACTTTTCTTATGAGCCCCCGATAGCATTTGATGAAACTGGATGGGCACCATGCGGTTTGCCTGCTTATACTACTGGCACGACTTGTCGGGGAATGGCTAAGTCAGGACAATAGACATTATGAGAGGCTCCTTTTTGAGCCAGAGTGGATTTTGAGAGGGATGGCAACATGAGTGACTTGGCCAAGGCCACCCAGAAAGCACGTGAGTTCCGCCAGCGTGAGCAGGCAATTCTTGACTGTGCGTTCCAGCTCTTCATTGAGCAGGGTGAGGAAAAAGTGACCGTCGAGATGATTGCCGACAAGGTCGGCATCGGCAAAGGCACTATCTACAAGCACTTTGAAACTAAAAACGAGATATACCTGCTGCTCATGATACGTTATGAGGAGGAGTTGGCTGATTTGTTCCGTCGATTGGACGCCAATACGGACAAAGAAGCCCTGATGCGTGAGTACTTCCGTTTCCGTGTTCAGGACCCGGAAAAATACCTGCTGTTTGATCGTCTTGAGTGCAAGCTGTTGGCGGACAAGGCGGTACCCGAGTTGTTGGAAAAACTGCATGCCATTCGTGCGGCAAATCTTGTAAAGCTCAGCAGCATCATTCAAGAAGGTATCGACGAGCAAAAGCTGGCTGATGTGCCGCCTGAGTACCATATTGGTGCAGCATGGGCATTGGCTCACGGCGCTTCGGCACTGAGTAAGTCTGGGTTCTATCAGAAGTTCATTGGCAATAATGATGACTTCTTCGAGTTTCTGCTGACGGCGGGTATCCGTATGGGTAACCGTAATCTTCACAAAAAGTAAGGTCTTTCTGCCAGTCAGGGCCGTGGTTCCGAAAGTGGAATGGTTCTGTCATTGGCAGATTTGATGTTTCTTGTCCATGGCTGCCGTCACTTGACCTGAGTGGGGGCAGCATTCAAAATACGGGGCCTTTTCGGGCTGGGGCTTTATTTCTTGCCCTTTTACCTCCCACATTGAACAACCAAGCCGAGGATTCCATGAAGGCTCTTGTTGCTGTCAAACGCGTTGTTGACTACAACGTGAAAGTCCGCGTTAAAGCGGACAAGACCGGTGTTGAGCTTGCTAACGTTAAGATGGCCATGAACCCGTTCTGTGAGATCGCTGTTGAAGAAGCAGTGCGTCTCAAAGAAAAGGGTATCGTGTCCGAAATCGTGGTTGTGACGGTAGGTCCATCGGCCGCCCAGGAACAGCTGCGTACCGCCATGGCCCTTGGTGCCGATCGCGGTATTCTCGTTGAGACGGCAGAAGAAGTTCAGCCGCTTGCTATCGCCAAGATCCTTAAGGGTATCTGCGACGAGGAGCAGCCACAGCTGATTATTCTCGGCAAGCAAGCCATTGATGGTGACAATAACCAGACTGGCCAGATGCTGGCCGCTCTCGCTGGTTATGCACAGGGCACCTTTGCATCCATCGTTAAGATCGAAGGCGGCAAGGCTACAGTTACCCGTGAAGTCGACGGTGGTCTGCAGACGGTTGATCTTAACCTCCCCGTCGTGGTCACTACGGACCTGCGTCTGAACGAGCCTCGCTATGCTTCTTTGCCAAATATTATGAAGGCGAAGAAGAAGCCACTCGATACCAAGTCCCCGGCGGACTATGGCGTAAATGCGGCTCCCACCGTAAAGACTTTGAAGGTTGAGCCACCTGCAGATCGTAAGGCGGGCATCAAGGTCAAGACAGTGGAAGAGCTGGTTGAAAAGCTAAAGAACGAAGCAAAGGTGATCTGAGATGAGCATTCTCGTATACGCTGAACACGACAACGTTTCCATCAAGGGTGCCACGCTCAACACGGTTGCTGCTGCTAAGGCAATTGGTGGTGACATCCATGTCTTAGTTATCGGTGCTGGCTGTCAGGCTGCTGCGGAAGCGGCTGCCAAGATTGATGGCGTGAGCAAAGTACTGGTTGCAGACAATGCAGCTTATGGTCATCAGTTGGCTGAAAATATTGGCGCACTGGTTGCCGAGTTGGGCAAGGGCTACAGCCATATCCTGGCACCTGCTACCAGCAATGGTAAGAACTTTCTGCCACGCGTAGCTGCCTTGCTTGACGTAAACCAGATATCCGAAATCTCCAAGGTAGTTTCTCCTGATACCTTCGAGCGTCCGATTTATGCGGGTAACGCTATCGCTACAGTGCAGTCTTCAGATGCCATCAAGGTTTTGACTGTGCGCCCAACGGGCTTTGATGCCGTTGCAGCGACTGGTGGCTCGGCTGCCATTGAAGCGGTAGCAGTGGCCAAAGATATGGGCTTGTCGACGTTTGTCAGCGAAGAGCTGGCTAAGTCCGACCGTCCAGAACTCGCTGGTGCCAAGATTGTGGTTTCTGGTGGCCGCGGTATGGGCAACGGTGACAACTTCAAGATCCTCTACACGCTGGCTGATAAGCTGGGTGCTGCTGTTGGTGCTTCCCGCGCTGCTGTCGATGCTGGCTTTGTGCCGAACGACATGCAGGTCGGTCAGACCGGTAAGGTTGTAGCACCACAGCTGTACATCGCCGTCGGTATCTCTGGCGCGATTCAGCACCTTGCCGGTATGAAGGACTCCAAGGTGATTGTGGCCATCAACAAGGACGAAGATGCTCCAATCTTCTCCGTTGCTGACTACGGCATCGTGGGCGATCTCTTCGACATCGTACCGCAGCTGGAAAAGCTGATCTGATTGCTTGAGCAGTCCTGATCACAGTAAAAAGCCCCGCAAATGCGGGGCTTTTTTATGGATTATTCTGTCGAATAAACAATCAGATTCAGTAAATATTTTCAGTAGCCAAACCCAGTAACCAGGCTCAGTAACTGAAAGAATCACGGATCAAGCCGACAAAAACACCTTCAATGACGAGGTTGTCCGGTGCAATCAGCATGGGCTGATAATTAGGGTTGGCAGGAACCAGTTTCATCTGAGAGCCTTCAGAGTCTAAGTATTTTACCGTGACTTCGTTTTCTATTCGGGCCACGACAATCTGACCCTTGCGCGCAATATTGGTTTTGTACACGGCAATCAGGTCTCCTTCGAGGATGCCTGCATCCTTCATGGAGTCGCCTTTCACGCGCAAGAGATAGGTGGGCCGCTTTGCGAACAGTCCCTTGGGGACAGGCAATGCTTCATCGTGGTTCTCGATGGCCTCTATGGGCAGGCCAGCAGCGACAGAGCCGATAACGGGAATCAAGTCGGAATCTTGCGTATCCAGCAATTGGATGCCACGTGACAACTCCGGGTGCAGTTTGATGTAACCCTTTTGCTCCAGAGCACGCAGATGATCCGCCGCCGCATTCTTGGACTTAAAGCCAAAGCGAATGGCAACTTCAGCCCGAGTGGGGGCCATGCCATTGTGCTCGATGTTTTCACGGATAAAATCAAGAATTTCTGCCTGTCGGGTAGTTAAACCTTCCATTGTGAAGTTCCTCTGTGCCGGCCAGATACCGGCCAACCCGGAATCTTGTTGAGAGGACAGTATCAGCATACTGACCATTTGAACAGCCCTGTCTTTTTCGACAGTATCAGTGCATCTTGCGTAAGCAGCAAGGCGTTCAGTAGGGCCATATTTTCATTGTCTAACTGATCGATTCATCCTGATATGGCTGACAAGAACAGTCAGGTTCTGACTGTGATGCAAAAGTATGACGTCAGCCTAGTTTGGAAATCTCTGCTTTTAACAGTGTCTGACGGTAAGGGTACGTCCGGGCTCTATTGGTTTACTGGCAATGTGTCTTGCCGCTTCAATGGATCAAGCTCTGTCAGGCGGCATACTAGGTAATTGATTAGTCAGAGAGATTTGCTCTGGCGCTCTGCGGCCACTGGCTTGAATATTGCATTTGCTTTAACGTATAGGCTGTCCTCTAGCCCTTTTGTGTAGGCGTGAAAGCACCTGCAGTGGCCTTCTTTCTGGCCAGGGAAATACCATGACCGTGAACGGTCAGAGCAAGAATCATGAAAACAAGTATTCAGTACTATTTCACTTTTGATGATGGTCTCGAGCTTAAGTTTGATGTAGACCTTGATCGCAGTTTTGATCCAAAGCGTATCTCGATAGATGCGCCTGAGTGGACGCGCCTTGGCAACAACCAGTGCAGTAATTGCCCGCTGAACAAGGCAGAGGTTAGCCATTGTCCTGCTGCACTGGACTTGGACAAAATGGCTGGCGACTTTCAGAAATTACCCGCACATACCAAGGCCAATGTGCGTGTAGTAACTCCAGAGCGCGAATATGCGAAGCGTGTGGGGCTGGAAGAGGGCGTTCGTGCATTGATGGGCCTAATTATGGCGACCAGTGCTTGTCCTATCTTTGGTGCACTTAAGGCTAATGCCCGTAATCATTTACCGTTTGCCACCCGCGAAGAATTTATTCTGCGCTCGGCTTCCATGTACCTGATGCGCCAGTATTTTGTGATGCGTGAGGGCGGTACGCCGGATTGGGAGCTAAAGGGCTTGGTCAAGACCAACGAGCAGCTGCAGTTGGTTAATCATGCCTTCTGGCAGCGTAGCGTGACGGGTTTTCAGAACGATGCCAACTCCAAGGCACTGTTGAGCTTCTTTACTATGTCTTCGAGCGTTTCGGCCTCACTCGATGCTCAGCTTGGTAAAATTAAGCCGATGTTCTTTCCCAATAGCGAAGCGGATAAGGAATCGGATGCTTCGTGACAGCATTCATCATTGCGATAGTGTGTGTGGTGGCGTTTGTCTGGGGTCAGATGGTCCTGCTACGCCCCAGTGGGCGTGATCAGCGCTTAATGAATCTACGCACAGAAGCCCGTCGCTTGGGCCTGCATGCCCGCCTTCTGCCTCCTCCCGATTGGTATCGCGGTGAACGGCCTCAGGCAGGCCTGCTAGCCTGCTATTCCCTGATGATTACTGATGAAGGTAAGGGCTTGCCGTATTTCAGGGCTGAGCGCCTGTCGGATGGCGAGTGGGTTGTACGAAAGGGCGACAAAGCTATTTTGTCCGCTTTGGTGCTGCCCGATTCATCCAGCACTTGGCTGGCGTTAGAGGCCAGAGCCAATGCTCTAAGCCTCTGGTGGCAAGAGGAGGGGGGCATTGATGACCTGCCATTGCAGCTGGATGTGTTGGGTAAATTACGCCAGAAACTCGCCTGATTCCGGGATTATTTACCGGTCATGAGCACGGTCGTGCTTGACCGGGATGCATTCCCCTCTTATATATGCCGCTCTCCGGCTTGATTAGCCGCTAATTCATATTCCCACGGGTAGCCGATTTCATGGGCAAATCGCTCGTCATCGTCGAGTCTCCGGCCAAGGCCAAGACCATCAATAAGTACCTCGGCAAGGATTTCATTGTGAAGTCCAGCGTGGGCCATGTGCGCGACCTGCCTGTTAGCGGGTCTGGTAAGCCGGTAGATACGGCTGAGCGGGCCAAGGCTGCTGCGGCAACCCGCAAGCTGTCCCCGGAAGCCAAGGCGCTGCAGAAGGTAACCAAGTCCCGTGTGGCGCTCGTGGCCCGTATGGGGGTGGACCCGGAGCGAGACTGGGCGGCGCATTATGAAATCCTGCCCGGTAAAGAAAAGGTGGTGGATGAGCTGAAAAGGCTCGCTAAGGATGCCGATACCATTTATCTGGCCACTGACTTGGATCGCGAGGGGGAGGCCATTGCCTGGCATCTCCGTGAAGTGATTGGCGGTGATGAAAGCCGTTTTCGGCGCGTGGTGTTTAACGAAATCACCAAGAATGCGATTACCGAGGCATTTAAGAAGCCTGGCATCCTGAATATTGACCGTGTAAATGCTCAACAGGCCCGTCGCTTTCTGGATCGTGTTGTTGGTTACATGGTATCGCCGCTGCTCTGGGAGAAAATTGCCCGTGGGCTTTCTGCTGGGCGAGTGCAGTCGGTGGCGTTGCGTCTGGTTGTCGAGCGTGAGCGTGAGATTCGCGCTTTTATTCCTGAAGAGTTTTGGGAAATCCATGCGGACACACAAACAGCCAAAAAGGCAGCTTTGCGTCTGGAAGTGGCAAAGCACAAGAATGCGGCTTTCCGTCCGGATAATAAAGCCGAGGCTGATACAGCACTGAAGACATTGCAGAGTGCCAACTATGTCGTGGCCAAGCGTGACGATAAACCGACACGCACACGCCCTAATGCGCCTTTTATTACGTCGACATTGCAGCAGGCGGCCAGCACTCGTCTCGGTTTTTCTGTGAAGAAAACCATGACGCTGGCGCAGCGTCTTTATGAAGCTGGTCATATCACTTATATGCGTACTGATTCGACTAATTTGAGTCAGGATGCTGTTAATGCAGCGCGAGAATTCATTGAGAGTCAGTACGGCAAGAAGTACCTGCCTGAAACGCCAAATGTGTATTCCAGCAAAGATGGCGCACAAGAAGCGCATGAAGCTATTCGCCCTTCTGATGTAACTGCTACTTCAGACAGCCTGCAGGGACTGGAGCGCGATGCTGAGCGTTTGTATGAACTAATTTGGCGTCAGTTTGTTGCCTGTCAGATGCCTGATGCGGAATACCTGTCTTCTAGCATAAGTGTTAGTGCAGCAGATTTTGAATTGCGTATCCGTGGTCGCATTCTGAAATTTGATGGCTTTACTAAGGTAATGACGCCGGCGCAGAAGGATAAGGAAGATGTGGTACTGCCGGACGTAGCCGTGGGTGAGACGCTCTCGTTGGTAAAGCTAGACCCGAGTCAACACTTTACCAAGCCGCCGGCACGCTTTAGCGAAGCAACGCTGGTGCGTGAGCTGGAAAAGCGTGGTATCGGTCGTCCTTCTACGTATGCCGCTATTATTTCCACGATTCAGGATCGGGGTTATGTGAAGTTGGAAAATCGCCGTCTCTATGCTGAGAAGATGGGCGATATTGTGACCGACCGCCTCACTGAAAACTTCCAGAACCTGATGGATTACGCTTTCACGGCCGAGTTGGAGCAGGAACTCGATAAGGTGGCTGAAGGCTCGCTTGAGTGGAAGAAAGTTCTCAACGATTTTTACAAAGACTTTAAAAAGAAACTTGATAAAGCAGGCGAAGAAGATGGCATGCGTCGTAACCAGCCGGTTACTACTAATATTCCCTGCAAGCTTTGTGCTCGTCCTATGCAGATTCGTACCGCTAGCACAGGTGTTTTCTTGGGGTGCTCCGGTTATGGCTTGCCACCGAAAGAGCGATGCAAGGGCACTGTTAATCTAGTGCCAGGCGGCGATGTGGTGGCGATTGACGAGAACGATGAGGATGGTGAGTCCCGTCAATTGCTGGCGCGTCATCGTTGCCCGAAGTGCAGCACGGCAATGGAAAGCTATTTAATTGATGAAGGCCGCAAACTGCATGTGTGCGGTAACAACCCGGATTGTGACGGCTACGAAATTGAGCAGGGCAGTTATCGCATCAAAGGCTATGACGGCCCTTTGATTGAATGTGATAAGTGTGGCTCTGACATGCAGCTCAAGACGGGTCGCTTCGGTAAATATTTTGGCTGTACTAATGCTGACTGCGGGAATACCCGCAAACTGCTACGCAGTGGTGAGGCGGCTCCTCCCAAGGCGGACCCAATTCCTATGCCACATTTGCGCTGCGTAAAGTCAGATGACTTTTTCCTGCTACGTGACGGTGCGGCTGGTTTGTTTATGGCGGCCAGCCAATTTCCTAAGCATCGTGAAACGCGCGCTCCGCTGATTGAGGAATTGCAAAGCGTGGCAGATAAGCTGGATGTGAAGCATCGTTACTTGCTGTTGGCGCCGGTGCAGGATAACGACGGCAATAAGAGCATGCTGCGTTTTAGTCGCAAGACGAAAGAGCAGTATGTAGTGACTGAGACGGATGGCAAACCGACTGGCTGGCAGGCTTTCTACCAAGATGGTAAGTGGGTGGTGAGCCCGGCCAAGACTAAATAACAGGCCTTTGTGGCTGATAGATAGTCCTGCTTTCTTTGGCAGGACGGGATATGTGAATAACAGATGTCTGGTGCAGCTTTTCTTGAAATTGTAGAAACCGAAGATGGTGATGTGATCCTTCGTCGAGCGGATTCGACGGAAGGTAATCCGGAACCATTAGTAGCTATCCGGTTTTCCGCCGAGGCTAAGGCCTTGCTCGGTACTCATCTGGGAGATATTGCCCGTGGCATGATTGGTACCGGCGTACAAATGGCCGGTCAAATTCATGCGGGTAATACCGTGATGGTTGAGGACGATACTCCGCCTGTATTGCATTGATGCAAGGGTGTTAGTCTGTGATGGGGCCTGACTCCGCTGCCAAGCCTCTGGAAACAAACACGGGAGTCGCACATGTTTGACAGAAAAATGCCCGAAGCTTGGCGCGTGTTGCGTATCCAGTCTGAGCTTGTAGATGGCATTGAGCACCTCACTAAGGTGGCTCATGCGGCGATTATCTTTGGTAGTGCACGTCTCGGACCAGACTCTCCCTATTATCATCAAGCCGAGCAGTTAGGGGCATTGCTATCACACGCAGGACTGCCTGTGATTAGTGGGGGTGGCCCTGGCATCATGGAGGGCGCCAACAAAGGGGCGATCGGTAAGGGAGCCCTGTCTATCGGCCTCAATATCAGCCTGCCACATGAGCAGGAGGCTAATCCTTTTCAGGATATCAGCTTGTATTTCCGCTATTTTTTCGTGCGCAAGTTTATGTTCATGAAGCATGCCGTTGCGTTTGCTATTTTCCCGGGTGGTTATGGCACGTTGGATGAGCTTTTTGAGGCGCTGACACTGATTCAGACGAAAAAAACAGAACCTTTTCCGGTGGTTCTCATTGGTACTGCGTATTGGCAGGGGCTAGTGGCCTGGATCAGGGAAACAATGCTGACTCAAGGCTGTATCTCATCAGAAGACATGGATTTGTTCACGGTAGTCGACTCAGTGGATGAGGCTGCACGCATCATCATTTCCCATTACCGCAAACATTACGCTGCAACTAGAGATAGTTGATGAGGCATCTGCAGGTGTCGATTGCCAACCAGACACTGACTCTTCTCGAGGATGAGCAGCCCTTGGCGCATTATCTGGTGTCGACGGCGCTGAAGGGGGCCGGCGAGCGCAGTGGCAGTGAGCAGACGCCGAGAGGGCATCACATCATCCGTGCCATGATTGGCGCAGATGCACCTTACGGTGCGGTGTTCCGTGGGCGCCGACCCACCGGGGAGGTCTGGACCCCAGAGTTGCATGAGCGGCATCCGGGGAGGGATTGGATTTTGTCCCGTATCCTTTGGCTCTCAGGCGTTGAAACTGGGCGAAACCGCCTAGGGCAATGCGACACCATGCGCCGCTATATCTATATCCATGGAACCCCTGATAGCGAGCCCATGGGAGAGCCGTTGTCGCATGGGTGCATACGCATGCGTAATGAGGACATCATTGACTTGTTTGATCGTGTGGATGCTTATACGCCCGTGTTTATTGAGTAAGTCTGAGCACGCTTGTGGGTGAGGGCTGACTGAAAAATAAGCAATTGAAAACATTATGAAAAAAAACAGGATTTACCCTTTGACAGAGGGATTCAAATCCCTATAATTCGCCCCACGTTAAGTGGCTGAGGGTGCTTAGCTCAGCTGGGAGAGCAGCTCCTTTACACGGAGCGGGTCGGCGGTTCGATCCCGTCAGCACCCACCATAACGTAAAGACCGAGCAGCGGTAGTTCAGTCGGTTAGAATACCGGCCTGTCACGCCGGGGGTCGCGGGTTCGAGTCCCGTCCGCTGCGCCATATAAACCAAACGCGTTGTCCGAAAGGGCAGCGCGTTTTGTTTTTTCAGGCTTTATTTATTCAGAATAACGTCCAGACTGGTTGTATAGCTTGTCGACTGACCGGTTTTCCAGTCAAATTGGCACTTGCGCATTGCCAGAGTCGGAGTGCATTGAATAGCTCAAGGAAGAACGTTGATGCCTGATCAGCGACATACCGAACGATTGCCTCTTTCCATGACAGTGCAGCTTATCGCGCGTGGGTTTAATCGTCGTTCCTGCCGGATGAAAGATATCGGCCCTGGTGGCGCCCTCCTTGAGCTGCCAAAAGTAGCAGCGGAAGGGGAGCCCTCGCTCAAGCAAGGTGAAGTAATCATTTTGCGCATGTTTCTGGGTAAGGGGGATGCTGCCCGGGAGCACGAGCTGCGAGCACGTGTCGTACATCTGGACGCAGCCTTTCTAGGTGTCAGCTTTTTTAATCCAGATGATGAGACCCTGAAACTCCTTTTGAGTGCGGGCGCGCAGGCTTCCGAAAAGCAGGGAGTATTGACGCCGGTTGCGCGTTCATTCCTAGAGCAGTTGGGGCAGCAAGTAGCTGGGTTCTGCCGTTATCGGTTGGCTGATTTTTTCAAATCAGCAGAGGAGTTGTTGCTCGAGACAGCCGACAACGCTCGAAGCAATACAGATCAGCGCATATTCTTTGATGCCGTTACCTTGCTGCGCAAGCAACAAGGGACGCTGACGGCACGGTTTATGATGGCGTTGGATAAAACGTTTTCTGATTTTGATGAAAAGGCTTCGCAGAACGTTAAGCGTCCTGATGTTTCCCGGCTTGCGCTCGTGGACAAGGGCCAGTTTGAGGAGTGGCTAATCGTCAAGATGATTTCCAGTCGAGTAGAAGCAAACTGCCGGACACCGCTTTTTGCGCTACAAATTCGATTGAATGACTTAGCCGGGGTGGCAGAAGGCCAACAACAACCGAACCGTTTTTTACCCATTTATATCTGCGAAGCCTTTCAAGAGGCTATTACTGTTTTACGTCCCGATATCACGTTAGAAAAGCTTCTCTACAAATCATTCGAAAATTCAATCTTGGCAGGATTCGAAGGTTTGTATGAGTCGCTGAACGAGACATTAGCTCGTGGTGGAGTGTTACCGGATCTGGATGTGTCACGATATCTGGTTAAGCATTCGGATGGCAGTGATGAGCTGGTAACGGATACCCAGCTACAATCAGTTGTTCAGGCTGATGCGCCACAAGGCGAAGTAGTTCAAGGTGAAGTGGTTAGCAAGGGTGGAGTTTCACAGAAGACGATTGTGGGCTCCGGTGTTGTTGAGGGCGCTGCTGAGCGAGTGGTTAATCGTATTGGTGAGGCAGATGGCACGGCTGCTGTTGCAGCCGCCGGAGTAGGAGCAGCATCAGGGGTAGTAGGAACAGAGGCAGCAGCAGAAACAGCAGCATCTGATGCTGGCAAGAAATCGGAAAATCAGCCACCAAAAAGTGCAGCCGAGTTTCTGGCGCGTGCTGGTAGTAATTCGGCACAGCAGCGTTTTGAGACATCACAACGTGATGCCAAGGCAGCTGTTACGGCACTAAAGCGTTTATTTGAAGCGAAGAACACTCGACGCGATCAAGATGTAGTAAATGAATCGGGTGATGGAACACCACCGGTGGCAGTTCCCCAGTTTGAAGTGAAGGATGTACAGCAGAGCTTTGATCAACTGAAGCTGGCGGGTAAAGACTGGCAGCCAGTGCTGCAAACAATGGCGGCAGATCAAGGGTGTGAGCTTGCAGGCACTGTGCAGTCTATTGTTCAGGTGTCGGAAGGGGTACTCAATAACCTTTTGCAAAATCAGAGTATTGGAGAGCCGGCCAAGGCGTGGTTCCGCCGGCTTGAATTGCCACTGTTACATTCATTGATGACCGATGACGATCTCTTTCAGCGAGAGGATCATCCTGCGCGTCAAGTTCTCAATCGATTGGCTCGATTAGGTTTTCGTGATCATCCATTGACGCGAGAACAAGAGGAGATCATCGCTAATCTTGTAGAAGAAATTTCTCAGGTCTTTAATAGCGAGCCGGAAGTTTTTGATAAGGCGCTGGGTGTTCTAGAGCCCATGGTTAAGCGTCAGGAAGTTTCTTATCAGCGTAATCTGGAGCGAGTGCGTCAGCTGGCTGAGGGTGAGCATCGCTTGGATAGCGCGCGTCAGCGCGTACAGCAGTTTTTAGATGAGCGCTTGGCAGGCAAGCGTGTGCCGAAGCCTTTGATCTCACTCATTGACTCGGGCTGGCGTGATTTGCTGGTAAAAACACATCTGCGCTTGGGTGAAGAAAGCCGCGAGTGGATTGAATACGCTGGTGTGGTGGATGAGTTGCTAGTCATTGGCGATGACATGCATCGTCCTTTTGATTTGCGTAACATTCTCCGGTTGATCAAGGCCGGTCTGCATGAGTTGGGTGATACCGGTGGGCGCCAACAACAGCAAGCGGTAGCTGAGCTGAAGCAGCTACTGTCAGGGCCTCAACGCGTGCTGGGAGATGTGGCATGGGTTGTGCTGCCGGCTCTCCAGTCTGAAGAAAAGAGCGATCCTGCCGAAGAGCGCTGGCTTGAAAAATGGATGGATCGTGCTCGCCGTCTGCAGTTGGGCGACTGGATTGAGCTACGCCATCGTGGTGAAGATTCGGATCGCATGCGTCTTGCTTGGCGTGCTGCCGATGATTCCAAGTTTGTCTTTGTAAACCATCAGGGTGTTAAGGTTAGCGATTTTACCTTGCGCGAACTGGCGGCTCTCATGCACACCGGTAATGCTCTTATTTTTGAAGGGGATGATATTCCTGTCGTGGATGATGCACTGGAAAAGGTGGTGCATCAGCTCTATGACCAGCTGGCGTGGCAGGCCATGCATGATGAACTAACAGGCTTGACCAATCGTACTGAATTTACCCGACAGTTGCAGCGCGTGGTGGATGATGCCAAGCGTACGCGGTCACGGCATGTGGTGGGTTACATCAATCTTGATCAGTTTAAGCTGATTAATAACACGTCAGGTTTTGCCGCCGGAGATCAGCTGCTTAAAGATGTCGCGCATTTACTGAGTAAAGCGCTTAAGGCGAAAACGCTGGTCTCACGTCTGAATGCGGATGAGTTTGGTATCTTGCTGGAAGATTGTGATTTGGGTAAAGCACAGCAACTGGTGAGCTTGCGCTTAGGTGAACTTGCTGCCATGAAATTCACCTGTAAAGATCAGGGCTATAAGCTGACGGCCAGCGCGGGCTTGGTAGATATTACCTACGCCAGTGATAACGACGCTAATATTCTGCGAGCAGCGGAGGAGGCCTGTGCCCAAGCGAAGACGGCCGGTGGTAACCGTATTCAGATATACCAGCCTGATGCAGTCGAATTGAATCGTCGCGACAATGTCATGGTCTGGGTATCTAAGCTGAATCAAGCACTTGAAAATGAACGTTTGACCTTACGTTGCCAGAAGATACAGGCCATTGATCCGACGCGTAAAAGCCAGGAATTACCGCACTATGAGATTCTGCTTGGTATGCGCGATGATGGTGGCGAGCATATACCGCCCAGCGAGTTTGTGCAGGCGGCTGAGCGCTATAATCGCATGCTTGCGGTAGATAAGTGGGTAGTTGATAGCTCACTGCACTGGATGAAAGATCACCCGGCCAAGGTTGAAAAACTTGGCATGCTGTCGATCAATCTATCGGGTCACTCTTTGTCAGATGCAAAGATGATGAGTTATATCTTTGACCGTCTGCTGGAGTACGGCTTGCCGACCAATAAAATATGTTTCGAGATTACGGAGACAACGGCTATTAGCAATCTGCCGGATGCGGTTGACCTGATGCGTGAGCTGAAGAAAGTAGGATGTCGCTTTGCACTGGATGATTTTGGTGCCGGGCATGCAAGTTATAACTACCTTAAACATTTGCCGCTGGATTTTGTGAAGATTGACGGTGCTTTTGTTAAAGATATTGCCACGGACGAGAATGACTATGCCATGGTGCGTTCGATCAATGATCTTGCGCATTATAT
>Ga0073900_10001188_pt1 | contig 14938 bp, 13 predicted proteins | sample KloWWTmetKNB5Kit_FD_66666 | JGI IMG/M metagenome (GOLD analysis project Ga0073900, IMG submission 66666) | Active sludge microbial communities from Klosterneuburg, Austria, studying microevolution and ecology of nitrifiers - Klosterneuburg... | ecosystem: Engineered > WWTP > Aerobic digester >...
GTTCGAGCGCGCCATGGATGGCGCGCGGCCGCGCATCGGAGCCGGATGCGGAGCCTAAGCGGCGAACCCTACCCCCGCCACAGCGACGCGATCGACGCAGCCTGAGGCTGGATCCCGTCGAACGATTCCACCCGCAGGTGGCCATGGGTGGCGTCTTCGCCGATGCGCGGCTGCGGATAGTCCTCGCGGCGATCCAGCAGCACGGTGCGCATGCCGGCCTCGCGCGCGGCATCGAGTTCGGCGACCACGTCGGACAGGAACAGGACATCGCCGACCGCACGGTGCAGCCGGTCCGCGATCAGCCGGTAGCTGTCCGCATCGCGCTTGTGGCCGGCTTCGGTATCGAAGAAGGCATCGAACAGCGGCAGCAGGTCGCCGGCATCCGAATTGCCGAACAGCAGCTTCTGCGCCGCCACCGACCCGGACGAGTACACCGCGAGCTGGTGGCCGGCGTCGCGCCATGCGCGCAGCCGCGGGGCGACGTCCGGATACACGTGCGCGCTGAAATCGCGGCTGCGATAGCCCTCCAGCCAGATCATGCCCTGCAGCGCCTTCAGCGCGGTGTGCTTGCGGTCCTGGTCGATCATGCCCTGCAGGGTCTCGACGATGACCGCGTCCTGGCAGATGCCGCCATGCTCGGCGGCCACCATGTCCAGCCAGCGGCGGACCTCGGGCTCGTCACCGCGCTCGCGCACGAAGCGCGGCAGTTCGCGGCGCGCGTACGGGAACAGCACGTCCTTGACGAACGAGATGCTGGAGGTGGTGCCTTCGATGTCGGTGAGGATCGTGGTCTGCATCGGATCGCTCAGGCGTTGGCCTGGCCCGCCTCATGGCGCGGGAACCGGCGGGCGATGTCGGTACCGGTGAAATGGCCGACCCAGCCGTCCGGCTCGGTGAAGAAGCGGATCGCGACGAAGCTAGGCTCCGGGCCCATGTCGAACCAGTGGGTGGCGGCATCGGGCACCGAGATCAGGTCGCCGGCCTCGCACAGCACTTCATGCACCTGCTGGCCCACATGCAGCGAGAACAGGCCGTTGCCGGCCACGAAGAAGCGCACTTCGTCTTCCTTGTGGAAGTGCTCGTCCAGGAACTTGGCGCGCAATGCTTCGCGCTGCGGGTGGTCCGGCGCGATGCTCACCACGTCCACGCTGCGGAAGCCGCGTTCCTGCACCAGGCGGTCGATGTCGGCCTGGTAGGCGGCGATGATCGCCTCCGCCGGATCCCCCGGCTGCACCGGATGCACGGCCTGCCATTGCCGGAACTCGACCCCGATCCTGGCCAGTTCCGCCGCGATCGCGGCATGGTCGCGGGTTTCCAGCAGCGGCGTGGCGGGGTCGTGCTCGTCGAAGATGCGCAGGCGGCTCAAGGCGGTGGTCCGTGCAGGGGAGGGGTCAGGCGCGCAGGCGTCGCAGGTCGAGCTCGCAGCCGAGCATGAACTCGAACGCGTCGAGGTGGCGGCGGGCTTCGGCGATGTCGTGGCCCCACGCATACAGGCCGTGGCCCGCGATCAGGTAACCCCAGGTGTTGGGGGTGTCCAGCAGCGCGTCGACGCTGGCGATGAGGGCGTCCATGTCCTGCGAATTCGGCACCACCGCAAGGTCCAGCTCGGCCTCGTGGGTGTCATGCCCGCGCAGCGCCTTGAACAGCTCGTAGCCGCGCAGGCGCACCCGGCCGGCGTCGGCGTGCAGCAGCCCGGCGACGGTCTGGTTGCTCGAATGCGTGTGCAGCACCGAGCCGACGTCCGGGAAGCGCCGGTAGAGGTGGGTGTGCAGGGCGGTTTCCGCGGAGGGACGGTGGTGGGTCGCGACCGGCTGGTTCGCCATGTCCACCACCATGATGTCGGCTTCGGTCAGGCGGCCCTTGTCCTTGCCGGAAATGGTGATCGCGGCGTGGCCGGGCCCCATCCGGATCGAGAAATTGCCGGCGGTGGCCGGGGTCCAGCCCTTCGCCGCCAGCTCGCGGGTATGCGAGACGATCCGGGCGGCGCAGCCGGCAAACAGGTTGTGGTCGAAGGCGGGGGTGTCCATTCGGCGAAGTGTAGCGGCTGCATGTGCCCGCCTACATGACGATCGCGCCCGGGTTCATGCCCGGTTGCAGCCGGATCATTCGGTGCGGCGCTGTTGCCCGTAGTGGCGGAAGCGGCGCAGGACTTCGTCCATTTCCTCCGCCGGCAGGTCGCGGGTGGGTCCCAGGCTGCGCGCGAGGATGTACTGGCGGGCCAGGTTCTCCACTTCCTCCGCCAGCGCCAGCGCGTCGGCCAGCGACTTGCCGGCCGCCACCTGGCCGTGGTTCGCCATCAGGCAGGCGCGGAGCCCGCCATCCAATGCGCGCAGGACGTTGGCGGACAGCTCGGGGGTGCCGAAGGTCGCGTAGTCGGCGCAGGGGATGCGGGCACCACCGGCCATCGCCACCATGTAGTGGAACGGCGGGATCTCCTGGCCCAGGCAGGCCAGCGCGGTGGCGTGGGTCGAGTGCACGTGGACCACCGCCTCGCAGGCCGGGAATGCACGCAGGATGTCGCAGTGGATCCGCCACTCGCTGGACGGCAGCAATTGCCCGGCCGGGCAGTTGCCGTCGGCATCCAGGTAGACGATGTGCTCCGGCCGCAACTGCGCGTATGCGGTGCCGGTGGGCGAGATCAGCAGGCCATCGCCCCAGCGCAGGCTGGCGTTGCCCGACTTGCCCAGCGACAGGCCGCTGGCATTCATCGCGATGCAGGTGTCGATCAGGGATTGGCGCGCTGCGCGTTCGAGGTCATGCATGCGGGAATTCCGGGGGGCTGCCATGAAAAACCCCGCCAGCATGCGCTGGCGGGGTCGTGGGGCACCGATGGGGCGCGTCAGTAGACGTCCTTCACCGTGTTGTAGACGTTGAACTTGCCGGTGGGCGTGACCAGGCGCTTGTCATTCAGCACTGCCTTCAGCTTGCGGGTCTTGTCGTCCACCACCACCAGCGCGGAACGCTGGGTCTTGCCGTTCCACACCGAGAACCAGACCTCGTCGCCGGCCGCGTTGTACTCCGGCTGGACCACCCGCTTCGGGCCTTCGCCGAGGTTCGCCCATTCGGCGATCGGCAGGACCTTGAAGCCGGACTTGAGGTTGCCGATGTCGAACACCGCGATCGACTGGCTGGCCTTCGGATCCGGGTTAAGCGGGGTGTCCACCCACAGGTTGCGGGACTTCGGGTGGGTCTTGATGAACAGCGAACCGCCGCCCTGGCCGAGCAGCACTTCGCACACCTTCCAGGCATGGGACGGGTGCTTGTCGGGGTCGGTGCCGATCAGGGTGATCTTCTCGTTGCCCAGTGCCGAGGTCGCCCACACCGGCCCGCAGGTCGGGTGCACGAAGTTGGCGCCGCGGCCCGGGTGCGGGATCTTGTCCACGTCGACCATCGCCGCCAGCTTCTGGGTGCGCGAATCCACCACCGCGATCTTGTCGCTCTGGTTGGCCGCGGTCATGAAGTAGCGACGGGTGGAATCCCAGCCGCCGTCGTGCAGGAAGCGCGCGGCACCGATGGTGGTGATCTTGAGGTTGCCGATGTCCTCGTAGTTCACCAGCTGGATCTGCCCGGTTTCCTTGACGTTGACGATGAACTCGGGGTGCTCGTGCGAGGCCACGATCGCGGCCACGCGCGGTTCCGGGTGGTATTCCTGGGTGTCGACGGTCATCCCGCGGGTGGCGACGATCTTCAGCGGGTTGAGGGTCTCGCCGTCCATGATCACGTACTGCGGCGGCCAGTAGGCACCGGCGATCGCGTACTTGTCCTCGTAGCCCTTGTACTTGGAGGTCTCGACCGAACGCGCCTCAAGCCCGATCTTGATTTCCGCGACCTTGTCCGGCTTCGGCAGCCACAGGTCGATCAGGTCGATGCGCGCGTCGCGGCCGATGGTGTACAGGTAGCGGCCGGAATGCGAAGGCCGCGAGATGTGCACCGCGTAGCCGGTGGTGACGATGTTGATGATCTTCTTGGTGTCGCCGTCCACCAGCGCCACTTCGCCGCTGTCACGCAGGGTGACCGCGAAGATGTTGTCGGTGTTGTACTTGTTCATCTTCTTGGTCGGCCGCTTCTCCACCGGCACGAACACCCGCATGCTGTCCTTCATCTCCTTCATGCCCCATTCCGGCGGTGCCGGCGGTTCGTGCTGGAGGAAGCGCGCCATGGTGTCGATCTGGGCGGCGGTCAGCTGGCCGGAGGTGCCCCAGTTCGGCATGCCGGCGGGGGAGCCGAAGTTGATCAGGGCCTTGAGGTAGTCGGTGCCCTTGACCCGGGTGATGTCCGGGGTCAGCGGCTTGCCGGTGGCGCCCTTGCGCAGCACGCCGTGGCAGCCGGCGCAGCGTTCGAAGAAGATCTGGGTGGATTCCTTGCGCTCGGCGTCGGTCAGCGGCGGCAGGCCGGTGGCGGCGCTGGCGTCGGCCACGGTCACCGTGCTCGGCGCGCCCTGGTACTTCGCTTCCGGGGTCGCGGTTCCGGACTTGGCCGCCTGCTGGGTCTGCTCGCCGCGCGCGGCGGCGACCTCGGTGGCGCTGACACTGCCGCTGTTGTTGCCCCACGCGTTCAGCACGTAGGTCAGGGTGTTGGCGATCTCGGTGTCGCTGAGGTGGTTCAGCGCCGGCATCACGCCGTCGTAGTCCATGCCGTTGACCGTGACCTTGCCGGAAAAGCCGTTCAGGACCACCCCGATCAGCTTGTCCTTCGGCAGCGCCTTCATGTAGTCGGAGTCTGCAAGCGGCGGGAACGCGCCGGGCAGGCCCTTGCCGGTCGGCTGGTGGCACGCCGCGCAGTTGGCCAGGAAGGTGGCTTCGCCCGCCTCCAGGGTGCCCTGCGGCGGGCGCTCGTTGGTGATCTGGCCGACGGCGTAGGCGGAGGCACCGCCGAACAGTGCGAGGGCTAGGGCAGTGAGTGCGTGTTTGCGTTGCATTTGACTCTCCCCGTGACGAAATGAAGCGCGTGGCCATCAGGCCTTGCCGGCATTGTCCGGCCAGCTTCCGGGCGAATGGTTGACATGGGTCAAGTGCCGACGTGTCGGCCAGTTGACCCAGCTCAAGCCGGGCGGGTTTGCGCACGCGGCGGCCCGGATCGCGGCGGGTGAACGCCTACACTTGCGAACCGTCCCCACGACCCGCGACCACCGCCGATGCCCGGATCCTGCCCTTTGCCCCGCAAGCGACCGCTTCCGCGCATCCTGGCCTGCCTGCTGTGGATGCCGGCGGCAGCGCAGGCGGGGGAGGCCGACCCGGAGCAGGCGCGGCGCACCCTGGACCGGGTGGTGGTGGTGGCCAGCAAGGTCGCCGAGCCGGTCCGCCAGCTGGTGGGGACGGTCAGCGAGATCGACCGCGCGACCATGGAGCGCCGCCAGGTGCAGACGATCGCCGACCTGGTGCGCTACGAACCCGGCGTGGATGCGATTGGCGATGGCCACCGCTTCGGCTGGCAGGGCTTCGCGATCCGCGGGCTGGACGGCAACCGGGTTGGCATGGAAATCGATGGGGTGCCGGTCGCTGACGCGTTCAGCGTGGGCGAGTTCGCCGCCGCCGGGCGCGACCTGCTCGACCTCGACGCGGTGCAGCGGGTCGAGATCCTGCGTGGCCCGGCCTCCACCCTGTACGGCAGCGATGCCCTGGCAGGCATCGTTGCGATGCGCACCCGCGACCCGCAGGACCTGCTCGGCCGGGTCGGCGCCGATCGCTATGCCGGCGGTCGCATCGGCTGGTCCGGGCGCGATCACGGCCGCCTGCTGTCGGCCGCATTCGCCGCCGCGTCCGGCCCGCTGCAGGGCCTGTTGCAGGCGACCCGCCGCGAGGCCCGCGAAACCGAAAACGCCTCGTCCACGCTGCCGGCGAACCCCGCGGAACTGGCGCGGACCTCGCTGCTGGCCAAGCTGGTCTTCGAGGGACCGGGCGCCGACCGCTGGACCGCCACCCTCGACCATGGCAGTGGCGAGGTGAACACCGACGTCAAGTCCCTGCGTTTCGGGCCGGGCCGCTTCGCCACCACCACCTCGCTGCTGGGCGACGATTCCTACCAGCGCGACCGCGCCAGCGTGCAGTACGAATGGGAGCCCGGCCAGGCCTGGCTGGAGCAGGCCGAACTGCTGCTCTACGCGCAGCGCAACCGCACCCGCCAGGACTCCGCGCAGGAGCGGCTGGCAGATCGCACGACCCGCTTCCGCTCGCTGCGCGAGCGCCGCTTCGAGTTGCGCCAGGACGATGTCGGCCTGGAGTTCCTCGGCCAGGCCCACCAGCAGGGCGAACGCGTGCGGCACTGGCACGTGTTCGGGTTCGAAATGGCGGGCCACCGTTACCTCGGCCAGCGCGATGGGCGCGAGACCAACCTCGACACCGGTACCAGCAGCAACGTGATCCTTGGCGAGCGCTTCCCGGTGCGCGATTTCCCGCCCAGCCGCAGCCGCGAGCTGGGCCTTTTCTGGCAGGACGAGATCGGCTTCGGCGAGGCGTTCGCGCTGATCCCCGGCCTGCGCTGGGAGCGTTACCAGTTGCAGGCGGAGGCGGACGCGATGTTCCGCGAGGACTATCCGCTGCAGGAGGTGGTGGACGTCGCGCATTCGGCATGGACGCCGAAACTGGGCGCGCGCTGGCACGCCAGCGATCGCTCGACCTGGTTCGCGCAGTACGCCCGTGGCTTCCGCGCACCACCGTTCGGCGACGTCAACATCGGCCTGTCGCTGGCCCTGCTCAATTACGAAGTGCGGCCGAATCCCGAACTGCAGCCGGAAACCAGTGCCGGGCTCGAGGCCGGTTGGCGCTGGCAGGACGAGCGCCTGCAGGCCAGCGTGTCGATCTACCGCAACCAATATCGCGACCTGATCGAGTCGCGCGCGAACCTCGGCATCGACCCGGATACCGGCGCACTGGTGTTCCAGTCGGTCAACCGCGCCCGCGCCGACATCCACGGCGTCGAAGCCAGCATGCAGTGGGTGCCGGATGCCGCCGGCGACTGGCGCTTGAGCGGATCGGCGGCGTGGGCGCGCGGCCGCGACACCGCGCGCGACCGCCCGCTCAACAGCGTCGCCCCGGCCAGGCTGGTGCTGGGCGCGGCCTGGGAGCCGGTTTCGGATCGCTTCGGCGCGGAACTGGTGGCCACTGCGGTGGCGCGCCAGGGCGAACTCGATACATCAGCCGGACCGCTGTTCCGCGCACCGGGATATGCGCTGCTGGACCTGCACGCATGGTTGCGGATCACGACCGGCGTGCGCCTGCGGTTTTCCGTGGAAAACCTGGGCGACCGCACCTACTGGAACTGGAGCAGCACGCGCGGCATCAACCTGGCGCAGGCCAGCCCGCCGCTGGATTTCCACACGCGCCCCGGCCGCAGCATTTCGCTGGGTCTCGACGTCGACTGGTAGGCGGGCCTCGCACAACGAAAAACCCGGCCGAAGCCGGGTTTTTCGTCGAAGCGGCTGGCGCTTACGGGCCGGCGTTCGGGCCTTCCTGGACCAGCGGGTCCGGTTCCAGCTTCCCGTCCTTGGCGTAGCCGTGCAGCAGGTACTCGTTGCCCGGCGCCAGGTGGCTGCGGCGACGTGCGTACAGGAAGTACAGCACCAGCCCGATCACCGCCCAGATGCAGAAGTACTTGATGGTCGGGTTCCAGCCGAGGCTGAAGAACAGCAGCACGCAACCGGCCATCGCCAGCGGGCCGACGATCCAGATCAGCGGCGCGCGGAACGGACGGATCCGCTTCGGGTCGGTCACCCGCAGCACCATCACGCCGGCCGCGACCATGAAGAACGCGAACAGGGTGCCGGAGTTGGAGATGTCGGCCAGCATGCCCACCGGGAACATCGCCGCGAACAGCGAGACCGCGATGCCGGTCACCCAGGTCACCACGTGCGGGGTGTGGTATTTCGGGTGGACCTTGGCCAGCACGTCAGGCAGCAGGCCGTCGCGGGCCATCGTGAACAGGATGCGGGTCTGGCCGAAGATCATCATCAGCACCACCGAGGGCAGGGCGACGATGGCGGCGATCGCCACCGCGCTGCCGACCTTCGGCCAGCCGATCTCGCGCAGCACGAACGCCAGCGGCTCCTTCGACTGCGACAGTGCGCCGCCCGGCTGCGCGCCCACCGCGCCGACCGCGGCATAGGCGACCAGCAGGTAGAAGATCGTGCACACCGCCAGCGAACCGATCAGGCCGATCGGGATGTTGCGGTTCGGGTTCTTGGTTTCCTCGGCGGCGGTGGAGACCGCATCGAAGCCGACGTAGGCGAAGAAGATCGAGGCCGCCGCACCCAGCACGCCCACGCCCGACAGCGGCGTGCCCCAGCCGTTCGGCAGCATCGGCTCGAAGTTGGCCGAATTCACCGCAGGGAACGCGAGGAAGATGAAGACCGCAAGGGCGATGATCTTCACCAGCACCAGCATCGCGGTGAACTTCGCCGACTTGGAGGTGCCGAGGTAGAGCAACCAGGTGATCAGCAGCGACAGCAGGAACGCGATCAGGTTGAAGCTGCCGGCGGCGGTGGTGCCGTCGGGCAGGGTGATGGTGTCGCCCGGCCCTGCCGTGAGGGCGATCGGCAATCCCGCGCCGATTTCCCGCAGGAATCCGTTGGCGTAGCCGGACCATCCCACCGCCACCGCGCCTGCCGCGACGGCATATTCCAGGATCAGGGCCCAGCCCACCAGCCACGCGATGATTTCGCCGAGCACGGCGTAGGAGTAGGTGTAGGCGGAACCCGACACCGGCACCATCGCCGCGATTTCGGAATAGATCAGCGCCGTCAGCGCGCAGACGATGCCGGCGATGACGAACGAGTACATCATCCCGGGCCCGGCCTTGTTGGCCGCCACCGCGGTCAGGACGAAGATGCCGGTGCCGATCACGGCGCCGATCCCGAGCATGGTCAGGTCGAAGGCGCCAAGCTGGCGGGTCAGCGAGCGCTTGCTCGCCGTCTCAAGGATCAGGTCAAGCGGTTTCCTGCGTTCGAACAACATCAATATCCCCTCGGGCCATGCGGCATTGGAATCACGCGACCTTAACTGCCGTCGCCGCATCGCACAAGCTGCCATGCACGCCAAACGGCGATAATCCGCGTCCCAATTCGATGATGCATCGCAACATGGATCGATCCGGTTCCGACGACCTCGCCGACGCCTTCGACGCATACGCCCGGCGCTGGCCTGCGGAGGCGGCGACCGCCGCGCTGTTCGGTGAATTGCTGGCGCAGCCCGGGGACCCGTTCCGGCGCGAACGCCTGGCCGGGCACTTCACTGCTTCGTGCTGGCTGGTGGATGCCGGCGGCACCCGCGCCTTGCTGACCCACCACCGCAAACTCGGGCTGTGGCTGCAGCCGGGTGGGCACGCCGACGGCGAGCGCGACCTGCGCGTCGCCGCATTGAAGGAAGCACGCGAAGAGTCGGGCCTGGCCGGCCTGCGCATGGAGGACGGCATCTTCGACCTCGACCGCCACTGGATCCCGGAACACAAGCGCGTGCCGGCGCATTGGCATTACGACGTGCGCTACGTGGTGCGCGCGGGCGCGGACGAGGCCTACGTGGTCAGCGACGAATCGCACGACCTGGCGTGGCGCGCGATCGCCGACCTGGCGATTGATGCGGGCGCCGACGACTCGGTGCGGCGGATGGCCGGCAAGTGGCTGGCGCGGGGTGCCGGACAGGGGTGACGCAGCGACGCGCGGCGAAGCAAGGACCGGCGGGAATTCGCTGCGCGGCTCGAAATCCCGCTGCGCGAACACCCGCCAATCCCGGCTTCGCCGTGCAACCGTCCAGCGTGACCACCACGCCAGCGTCGGGTTCGATCAGTCCGCGCGCCCCGCGAATTCGCCGGTTGCGGTGTTGACCCACACCTTCTCGCCGTTGCCGATGTACTCCGGCACCATGATCTCGATGCCGGTGCTGAGCCTGGCCGGCTTCGGGCGCTTGGTGGCGGTCCCGCCCTTGAGCTCCGGCGGGGTTTCGATGACTTCGATCGCCACGCTCGCGGGCAACTGCACCGCCACCGGCAGGTCGTCGATGATCTGGACATGGCAGCCGGTGAGGTCGTCGACGATGTAACCGGCGGCATCCCCGACCACGTCCGCGTCCAGCGTGTACGGCGTGTAGTCCTCGTCGTCGAGGAACACGAAGGCATCGCCGTCGCGGTAGGAGTAGGTGACCTGCCGGCGCGAGAGCTCGACTTCCTTCAGCTCGTCGTCGCCGCCGAGGCTGAGGTCGAACTTGGTGCCGCCGGGCACGCTGTACATGGTGAAGCGGAACTTGACGTTGCCGCCGCGGCCCTGCGGTGAACTGCGTTCGATGTCGCGGACCTGGTACACGCTGCCGTTGTGTTCGACCACGTTGCCCTTCTTGATCTCGTAAGCCTTCATCTCATCTCTTCATGGTCGGGAGCGCGCGGAAAATGCGCTCGTTGAAAATCCAGGTGAGCACGCCCCAGGCGAGGCCGCCGATCGCGCACAGCGGCAGCGCGACCGCCAGCACCAGCGGCAGCCGCGGGTGGGCGGCGCCGAGTTGCAGCGCCATCACCACTGCCATGAACACGAACATCAGTCCGCCCCACAGGGCCACGCCCTTCACCAGCAGGAAGCGCCACATCCCGCGTGCGCGGATCGCCGGCCAGCGGGTGGCGACCCAGCGCTCGGCGGGCGAGCCGTAATCGGTCACTTCGGCGCCAGGCGGGTGGCGCCATCGAGGCGGATGGTCTCGCCGTTGAGGTAGGTGTTGGTGAGGATGTAGGCCACCAGGTCGGCGAACTCCGGCGCCTGGCCCAGCCGCGACGGGAACGGGATCGACGCCGCCAGCGACTGCTGCACCTCGTCCGGCATGCCATCCACCATCGGCGTCCAGAACGCGCCAGGCGCCACCGTCATCACCCGGATGCCGAAGCGGGCCAGCTCGCGCGCCATCGGCAGGGTCATGCCGACCACGCCGGCCTTCGACGCCGAATACGCGGCCTGGCCGATCTGGCCCTCGTACGCCGCCACCGAGGCGGTGTTGACGATCACCCCGCGCTCGCCGTCGGTGCCGGCCTCGTTGCGCTGGATCTGCTCGGCGCAGGCCTTGGCGACGTTGAAGCTGCCGACCAGGTTGACCATCACCGTGGACTGGAACTGGGAAAGCTTCATCGCCCCGTCGCGCCCGATCATCCGGCCGGAGCCAAGGATGCCGGCGCAATTGACCGCCACGTTGAGGCCGCCGAGGAAGTCCCTGGCGGCGGCGACATTGGCCGCCACTCCTGCTTCGTCGGTGACGTCGGTGCGGAAGTAGCGGGCGTTGCCGTCGCCGAGTTCGGCGATGGCGGCGGCGCCCTTGTCGTCGTTGACGTCGAACAGGGCGACCTTGCCTCCATTGGCGACCAGGTGCCGGGCCACGGCCAGGCCAAGGCCGGAGACGCCGCCGGTGACCACGGCGCGGACAGATGCGAGTTGCATGGGGATTCCTGCGGGCGGAAAACCGCGATTTTACCGGATGGTGATGGCATGCCGGGCACGTCGGCCGCCGGTGCGGTTCCGCGAGAAGTCCGCTAGAGCTCCAGCAGGTAGAACGTATTGCAGCCCCCATGCCCGGTGGCGCCCATCGGTCCGCCGATGCGCCGGAACCCGCTGCGTTCGTACAGGCGTTGCGCCGCATCCATGCCGGTCAGGGTTTCCAGGTAGCACTGGGCGAAGCCCGCGTCGCGGGCGGCGTCAAGGCAACGCGACATCAGCAAGGCACCGGCACCGATCCCGCGCACGTCCGGCATGAAATACATCTTGCGCAGCTCGCAGGTGCCGGCATCGCCGCCGATCAGCGGCGCGATGCCGCCGCCACCGCGCACCACGCCGTCGCGTTCAACCACGAAATACGCATGCCGCGGCGCGGCATAGGCGCGCGACATCCAGTCCACTTCCGGGTCGCTGATCGCGAATCCGCTGCCGACCGCGCCGAACTCGGGCATCACCGCGCGGATGATCGCGGCGATCGCGGCGTCGTCCGCGGGCTGGATCGGTCGGATCGTGATTTCGCCGCGTGCGCTCATGCGGTGTCCTGCTGCGCGGTCACGCGCTTGGCGAACTCGCCCGGCAGCAGCCCCGGCGCGAACAGGTAACCCTGGCCCACGTTGACCCCGAGCCGCAGCAGGAAATCGCGCTGGGCTTCGCTTTCCACGCCCTCGGCGACGATGCCCAGGCCCAGGCTCTGGGCGATGCCGGCGACGGCCTGGCAGATCGCCACGTCGGAGGGCTTGCCCGGCACGCCCTTCAGGAACGACTGGCTCAGCTTCAGCGCATGGATCGGGAGCCTGCGCAGGTAATTGAGCGCGCTGTAGCCCTCGCCGAAATCGTCGATCGACAATTGCACGCCCAGCGCCCGCAACTGGTCGAACACCAGCAGGGTGTCCGGGGTGTCGTCGACCAGCACCCGCTCGGTGAGCTCGAGCTCGAGCGCATGGCCGGGCAGGCCGGCATCGGCCAGTGCCTTGCCCACGCTCTCGCCCAGGTTGTCGCCGGTGAACTGGCGATAGGAGACGTTGACCGCGACCCGCTGGATCGGCAGGTCCTGCTCGCGCCAGCGGCGCATCTGCGCGCAGGCTTCGTGCAGCACCCAGTTGCCGATGCGGATGATGTCGCCGGTGGTCTCCGCCAGGTCGATGAAGCGGTCCGGCCGCATCTCGCCCAGTTGCGGGTTGCGCCAGCGCACCAGCGCCTCGGCATACAGGATGCGGCCCGTGCGCAGGTCCACCTGCGGCTGGTAGACCAGGTGGAACTCGCGGTTGTCGAGCGCGCGCCGCAGTTGGGTCTCCGCCTGCAGCTTTTCCTGCTGGCGCGAGGCGAGTTCCGGCGAGAACGACTGCCAGCCGTTGCGCCGCCGCCGCTTGCTGTCGTACATCGCCACGTCCGCGCTCTGGATCAACTGCTGCGCGGTCTCGCCATCGGCCGGCGCGCGCGCGATGCCGATGCTGGTGGTGACGCTGAATTCGTCGCGATCGAGCCGGAACGCCTCGGTGAATGCGTGCTGCACCCGGCGCGCCAGCCGTTCCGGGCGGCCGGGGTCATCGCCGGTGGCGCAGACCACCACGAATTCGTCGCCGCCGAAGCGCGAGATCAGGCCTTCGCTGGCGACTGCGTCGCGCATGCGCCGCGCGGCGGCGATCAGCAAGGTATCGCCTGCACTGTGGCCAAGCACGTCGTTGACGATCTTGAAGCGGTCGAGGTCCACGTACAGCAGCCCGACGCCGTTGCTCGCCGGATGCGCGAGGCGAAGGTCCAGCTGGCGCAGGATCGCGTCGCGGTTCATCAGGCCGGTCAGGGCGTCGGTCTGCGCCTGCTGGCGCAGCGACTCCTCCGCCTGCTTGCGCTCGGTGATGTCCTGCAGGGTGCCGGTCAGCAGGTCGGCGCCGGGGCCGCCGGATTCCGATTCGCCGATCATGCGCACCCAGAACGGGGCGCCGTCGGCATGCTGGCCATGCAGCTCCAGTTCGAAGCCGGTGCCCTCGGTGACGCCGGCAATCGTCCGCGCCAACTGTTCGCGATCCGGCGGATGCAGGCCGCCCAGCACATCCTCGAGCGTGCACGATGCGCGCAGGGTGCCAAGGATGCGTCGCGCCTCCGCGGTCAGGTACAGGGCGTCGCGGCTGCGGTCCCATTGCCAGCCGCCGATCCGCGCGAGCTCCTGCACGCGTTCGAACAGGGCGTTGTCGCGCTTGAGCTCGGTGATGTCGCTGCTCAGGCTCAGCACCATGTGCGGGCGCTTCGCGCCGGGCGCGAACTGCGGCACCGAAGTCACCGACAGCCAGGCCAGGCGCTGGGTGCTGCGCCGGTAAAGCCCGATCACCTGGCTGCTGACCGCGGTGCCGAGCCTGATCGCCCGCGCCGAGGGATGCTGCTCGCGCGGCAACGGGCGCCCGTTTTCGTCGACCACCAGCCAGTCATCCCAGTCCGGCTCGCGTTGCAGGTTTTCGTCGTCGCGCAGGCCGAACATGCGCATGCCGGCGGCGTTGATGTAGTGCAGCCTGCCGTTGCGGTCCTGCAGGGTGATCGCCTTGTCGATGCCTTCCACCAGGCTGTGGTAGCGCGCTTCCGCCTCGTAGCGGGCGCTGAGGTCGCGCGCCACCGCGACCATGGCCTCGCGCCCGTCGTATTCCAGCGCGGCCGAATGCACCTCCACCGGGAAGCGGGTGCCATCGGCGCGCATGTTGGTGACTTCGATGACGTGGGTCTCGCCGCGGCGCAACGCCTCCAGCACCGGCGCCAGGTGGTTGCGCGGCAGGTCGGGGTTGAGCACTTCGATCGGCTTGCCGATGATGTCCTCGCGCGGGCGCTCGTAGGCATCGATGCCGGCCTTGTTGAGGTCGAGCACGGTGCCGTCGTAGGCGATGATGCTGACCGGGTCCGGCACGGCGTCGAACAGGGCGCGGTAGCGGCTGTATTCGAGCTTCAGGGCGGCGCGGGTCTCGACCAGCATGGTCGCGACGTCCTTCATCAGCTGCGTGCATTCGCCGGACAGCCCGCCCTTGCCGCCGACCTCGACCAGCTGCGCCAGCAGGTCGACCAGCGCCGCGTCGAGCTGCATGGTGGAGCGCACGCCGGATGCGGGCTTCACGCGGCGAGCGCCTTGCCGGCCTTGCTGCCGGTCTCGCGGCCCAGCAGGGCGGCCAGCCAGCGGCCGGTCGCGGCCAGCGCGTCGAGGTCGATGCCGGTGCGGATGCCCAGGCCATGCAGCATGTAGACCACGTCCTCGCTGGCCACGTTGCCGCTGGCACCCTTCGCATACGGGCAGCCGCCGGCGCCGGACACCGCGGCATCCACCACCGCCACGCCTTCCTCCAGGCAGGCCAGCACGTTCGCCAGCGCCTGTCCGTAGGTGTCGTGGAAATGGACCGCCAGCGCCGGCATCGGGACTTCGGTGGCCACCGCCGCCAGCATCGCGCGCGCCTTTGCCGGCGTGCCGACGCCGATGGTGTCGCCGAGCGAGATTTCGTAGCAGCCCAT
>Ga0073900_10001193_pt1 | contig 14882 bp, 10 predicted proteins | sample KloWWTmetKNB5Kit_FD_66666 | JGI IMG/M metagenome (GOLD analysis project Ga0073900, IMG submission 66666) | Active sludge microbial communities from Klosterneuburg, Austria, studying microevolution and ecology of nitrifiers - Klosterneuburg... | ecosystem: Engineered > WWTP > Aerobic digester >...
TGGGCAGTGAGTATGGAACGCTCACAAGCCGATCTTCGGCTTAAAGAAATCGTTGTTGGCGATTTTACCACACCGTATTTAGAGGGCGGTCAAGGTGAAACGGTCTTTTTAATTCATGGCTTTCAATCCAATAAAGATATTTGGAGTCGGATGGCCAAGCAATTAACCAAACATTATCACGTCATCGCCATTGATTTACCTGCACACGGCGATAGCAATATTTTGATGGATAAAAGCTATACCGTCCCCGAACAAGCCAAACGGGTGATTGCCATTATGGATAAGCTGCAATTAACGCAGCCTGTACATATTATGGGGCATTCGATGGGGGGTGCGATTGCATTTTATGTTGCCTATCTTGCACCAAGTCATGTTAAAAGTTTGGCTCTAATGAGTTCGGCAGGGGTGATTTCGCCACAGCCTAGCGAGTTATATTTGCGTAATCAAAAAGGTGAAAATCCGTTAATTGTCCGCAATAAAGATGACTATAAAAAGATGTTGGCGTTTACCATGAGTGATCCGCCCTATATTCCTTCGCCTGTGATTGCCACTTTAACGCGTATTTCTATTGCGCGTGAAAAAATTGGTGAAAAAATATACCAAGAACTTAATCCAAAGTATTTTCTCAATCCTGAAGATGTATTACCGCAAATTAAAGTACCCACTTTAGTGTTATGGGGCGATCAAGACAAGGTGATTAATGTGAGTAGCGCCGAAGTCTTTAAACGATTGATACCTCAAGCACAAGTGGTAATTTTTAACGGTATCGGTCATGCGCCGCAACTTGAACACACCAAAGAAACGGCACAAGCCTATGAGACATTTTTAACCAGCGTTAAGCCTTAAAGGATAAATATGCCAAGTTTTTTTATTACAGGAACAGACACCAGCATAGGTAAAACAACGGTTGCTTGTGCCTTGTTACAAGCAGCTAATGGGCAAGGCTTAACAACCTTAGGTATTAAACCGATTGCCTCAGGTTGTGAGCAAACACCTGATGGCTTGCGTAACAGTGATGCTTTGTTATTACAACAGTACAGTAGCCTAAAACTGCCGTATCAAGAAGTAAATCCAATTACTTTGCTTGAGCCATTGTCGCCTCATTTAGCCGCCAAACAAGCAGGGCGACGCTTAACGATGAACCAATTAGTAGGCTATACCCGCGCTACCTTAACGCATCGGCCACAGTTTTGTGTGGTTGAAGGCGCAGGTGGTTGGCGTGTGCCAATTAATGACCGAGAAATGCTGTCTTCTTTGCCCAAAGAATTAAACCTGCCCGTTATTTTGGTGGTGGGTATGCGTTTAGGGTGTTTGAATCATGCCTTGTTAAGTGCAGAGGCGATTATTAAAGATGGCTTACGTTTGGCGGGTTGGGTGGCTAATAGCATTGACCCACAAATGTTGGCTTTTGAAGACAATGTAGCTACCTTAAGTCACATATTACGCGCACCTTGTTTGGGCGTGTTGCCGCATCAAACCATCGCCAATATAGAACAACTCGCAAATTGTTTAAACTTAGAGATGCTATTAGCCAAGCCCGTATAATTTTATGCTACTATTCGGCCGTACTTCATGGATTTAAGCACTATGTCTTATCGGCCCCTTGGCCTTTTTGCCCGCTCCTTTATAGATAATTTTTTGGCCGCGCTGATGATGCTTTTAGGCTTAAAGCGCGCCTTTAAACATTTACATCCCACGCCAAGTCAGTTTTTAATCTTTCTTGTAGGCAGTTTATTAACCACCTTGAGTTTTGACTTAATTAGTCAAGGCTTGGATGGCGAGCTACAACCTGTAGGCTTTGCCTCATATATTATTCCTCCTTTTTTATTATTAATTATGGGCGTGTTTATCTCGCAGCGTTATGGTGTGGGACGTTTTGTTTTATCGCCCGCTATTTTGTGGTTGGCAGCAGATATTTTTGTAGGTGTTTTACAATCAACTATTCAGTGGGTCGGGCAACAAGGTTGGTTGCCTGTAGGCTCGGATGTGTGGGTGCCGTATTTGTATCCTGTGTTGTTTGCATGGCCAACGGCTGCCTTAATGTTTATTTTTGGCCGACAATTGGCATGGGTTTGGTGGTTAAGAATTATCAATATTGTGGTGGCGGTGGCGGTATTATTCGCATGGTTTAGTACATTTGCTGACCAACGCTTGTGGTATGCCATTGAAGAAAGTGTGCCAGAAAGAGTCCCTAATATTACCCAAGAATCTGCTTTTTATGTGCAGCCCCTATTGTTAAATCGTGCCTTAGCACAATTGCAAGAGGGTGAAGAGGGTGTTACTGATTGGTATTTTTTAGGGGTAGGTGGGGCTGCTTATCAAAGTGTGTTTAGACGCGAAGTGGAGTCGGTACAAAGTTTATTTGATAATCGCTTTTCGGCAGATGGTCACTCGATGGTATTGATAAATGATGATGACACCACCTTGAGCCAACCGATTGCCACGCGTACCAGTATTAGCAAAGCTATCGAAACCATCGGCGAGCGCATGAACAAAGACGAAGATGTCTTGTTTTTGTTTTTAACCTCTCATGGTACAGCCGATGGTGTATTTGAGTTAAATAATGCGCCGCTACAAATTCAAAGCCTAACGCCAGATTGGTTGAAAACCCAATTAGATAGTGCAGGAATTAAATGGCGAGTTGTGGTGGTTTCATCTTGTTTTTCGGGAACATTTATTCCACCGTTGCAAGACACAAACAGTTTGATTATTACCGCGTCAGCAGCCAATAAAACCTCATTTGGATGTGCCGATGATGCCGACTTTACCTATTTTGGTCGCGCATTTTTTGATGAGGCGTTACGTCAAGAGCATTCTTTAGTTAAGGCTTTTGAGGCAGCTAAAGTGAGTATTGCCGAGCGAGAAAAAGAAGAGGGTTTTGCGCCATCTCAGCCACAAATATATATGGGTGCAGAGATGGAACAAGCCTTACCTGTGTTAGAGCAAGGCTTGTTTCCAGAGTAAGTTAGGCCAATTTTGCCGCTTGCTCTAATTCATCTAAGGCATCATCAAGATAGCCCAATAAGCGTTGCATACTAGGCAAGGCTTTACGGCAGGCAATTAAACCAAATTCTAGGCTATCTACATAGCTAGTAAGAGTCATGTTTAAAGCCATGCCATCTAACACAATCGACACAGGATAAAAACCGTCTAATTCTGCACCATTCCAATACATGGTTTCTTTAGGGCCAGGTACGTTAGAAATAACCACATTAAACGCTTGCAGTTTAGGGGCAATGCCTGTCATTAAATTCATACCGCTAATGCTATACACTAAAGCACTATAGGCCATAATTTCGCTAGGGCTCATACGGCTAAAGCGGTCTTTGGCATTTTTTACCGAGCGATGAATAATGTTTAAACGTGCCATTGGGTCAGCTAGATGTGTACCTAAATTAGCTAAAATCATGGTGATTTGATTGCCACCGTCGCTGTCATCTTGGCGCAAAGACATCGGCACCATGGCAATTAGTGGTTTACATGGTAGGGCGTTTAAATATAATAAATAAGTACGCAAAGCCCCCGAACACATCGCCATCACCACATCGTTAATCGTTACACCTAGTTTTTTACTAATCGCTTTAATGCGTGGTAAATCATAAGATTGAGCTGCAAAACGGCGCGAGCCACTAACCCGTTGATTTAAAATGCTTTTAGGGGCTTGAAATACCGAGACATAATCGGGGTCATGTTCGTAAGAGGCTTTAATGGCTTGATAGAGTTCTTTGGCGACTTTAGGCACGCTTGAGGCTTGATGACGTAAGTTATTGATTGTTTCGGCAAAGTTGTTTAATGCGGTGGTTTCGGCTTTAGGGCGTTTGTCACGTTTAATAGCCCAAAGTGGTACAGACGTTTTATGATTTGGGTCAGAAGATAGCGACTTTTGAGCAATCCGCATCCCTGCAACGCCATCAATCACGGCATGGTGCATTTTAAAGTACAAAGCAAAACGGTTACCTTCGATTCCTTCAATTAAATGACACTCCCACAACGGCTTGGCGCGGTCTAATAAAGAGCTATGAGATTGAGAAACATAAGCTAATAGTTCACGCACACGACCTGGTTCTGGTAGGGCAATGTGTCTAAAATGATGTTCTAAATCAAACTCTTCGTCTTCTTCCCAAAACATACCTTCTACACGTTGATTAAATGGACTAACAGGAGGCGTGACTGCTTTAAATTGAGTCGCAATGTCTTGCACAAAGTTAGCGTCAGCATCGGCTGGAATTTTAAATAACATTAATCCGCCAACGTGCATCGGTTGTTGACGGCGTTCTAACCATAAAAAAGCTTGATCTATAGGGCCAAGTGCGCGCATAAAATCTCCTTGTACTATTTATTTGAATTTCTTGTGACTAGCCTAAAAGTTTAACTAAGTCTTGTCTAATGTTTTAGGGTAAACGTTTTGATTTTTAAAGCGCGGTTTGTGTGTTTTGAGGCGTTGCTTAGGGTCTATTGATGTTTGGATTTAGCCCTTACCCCAACCCTCTCCCTGTGCGAGAGAGCTAGAGTGAGGGAGGAATAGTATAATGTGCTACAAACTGTAGTCGAAAATAGGTAGTTAGCCTAAACGTCAACAGCTTCTAACTTTGTAAAACATTAAACCTCATGCACAAACAAATCTCGGTCAAAGCGCACTTGTGGCCAAAACACGCCATCATCAGCACGTTCGCCTGCACCAACGACCATAATTGGAAAAGCCCCATCTTTTAAATTAAGCAATTTACTTACTCTTACTGCATCAAAGCCTTCCATCATACAGGTATCAAAACCATGCGCTCTAAAGGCTAATACAAGGTTTTCGCATGCTAACGCAGTGCTTTTGGCTGCCCATAATTCTACTTCGCTCTTTGTGTAAGGCCCTCTAGGTACAGCAGCAACCAAACCACCCAAAGCAAAAGCTGCTTTTTTGGCATAGGCAAAACTATTCATCGGGCCAGAGGCGTAATTATAAGGAATAAGCTGGTAATAGCGTTTAACTAAAGGTGGTACATCGGGCATAGGCCATTCGCGCAGCATTTGTTTGGCAAAGTCATCAACACGGTCAGTTCGGGCGACACACACAATAAGTTCGGCGGCAGTTTTAGCGGCCAATTGGCTCATACACGCTTTGACTAATTTAGCTTTTTTGTCGATTGAGCGTACTACATAAAATTCCCATTGTTGCAAACCCGACGAGCAGGGCGCAAGCAAGGCCATATCTAAGCAGTCATCTAAGACGGCTTGAGGAATTGCTTTGTTGGTAAATTTGCGTACTGAGCGGCGGCTAGTAACCACTTTACGAAAATTATCTACGTCAATATCGTGAGGTGCTGCTTCGTAATAGCGTGCTTTACCATTGATAACAATACTGTTGTTAGTTGACTCTGACATGACTTTACTCTTATGGCTAAGGACTTTGTTTTAGACTACTCAATAATTCGATAGTTGTCAAATTGTTGTTTGGTTTAACAAAGGCTTCAAAAACCGTCCTGTGTGCGATTTTGTATCTTGTGCCACTTGTTCAGGTGTGCCAACGGCAATAATTTCGCCACCGCCATCACCGCCTTCATAACCCATATCCACGAGCCAATCGGCTGTTTTTATTACGTCTAAATTATGTTCAATAATCACAATGGTATTGCCATGTTCGCGCAGTTTTTCTAATACCGCTAATAATTGTGCAATATCATGAAAATGTAAGCCCGTCGTGGGTTCGTCCAAAATATACAAGGTTTTTCCAGTGTCACGTTTGGCTAACTCGCGAGCGAGTTTTACCCGTTGCGCCTCACCACCTGACAGCGTAGTCGCGGCTTGCCCCAAAGTAATATAACTTAATCCAACCGCCATTAAGGTATGTAATTTACGCGCCAAACTTGGTACGGCCTCAAAAAAAGTATGGGCATCTTCAACGGTCATATTTAATACTTGGGAGATGTTTTTGCCTTTGTAACGAATATCGAGTGTTTCGCGGTTATAACGCTCGCTTTTACACACATCACATGGCACATAGACATCGGGCAAAAAGTGCATTGCTACTTTGATTACGCCATCACCTTCACACGCTTCACAGCGTCCACCTTTAACATTAAACGAAAAACGTCCTGCACTATAACCACGTGAACGTGCCTCTTGTGTGCCTGCAAATAATTCACGAATTGGGGTAAATAAACCTGTATAAGTCGCAGGGTTAGAACGCGGTGTGCGACCAATCGGGCTTTGGTCTATTTCGACAACTTTATCGAGTTGGTCTAAACCTTTGATACTTTCGTAGGGGGCAGGGCTTAGGCTTAATGCGCCATTTAAGGCTTTAGCGGCAATAGGATACAGTGTGCCGTTAATTAAGGTCGATTTGCCCGAACCCGACACGCCTGTAATACACGTCATTAAGCCTAGAGGGATTTCGAGGGTGACATTTTTAAGATTGTTGCCTGTTGCACCCGCCAAAATCATCAGTTTGTCGCGGTCAAAAGCACGGCGTGTGCTAGGCACAGCAATTTTAGTCACGCCCGATAAATATTGGCCTGTGAGCGAGTCAGGGGCATTTTTAATGTCTTCTACGCTGCCTTGAGCAATCACGTGTCCGCCATGTATACCTGCTCTAGGGCCAATATCAATCACATAGTCGGCAGCACGAATCGCGTCTTCATCATGTTCAACCACTAATACGGTATTACCTAAGTCGCGCAAGCGCATAAGTGTGCCTAATAAACGTTCGTTATCGCGCTGATGTAAACCAATCGACGGCTCATCTAACACATACATTACACCCATTAAACCTGCGCCAATTTGCGAGGCTAAACGAATCCGTTGTGCTTCACCACCCGATAAGGTATCTGCCGAGCGGTCAAGCGATAAATAATCTAAACCCACGCTCACCAAAAAATGCAAACGGTCGCGGATTTCTTTCAAAATTTTATCGGCAATTTCGGCCTTTTGGCCTGTTAATTGAATTTGCTCAAAATAATGAGCTGCCGCTTGAATAGGAAGTTTGGTAATGCTCGGCAAGTTTTTATCGGCAACCAGTACCGAACGTGACTCTTGACGTAAGCGTGAGCCACCACAAGCATCACAGGCACGGGTAACTAAATATTGTGCTAATTCTTCGCGCACCGCAGCCGATTCGGTTTCGCGGTAACGGCGTTCTAAGTGTGGCAAAACCCCTTCAAAAGGTTGTTCACGCAGGCGTTTGTTGCCGCGCTCATCAACATAAGCAAAGGTGACCTTTTCTTTTTTAGAGCCTTGCAAAATAATTTGTTGAATGTTGAGTGGCAGGTCGCGCCATGCACAATCCATATCTACATCATAGTGTTTAGCGACACTACTTAATAAAGTAAAGTAATAAGGATGTTGTTTGTCCCAACCCCGAATTGCGCCCTCATTTAAGGTTAGTTCGGCATGAGCAATAATTTGGTCAGCGGCAAAATGCGATTTGTGACCTAAACCATCACACGTAGGACAAGCTCCCGCAGGATTATTAAACGAAAACATACGCGGTTCTAAATCACTTACGGCATAACCGCAATGTGGACAGCTATGACGTGCCGAAAATAACATTGGCGCAGTTTTTTCGTCGTCCATTAACGCGGCCATGGCCACGCCATCAGCCAAGCGCAAGGCGGTTTCAAACGATTCAGCCAAACGTAACGCTAAATCGGCGCGCACTTTAAAACGGTCAACCACTACGTCAATGCTGTGTTTTTTGTTTTTCTCTAGGGCGGGTGAGTCGTCTAAGTCCACCACAATGCCATCAATACGGGCGCGAATAAAACCCTGTGCGCGTAAGCCTTCTAAAATATGCAAATGTTCGCCTTTGCGGTCACGAATGACTGGCGCAAGTAACATCACTGCTGTGCCTTCGGGCAAGGCTAAAACACTGTCCACCATTTGGCTAATGGTTTGTGCCGTTAACGCGATGTTATGTTCGGGGCAGTAGGGTGTACCTACACGCGCATACAATAAACGTAAATAGTCATAAATTTCGGTAATCGTGCCGACGGTTGAGCGTGGATTGTGTGAGGTTGATTTTTGCTCAATGGCAATCGCAGGCGATAGCCCCTCAATGCTATCTACATCGGGCTTTTGCATCAGTGATAAAAATTGCCGTGCATAGGCAGATAGCGACTCTACATAACGGCGTTGGCCTTCGGCATATAAGGTGTCAAAGGCTAAAGAAGATTTTCCAGAACCCGATAAACCCGTAATGACCACTAGTTTATCGCGGGGAATATCTAAAGAAATGTTTTTTAAATTGTGGGTACGTGCACCACGAATGCGAATAAAGTTGTTCATACACGAGTTAGGCTTAAAGAAAGTGAATTACGGAGTATAAGCAAAAACCAAGCTAAGGGCATTAAACAAAATACAACTTATGGAGGCTTATAAGATTACTAAGCGAACTAGAGGTATAGCGCGTATAATGTGCCACCCATTTTTTAAAGAGTGTCATAAATGAAAGGTATGACCCAAGGTGAACGTAAAGCCACGATGGCTTTATCAGGTATTTTTGCCTTAAGGATGTTAGGCTTATTTATGATTATTCCTGTATTTGCTATTTACGGCAAAGTACTCACAGGCGCAACACCTGCCTTAATTGGCTTGGCGATAGGTATTTATGGTTTAACTCAGGCTGTATTACAAATTCCAGTGGGTTTGTTGGCTGACCGTATTAATCGCAAAACGCTCATTATTGCAGGCTTATTATTATTTGCGGTAGGTGGGGTAGTTGCTGCGTTATCTAGCACCATTCAAGGGGTGATTTTAGGTCGAGCTATTCAAGGTAGTGGGGCAATATCAGCGGTAGTTATGGCTTTATTGGCCGACTTAACCCGAGAAGAGCAACGCACCAAAGCGATGTCGACCATTGGTATGAGTATCGGTTTGTCGTTTGCTGTGGCATTCATTTTAGGGCCTTTAGTTGCCGCGCATTTTGGTTTAAGTGGATTATTTTGGGCAACGTCTATTTTGGCAATTTTAGGTTTAGTTTTATTAAATACAGTGCCTCAGCCTTTGATTATTTTAAAACAACACAGTGACTCTTATTGGCAACAATTTAGGCAATGTTTAGTTCATCCTGAATTATTAAGATTAAATATCGGTATTTTAGTCCTGCATTTAGTGATGACGGCAAGTTTTGTATTATTACCCCATTTATTAATTGATTATGCGCATTTACCCGCTAGTCAGCATGGTTGGGTATATTTACCTATTGTCTTAGGTGGCTTTATTGCGGCTGTACCTGCCATTATTATTGCCGAAAAAAAACAAAAAATTAAATCAGTCTTTGTGTTTGGTATAGGCTTATTAATGGCAAGTTTAATGGTATTAGCACAAGGCTATAGTCATTATATCTCGCTATTGGCGGGAATAACTTTGTTTTTTATTGCATTTAATTTGCTTGAGGCATTATTACCTTCTTTATTAAGTAAAATTGCTCCCGCAGGCAGCAAAGCAACTGCCATGGGAATTTACTCAAGTAGTCAATTTTTTGGGGCATTTTTAGGTGGTGTCTGTGGTGGTATATTATGGGGTAATCACAATATTCAAATGGCTTATTGGTTGTTAGTAGTTTGTGTTTTATTATGGTTGATTGTTGCTAGCTTTATGCGATCACCGCGATTTTTACATAGTTTAATGCTCACCATATTGCCTTGTAATAACACACAAGCAGCGGCTTTATTAACACAGTTAAACACCATTCAAGGTGTAGAAGAAGCGGTGGTTTTAGCGCAAGAGGGGTGTGTGTACCTTAAAGTTGATAAAGGCACTTTAAACGAAGCCGCCCTGCAAGATGTTATGTTGTTTGCTAAGGCAACTTAAAAAAATAGTGCTTACAGTTGCTAAGTATATAAACTATGATGCAAAATAATTCCTTGAAAACACTATGCGACACAGACTGTCGTATAGTGAGTTTGAGGCTTTGCAATACTGTATCAAACACAGTAAGTTTAGGGCTTAACAAGTCCTTAGTTGTTTACATCAAAGGATTGCTGCATTTAGCCGCATTATCCTAACCTGCTTTTTATACTGAATACCATAGAGGGTAAAAACGTTATGCGTGGAGTTAACAAAGTTATTTTATTAGGAACAGTAGGACGCGATCCAGAAGTACGCAGCCTAGGTGCAAGTGGTAGTACGGTAACGTCTATTTCTTTAGCCACCAGTGAAGCATGGAAAGATAAAAATACAGGCCAATTCACCGAGCAAACCGAATGGCATAAAATTGTTTTTTATGGCCGCTTAGCCGAGATTTCGGGTGAGTATTTGCGTAAAGGTAGCAAGGTTTATATAGAAGGCTCAATTCATACTCGCAAATGGCAAGATAAAACCACTGGTCAAGACCGTTATTCTACCGAAATTAAAGCCACTGTTATGCAGTTGTTGGATAGTCGTGGTGGTGGCGGTAATAATCAAGGCTCCGATGGTGGTGGTTTTGGTAATGATTATTCTAATAATAGTGGTGGCGGTAATAGTTATGGCCAAGACGATTATCAAGCACCACGTACTAATCGCGCACCGACTCGTCCTGCTGCACCCACTGCTCCAAATAATGATTTAGATGACGATTTACCATTCTAAGTTATTAAGATGATTGCATGGTTGAGTCGTCAAAGTTTATATATTAATTTTGACGACTCAATGGGTGTTTTGGGTGTATGGTTTTTAAAAAAATAATATGTTACAGTTGCTTGCTATATAATGTAAGACATTATTAATAAAAACAGTCGCTATTTTCTTGAATTTAAGAGGTTAAACATGAGCATTGATTTAAGTGCTTTGGGTATAGAAGAGCTACAAACGGTTATTGCTGATGCACAGCGTTTAATAAAAACGAAGAAAAAATCACACCTCAAAAATGCGCGTAGCCAACTCGAAAAAGTGGCCGCTGATTACGGTTTTACCTTAGAAGAATTGGTTTCGGGTAAAACTAACGAAGATAGTGCACCTGCCAAAGTACGTAAGCCAGTCGAAATACGTTATCGTAATCCTAATGATGAACAAGAAACATGGACAGGTCGTGGTAAGCAACCTCGTTGGTTGGCGGCGGCTCTTGCTTCTGGAAAGTCTTTAGCGGACTTTTTGGTTTAAGCTTGCGTGTAGTTGTTGTTTAAGCCTCCTTACATGGAGGCTTTTTGTTATTTTTTGATACACTGAAAAATAATACTTGTCATTTGTAGTAAAAATAGCGATAACATAAAAACTTATAATAAGCCTCTTTTGTTTGAACACTTGTTTCAGTAAATAATAATATGTCTAAAAAAACGATAAATCCTGATGATAAAGAAGCAAAAGCCTATAATTGGGTTTTGCTGGCTACGCTATTGTTGGTGATTTTTTTAATAGCGCAAACGCCTGCGCGTATTATTGCCAATTTTTTACCTAATACGACTCGTGCCATGTTTCAGGCTTGGGGGGGGACTATTTGGTCAGGGCAAGTCAACGGTCAATATAAAGGTGTTATGGGTCAAGTACGATGGCAGTTAGACCCGTTGGCATTTTTTACCTTAAACCTTGGTTTAAAGGTTGAGCTAATTACCAGTGCTAGTCAGTTTAATGGGCGAGTATTATGGGGGCTTAAAGGTTGGCAATTAAAGGACAGCAAAGGCCAATTGGCACCAAGTGATATTCAGCCGTTATTGTCGGGTTGGCAGTTGCCTAATAATCCATTAATGGTCGAAAAATTAAATTTGAGCTACTCTCAGCAATCATGGCAAGGCTCACAAGGCATGGTAACATGGCAAGCAGGTGGTTTAGATTATGTGCTAGATGGCCAACGTCAACACGTTAATTTGCCGATGGTGAGTGTAGAGATTAAATCTGAGCAGAAAAATCTAGAACTCGTCTTGAAAGATGTGCAACAAGACGCTAGTTTAGCTACCTTTGTAGTGTCGGGTTCAATATTAGAAAGTCGTTTAACGCAGCGTTTGTTGAGTTACTCGCCTAATTATCGTGGGGTAGCTGAGCCTGATGCCATTGTGGTGACTTCATCTCAGCCCTTAAATAGCTTATAAATAACGACGTAATAAACAAGGCTCAAAAGCTTTTATTGGTTTTTAGTTTAATTTTGCAGTTATCGCTTTCTTGTTTGTAAAACACGCCTGTGCGGTGTAGTGCATAAGTCCTAAGCTGATAATTAAAAAGTTTAATCAAGTGTGTCTTGTTGATAATATAAAATATATAGACATTTGACGACGTTAAATGTCCCCTTGTAGGAATGAGCGTGAACGTACCTTCGTTATCACTGATTACAGAAAATAATAGGCATATTGCCCGTGCTATTATGCTGTTGGCTGCATTGTATTTTGCATGGCGTATGGCAGGATTGTTATGGCTATTGGCAGGACAAGACCAAGTGGCTTTGGCTAAACCAAGCCCTGTAGCGGCCGTTGCTAAAATTAATGTCGATGGTAGTCGTTTGGCTACATTTAGTATTTTTAAAGCCCCCGTATTAGTGAGTGGCAGTACAGTTAATGCGCCTGATACCTCGTTACAGCTTAAACTAGACGGCGTATTTGCAGGTAGTGTGCAAAGTCAATCGAGTGCTATTATTAGCGAGCAAGGCCAAGGTATTGGTAAATTATATCGTGTCGGGCAGCAAGTTTCTGGCGGAGCTACCTTATCAGCTGTTTATGTTGACCGTGTGTTGTTGCAGCGTAATGGCCAAGACGAAGTGTTACGTTTTATTAAAACAAATTTATTAGAAGGCGAAGCACCGCCCCCGACACTAGAAAGTAATATCCAAATTAAAGCGCAGGCTGGCACACAAGGCGAGCAACAAGCACGTAATTTATTAGGAACAGCACTAGAGCGTTTAAATAACGACCCTGATGTGTATTTAAATCAAATGGGTTTGGTTGCTAACGGTGGTCAGGGTTATGAAATTACCGATAATGTGCCAAGTTATATACGGCGCAATATTGGTTTAAAAGCAGGTGATAAAATTTTGCGACTAAATGGACAGCCATTAGGTAATGTGCAATTAGATAAAAATTTATTGCAACAAGTACAACAAACAGGACACGCCCGTATAGAAATTCAACGTGGCAGCCATCATTTAACCATTGAGCAAAACTTTTAACATGAATGCACGTAAAACACTTTTTGCCCTTTCGCTATTGCTGGCTTTTAATCAATCGGCTTTGGCTAAAACTTGGAAGGTCAATCTTAAAGATGCAGAAATTTCGGCTTTAGTATCTGAAGTATCCGAAATTACTGGCAAAAACTTTATTGTTGACCCACGTGTCAAAGGTAATATCACGGTGATCTCAAGTAAGCCCATGAGTGCCAATGCAGTTTACGAACTGTTTTTGGGGGTGTTGAGTGTCAACGGTTTTGCTGCGGTCCCTGTTGGTGACGTGATTAAGTTAGTGCCAGATGTTAATGCTAAACAAATTGCAGTGCCGTTTGATTTAACATCAAAAGTCAAAGGTGAGGCACTGGTTACTCGCGTTATTATCTTAGAAAATACGAATGCTAATGAGTTAGTACCAGTTATTAGACCTTTATTACCACAATTCGCGCATTTGGCGGCAATTAATAGTGCAAACGCCTTAATTATTTCTGATCATGCTAATAATATTATCGAAATAGAACGTTTAATTAAATCTTTAGATTCTGGCGAAGGCGATGAATTAGAGGTTATTGCTTTAAAAGAAGCGCGTGTTGATGATGTATTGACCATGTTAGACGGCTTAACCTCAACTAGTGCTAGTAAAGATGTACGTGGTTCACGAGTACGCTTAATTGCAGATTCTCGCAGTAATCGTCTCTTAATTAAAGGTGATGCCCAAGCGCGCAAACGTTTACGTGATGTAGTTGCCCAACTCGATACCCCAGCCGCTGACCGTTTGGCAGGTGTACGCGTGATTCGCCTGCAACACGCCAATGCCAAACAGATTGCGGAAGTGATGCGGAGTTTAGTGAGTAATGACAGTGGTTCAAGCACAAAACCCACCGCAGGTGGTGCAGCAAGTACAGCATCAAGCGCAGGTGGTGTGAGCTTAATTGCCGATGAAAGCCAAAATGCCTTAGTTATTAAAGCTGATCCTTCATTAATGCGTGAATTAGAAAGTGTGGTGCAACAATTAGACCAACGTCGCTCACAAGTGTTAATTCAAGCCGCTATTTTAGAAATTTCGGGTGATAATGCCGATGCTTTAGGTGTACAGTGGGCAGCAGGTGACCCAAGTAAAGGTGTGGGCTTAATTAATTTTTCTAATGTGGGCGCAAGTTTAACTAGTATTGCTGCGGTAGCGGCTCAAAGTAACCCGACCAGTTTACCTAATTTGAATGGTGCATCGATTGGTTTTGGCAAAACAGAAACCAATAGTAACGGTGATAGAAGCTTTTATGGGGCGTTAATTCAGGCGATTAAAACCATGAGTAATGCGAATTTACTCTCTACACCGAGTATTGTGACTATTGATAATCAAGAGGCAAAAATTGTTGTTGGTCAAAATGTCCCGTTTATTACTGGCCAAAGTACAAACTCTAGTTCGGGTACAAGTAACCCATTTACCACCATCGAACGTCAAGATGTGGGTATTACCCTTAAGGTCAAACCGCATATTGGTGAGGGTGGTACAGTAAAATTAGAGGTCGAACAAGAAGTTTCCTCTGTTGTCCCAAGCGTAGCAGGTGTAAACTCGGCAGACTTAATTACTAACAAGCGTTCTATTCAAACGACGATTTTAGCTGATGATGGTCAAACCATCGTATTAGGTGGCTTAATACAGGATGATAACTCGCAATCTGTGAACGAAGTCCCACTTTTGAGTAAAATACCACTCTTGGGGCATTTATTTAGAGCGAAAAGCCATAGCCAAACGAAGCGAAATTTATTAGTGTTCTTGCAACCAATTATTTTACGCGATAGTCAAAATGCGGTAGATTTGGCGGCAAAG
>Ga0073900_10001195_pt1 | contig 14861 bp, 12 predicted proteins | sample KloWWTmetKNB5Kit_FD_66666 | JGI IMG/M metagenome (GOLD analysis project Ga0073900, IMG submission 66666) | Active sludge microbial communities from Klosterneuburg, Austria, studying microevolution and ecology of nitrifiers - Klosterneuburg... | ecosystem: Engineered > WWTP > Aerobic digester >...
CAATTACAGTGTCAAAGATTCTTCTATCATCAAGATGGCCTTTCTGAATGCGGGTTATGGTCCCGGCTCTGCTGAGTATGAGGCGCTTGATTTTGCAGATGATGATTATGGTGATGGATATGGAAATAATGGGGACTCGGGTGATTCGGGGTCTTCTTCCGAACTGGTATGGCTTGCAGATTGTAGCTGTAAGCAGGGTACTGTCAGGAGACAACCCGCCGGATGCATCAGAGTATGGGATACACAGAAGGATGCCTATATGGCTGCCCGACACGTGCGCATCATCATGCTAGGCCCATTTGGCGCCTGGATAAGTACAGAGACTGATGACGCCGGATGTTATACGCACCCATCGAGGTTATTCTTTAGGTGGTTTGCATACATAGAAATGCACAATCAAAAGACTGATATTTATGACCTCCGGTCCAAAGCCATTGCGCTGATAGGTAATATTGTTTCAGGAAGAGTATTATTGCCCTTTAAGTATTTCTTCAAGGGGTTCAATGGTATAGAGGCAAATCAGACTGACCACGATTTCGAACTGGAGCGCAATGAATCCTTAGAACGATTTTCAGCCTGGAAAGCGCTTACCATCAACAATGGCGTCCATGAACTACATCAATTCTGCTCGCGCAACAGCCTCATGACACCGCCCAATCATCTTCGCATCATGAGTCACGACTACAGCAACGATGGTGCATGCACCATGCTCAATAGAATTACTGCTGAGGATGGTATCCTGCCACTGCTCAATCTCGGAGATGACGTGTTCTGGTATCTAAGTGAGAATAATACGGCTTGGCAGACGACACCACACCCACCCAATGTGCAATTGATCATCACCAGTCTGGCGCCTATTGCTATGTGGCTCATGCCGGATGTGGTCATAGGACGGCAGAATACAGTAATAAATAATGAAGATCGTCTGGCCACAGATCAGGTCAAGCATCTGACCTATCATGAGCTGGCGCATGCCATACACTTTCAGCAGGTCGGCAAGGACTACTGGATCGATGAGATCGAATATACCCTGGCCAATGATGGTTATGGCAATGGAACTGCTGATGACGCAGGCCGCCCGGCCATCGTGGAGTCTTGGGCTAATTTCATAGGCCCTACTGTAGCTGATGCTGCTTATCACGACGATAGCAGCCCCTATCACTACCAGCAGAATGGTGTAGTATTTACTCAATCGCATGCGCCCATACAGAGCTCCTTCCTCCAGGCGATGGAAGCCTTTGATCCTGCTCTCCCAAATGATCCTTTTAATTGGATGCCGCGGGGTATCATGCATGACCTGAGAGATGATAATCTTGCTTCTCATGAAAATTTGAATAATCCCGTTACTGATAATGTCACTGGATATACTATTCCGCAATTGTTCAGTGCGCTGCAAAATGATGTCGCGAGTCCCATTCAGTATAAAGATAAACTCTTACAACAAAATAGCAATAACCAACAATCAGATGTGAATACACTATTTAAAAGTTATGGTTATTAGACGGCTAAATATTTTTTTTGGACTTTTAGTATGTTGCTTGGGATTCACAGCTTGCCCCAGTTCTAATTGTCTGGATCGGACCCTGCTTCCATATCAAGGAAAATTTAGTATAGATCCGGAAAAAAATACCTATAAAGTAGGTGATACCATGATATTTAATTCTGAATTTCCGATAAGCGAACTTTTTCCTGAGGGCCAGTTGCCCCCTTCATTAGAAATTGCTTCAAAAATTACTTGTGGTAAGGTGACAGAATATCTTGATCGGCCGGCATCTCTCTTTAAGTCATATCTTATAAAGGGAATTCAATATCCTTTAAGTCACAGAGATAGTTTGGATCTCCTTGATACTAACATTGCTAACTTTATATATGAACGGATTGGAGATAAATTCGTGGCAACTATTGGTATAATTCCTCAGGATACAGGTGTATTTATTTTTAGTCCTTTTAGTGCAGGAATAAAAATAAATAAAGGGGAAGAGTGCGAGTCATTTTCAATTTTCCGAATAGAGTATCATAATGGAAACTATAATGGTGAGATAGCTAAGGAATTTTATGGCGGATATCCACCGGATGCAAGTACCTATTATTTTAGAGTAGAGTAGTAGATGACCGAATGCAGCCCGCAGAGCCGAAGATGGATTGCCATCTTTGGTAAGGGAACTGCGAAGCTACGCTCGCAGCTTATGCGAATAATGTTAGTGTTAATTTTTAAATTAATATTTTTTTTGTAATTCCCACCCCCTTACCCCCGCCAGCGGGGGAAATACTTTTTTTTACGTTTTCTGCGTCGTTCATCCTGCGTTCAGCTTCTGTAAGTTTAGTCAGAGTGAGCGAATTGACCGCCCCTTCTACACTGCTGCCTTCTCCGGAATTCGTTTTAAAATCTCGAGCACAAACTTCCAGAATTTCTGAACTGAACTGATTTGAACTCGTTCATCGGGTGAATGAGGTCCATAGATATTGGGACCAAACGAGATCATCTGCATGCCCGGATAATGGGCGCCGATAATGCCGCATTCGAGGCCGGCGTGAATGGCATTAACGTGCGCCTTCTCGTGAAACAATTCTTGGTACAAATCACTCATGACGCGTATGATGGGCGCTTCGGGTTCGGGTTTCCAGCCCGGGTATTCACCGTCCAGCTCCACGGTAGCGCCACATAATTCCATCGCAGCAGAAATGGACTGAGCAAGGTCCATTTTTTCAGAATCTACCGAGCTGCGCGTCAGATTTTGGACCTGAAATTTACCATCTGCCAAAGTTACTTTTGAAATATTATTGGATGACTGTACCAGACCTTCGATGCCTGGAGTCATGCGATAAATACCATCAGGACAGGCATAGATACAGCGGAGAAAGGTCTGTATGAAGCCATCATCGGCACACTCGTGCTCACTAGCTACCTCATGCCATTCAATATTCAAATTGGGATCGGTGACACTAAATTCACCCTTACATATATCCGTCAACTGATTGATCACTTCTTCAATCCGTGATTTATCTGCGTCATTTGCCTTAAAAATAGCTACCGACTCTCGAGGTATCGCATTGCGCAGACTACCACCCTGAATACTGCAGATGTAAATATGGGCTTTTTGCGTCAGTGCAAATAAAATTCTGTTCATCAACTTATTGGCGTTGGCACGGCCCAGGTGTATGTCCACTCCGGAATGGCCACCGGTGAGTCCCTTCACGCTGACTTGATAACATTTCATGCCTTCATGATGAACTAAAGGATACGTACCCGATGCAGTAACGTCAATACCTCCGGCGCATCCAATGGTCAGTTCATCGTCATCTTCGGTATCGAGATTGAGCAGTATCTTACCACTGAGCCAGTCTGGATGCAATGTTTTTGCACCCGTCATCCCCGTTTCCTCATCGATGGTAAACAGCGCTTCGATAGCGGGATGAGGAATATCGCTAGAGGCAAGTAGTGTCAGGATAGAAGCAACGCCAATACCATTGTCTGCGCCAAGCGTGGTACCACGAGCTTTGACCCAGTCGCCATCGACATACATGTGGATACCTTGAGTATCGAAGTCAAACTGGACATCACTATTCTTCTGGTGCACCATATCTAGATGGCCCTGGAGTACGATTGTCGCACGTGATTCCATACCGTCGGTAGCCGGTTTCTTTATCAGTACATTAAGGTTCTCATCTATTTGCGTGTCCAAACCCAGTTGCTCACCAAATTCCTTAGCAAAAGCGGCAATCCTTTGCTCTTTCTTGGAAGCCCGGGGAATGGCATTCAGGTCTGCAAAATAATTCCAAATGGTATGTGGTTCGAGTGCCCGAATGGCTTCGTTCATGATGTCCTATTTTATTGAATGGCAAGTTACAAAAAATAGGACAGAAAAAACGATTACAACGATGCGATGTTTTTGGAGTTAAAGGCGATTCAAGAATTGATCTGTAATGCCCTTTCCCAGTGACACTCGCCCACCGGATACTTCACCGAACGTGCAGGACTTCATTTTCTGCAGTACAGCAGTGTCCCAAAAATGCTAATTTGGACTTTTATTGTCTATCGAATTTACTGAATTGTGATCACCATCCCAATACCATACTTACCCGCTCCGAAACCCAGAGTAGATCCGGCATCCTTATTGAGTTTATCCAGTTTATTTGCATTATAGGACGTAATAATAAGTCCGGTAACAAAAAGTCCACCACCATTTATAATGGCAAAAGGTTTCCATACCTCGCCAAAGATGACATCATCAAAGTCCATTGTCATTAATAATATGGCGCCACCGGTAGCCATTATTATTCCTGATACCATTGTCTTTTTGGTCCTATCCCTCACTCTACTCAGAGAGAGCTCCTTGCTTGTGTATTTTGTGGTGCGATACTTAAGTTGAAACACTGCTCTATCGATGGAATCAATTTTCTGATGTTGAACAATCAACTTCTGCTGTGGACCAAATTGTTTAAAATCACTTTGAGCAAATCCTACTACCCCATTGAGTAGCATGATGCATATACAAATCGTTGAATTGTTTGGTTTCATAATGTGTGGGTTTTAAAGTGGGGTTTAAATGTAAAAATAAATTATTGAGAATTCATTTTGAGACAATCGTACTTTATTGCATCGCAAATTAAGATAAAATAAGCAGATAAAAGGACACTCCGACACTATACACTTTGGGCTAAAATTCTAATAAATAGGTCTTTTATTTCACTACCTTAGTAGTACTCATCAGACGAATAGGTCACCCAACGTGCAAGACAACTTTTCCCGCGGTATTGCAGTGGAGAATACGCACCAATAGTTCATATTAAGACCCTTCGGATTTATCGAATTGCAATCACCATCCCTATACCATGCTGACCGGTGCCAAATGCCACAATGGGTTCAGAATCTTTATTGAGTTTTATGAGTTTAACCACATTGGATGACGTAAGAATAAGTCCGGGAACAAGTAACCCGATACCATTAAAAATTGCAAAGGTCTTCCACGTATCTAAAATCTGACCTTCTTCCCTTCGGTAAGAACTTAATAATACGGCACCGCCGGTAGTCAATATTATTCCAGACACCATTGTCCTTATGGTTGAATTTTTCTCTCTACTCAGCGAAAGATCCTTTCTTCCGTATCTTTTGGTGCGAGATTCAAGTTGATCCACTACTCTTTCGAGAGAATCAATCTTACGGTGTTGAATGATCACTTGTTGTAGTGAATCAATTTTTGAAGCCTCATTTTGGGCTGATAGTACTACACTTGAAAGCAGCATAATACAAAGGCAAAGTGAAAAATTGTGGGGTTTCATAATGTGTGGGTTTTAAAAAGTGGGGTTTAAAGAAATTGGGTTTATTTAAATAACTAAATTAATAATTATCATTGGATTTGAAAATAGTAGCACTAAATATTAACACGAATTTAACTAAATTTTTAGCTTTAAAAGAGAGTGTAAATGGGTGCATTCGAGTGCCATATGGCATCCTTCGCTTTTTAATCTTTAGCCTAGGCTGCTCAGGATAGAACCTTCAAACAAAATTGACAAATACCTTAAATGTAATGTGTCATTCAATGAGATTACCAGAATAGGTCATATCCATATTTTCGTTAGGGCTTACGCCTTCGCTTCTCCATACGCTGTCGCTTTGGCCCTACGGGTTCAGGCGCTCATCCTGCGGTCAGCCTACAAATGAAGCTAGATTGGATCTTTTTTGAGAGTGATTGTATTTCTTTTTTTTAAGAAAGTAGAGACTAGTAAATTCGAGCTTGGAAATTATTCTGATCAATGTAATTTTTAATTTTTAATCACCAATCTCTACCGCTGCAAATTAATTCGTGCCTCCTAATTTAGTGAATACTTTTTGCTCTTTCTGCCCACCCCCTGACCCCCGCCAGCGGGGGAAACCAATTTTTGTACCTTTTCAATGTCGTTCACCGGGCGTCAGACATAGAAATGAGTTGTGGCGCTCAGTTTATCAATACGCCCACTTCACTAAAATAGATCCCCAGGTGAAGCCTCCACCAAAGGCAGAGAGCACTATATAATCGCCCTTTTTTAATTGTGATTCCCATTCCCACAGACAGAGCGGAATAGTTGCAGAAGTCGTATTGCCATACTTGTGGATATTGATCATCACCCTTTCTAAAGGAAAGTCGAGCATAGATGCCACAGAAGTGATGATGCGCATATTGGCTTGGTGGGGCACCAGCCATTTGATGTCGTCCAATGATAAATTATTTCGTTCCACTACTTCTTTGATGGTAGTGACCATACCATTGACTGCGTACTTGAAGACGTGCTTACCTTCCTGAAAGACAACATGCTCCTTGGCAGCAACTGTTGCGGCAGAAGGTGGGCTTACGGAACCACCTGACTTCATGTGCAAATAATGACGGCCATTCCCATCTGCACGCAGGAGCGCATCCACGATGCCTGTACCATCCTCAGCAGGTTCTAGCAGCACTGCCCCCGCACCATCACCAAAGAGAATACAAGTTGTACGATCGGTATAGTCGGTAATGGTGGACATTATATCCACACCTACTACGATTACTTTTTTATGTGTGCCGGTCTCTATAAATTTAGTTGCTGTAGTGAGTGCAAACAAGAAACCCGAACAGGCGGCATTCACGTCGTAGCCATAGGCATTTACCGCTCCCAGCTTAGCAAGTATAATATTGGCGGTATCAGGAAATACATAATCCCCCGTGACAGTACCAACTATAAGCATATCTATCTCTTCGGGCTTGATACCTCTCTTCTCCAGAAGCTTCTGCACTGCCGGCAAGGCGAGATCACTGGCACCCTGACCGGGGCTATTGAAAATGCGTCTCTCTTTGATGCCGGTACGACTGATGATCCATTCATCATTAGTATCAACCATTTTGGCCAGATCGTCATTGGTTAATATATTATCCGGCACATTGCCCTGTACTGCTGTGATTGCTGCTCTGATCATTGAGTCTGTATGGTTATAAGGTGAAGGTACTATTTTTTTCTTTTTACAATTTCAATTCTCACTCTTATAACTGGCAACTATATCTCTATAGGTCAAAATTCCATGCGAAGACGGAGATTCAAACGACGTGAAGTGAGGTTGCTGGGAAAAGCATAAGCAATATTATTGAAGTCTTTTACCCAATTGTAATCGGCCACATTCTTATTGTCCAGCAGATTGAATATCTCAAGACTGAGCCAAGTATTTTTGGTAAAACGCAAGAAATGTCCGGGTCTTCCGGCACGTCTTGATTGATCCCACAGCAACACTGAAAAGCCGATATCTATCCGCTGATAGTCATGAAACCGCAATGGATTGCGCTGTACCGTATTATCCCAAGGCACGCCAAAGGAGAGCCCCGAGCCATAGCTGAGTTGGATATTAGTACGAAAATTTTTATTTTGAGGTAGGTAATCCTGGAAATACAAGGCAGCCTGGAAGAGACGATCCGAAGGCCGTGGCACATCCTCCACCGGCTGACGTGCCGCATCGATGTGCTGAACTCCAGTCAGATGCTCTCGGGTACGTAAGAAGGATACGTTAAACCAACTCTCGAAGCCATTGACAAACTCACCATTGAGGCGCATATCGAGGCCGGTGGCGTAGCCGGTGGCATTATTCTCACCGCTGTATCTGATGCGGACATTATCAACGTCATATGAGATCAGATCCCACATAGATTTGTAGAATGCCTCTGCGATAAATCGTAGCTTGACTGGATCCTGCTTGCCTGCGTGGAAATCATAAGTCACACCCAGTATGCCCTGAGCTGACTTCTGGGAGCGAATGGCTTCATTGAGTGTGCCATCCGGACGTCGCATCTCGCGGTAGAAGGGCTGCTGCTGGTATATACCACCCGCCAGTTTGTACGTGATGGGATTTGTACGACGCAGGGGTCTAAACAAGAACTGACCACGTGGTGAGAGTATCCATTCATTGTTGAAGGACCAATATCCGGCACGCAAGCCCACAGTAGTCTGAATCTCGAAAGCACGGTGCATCTTGTAGGTGTAAGTCTCCTGAATGAAAGCAGTCATTCGGTCAGAGGTCACATCATTATTACTTTTGATCACACTATTGAGATAATATCGATCATCATCAAACGGCAGTGAGTAGCCCACACTATCGCTGCGATACCATTCATTGAGACGATCGAGGAAATGCTCCCGCTGGTATTTTATACCACCATAAATAAAATGAGAGGTCTCATGTGAGGTGAAAAATTTTGGAAATTCGATGCCGCCTTTTATTTCACCATTATAGATGAGATTGCGCAGTCGATTCCTGGCAAAATTATGTTGGGTGCCAGCCCCAAGCGAACCCACTTCTTTTGTACTTCCTTTTTCAAAATCCAATTCTATGACTTTAATATCGAAATGGGACTGAATATCGAATGCCTCTGCTTCATCAGAGTTGTAAACTGAAGAAAGGAATTTAATGAAGGATGGATTGGCTCTGTTGGATGGGACATAGGTCAGTGATACACCAGACATAGCATTGAGAAAGCGGTCTCTTTCCTGACCCTCGTAGTCGGCTGAGAGGCGGAGTGTATTATTGAAGGTACCGGTAGGTATCTCACTCGAATTGGGCGTATAGTGATAAGTGGACAGATTATAATTACCTATTACTCCCAGTTGCCACTGTGGGTTAAAATCATAGGTTATATAAGCCTGTATATCTGTAAAGTTGGGTAAGTATTCACCTTTTACATCGAGTGAACCGAGCAGATAGCTTGTCGTCTTGTACCGGCCGCCGAGTAGATAGCGAATTTTGCCGGCTGAACCCTTATAGGGATGCACACTACCTTCCAGGTGGGCACTTCCACCCAATAAGCTTCCGGTAACTGAACCGGCCAATGAATCAGGCCGCTTGTACTTGATATCCAATACAGAAGACAACTTATCTCCGTATTTAGCCTCAAAGCCACCACTGGAAAAAGCCAGGTCGCGGATCAGGTCGGCATTGGGAAAAGACAGACCTTCCTGCTGCCCCGAACGGATCAACTGAGAGCGGAAGATCTCAAAATCATTTACATAGACCAGGTTCTCATCATAGTTACCACCCCGCACATTATACTGTGAGGTCAGCTCTCCGCCTGTGCCACCCGAGGTGCCGAGTGCGATCGATGGGAGCAGACTTTCTATATTGCCGGATACAGAGGGCAATAATTTAAATTCCTCTACGCGCGCCCGGACCATATTTTGGTCACCAATGGATTCGCCGGTGATAGTGACAGTAAAGCCTGCATCTGCGGGAATCATATTGAAGTTCACCTTTCTGACTATACCTGCTGCAAGCGATTCCAGTTTGATAGAAGCCTGGTCGTAGCCTACACGTCTGATGATGAGTATCAGCGGCCTCCCGGAGGGAACACTGAGTTGAAAATTACCATTGGCATCTGTTTCTACAGCGCGCTGCATTTGCTTTTCATAGACGAGTGCCCCTTCCAGTCCCTGACCGGTAGCGTCCTCAGTAATAGTACCTAGGATAACGGCCTCTTTGGTCTGCCCTCGTAAATACAGTGGCGTAATAAAAATTAAGAAAACTAGTAAAAAGTTGAATTTCATAGGGGATAAACTGGATCGGACTCCCATTTATTTTGTAGGACCCATTAAGAAAGTTGTGCTGCCGGCTTAGGAACATACGGCTTAGCGGCATCGCGAATGGTTTTGATGCTCTCTTTGGGATCATTCGAGTGAAACACTGAGGTACCTGCTACCAGGATATCTGCACCCAAAGAAAAAAGCTTGGCGGCATTTTGGATCGATACACCACCGTCCACTTCAATACGAGCATTCGATTCAGAATCGACAATTAATTTCTTGAGTTCGGCCAACTTTACATAAGTATGTTCGATGAATTTCTGGCCTCCATAGCCGGGATTGACTGACATGAGACACACCTGATCGACGTGATTGATGATATCAGCGAGAAAATGTATGGGAATGTGTGGATTGATAGCTACACCGGCGCGGGCACCTACATCCTTGATGTGACTGATGACACGATGAAGGTGTGGACATGCACCCCAATGTACGGTGATATTATCAGCACCAGCAGTTCGAAAATCTTCGATGAAATTTTCTGGATTTGCGATCATTAGATGCACATCCAGTGGCTTGAGAGCAACCTGATTAATGGCTCTAACTATATCGTGACCAAAGGAGATAGGAGGCACAAACCGACCATCCATGATGTCAAGGTGAAACCAATCTGCCTCACTTTCATTCAGCATGATTACTTCCTCTTCCAATCTGAGGAAGTTACTGGCCAATATAGACGGTGCAATATATCCGCGCATTTAGGTTATTTTTTGAGTGGGTGAAGATAATTAAATATTGGATTATATCTTTGTTTCACATTGATGAGTAAACATACCATGAAGTCCATCCTATTGTTCATAACGTTATTTTGCTTCTCAGAGATTTTTGGGCAATCCGCTCCAGATACTCTATATCCGGGGTATGACCTGGAAATAGTGAGTATGGAACCTGCCAAAAAGGAAACAATCCAGGGTGAAGGCGTGGTGCTGAGCATCAAAGTAAACAATAAAGGTGCATATCGATCTCCTGCTGCAGTTATCAATTTTTATCTCACTGAGTCCGATGATGAACAACCGGATTCAGTTAATTTAGTAGACCAAAAGGAGCTCATCGAACTCCAATCGAATTCACATATTACATTTAATAAACTGATTGTCATACCACCATATTACAAAGGAAAGATAGCCTACATTACGGCTGAAATTCCATTGGATAAAACCTATACTTATGATCCTACTCCGAACAATAATCAGAAGCTGGCAGGTGTAAAATTAGGTGAGATGAGAAATTACAAAGGTGGCATGTATTCTTTTGACACATATATTAAGGATTTCAAAGTAGAAAACTATAAGAAAAAGATAATTCGTGGTAAAGAAATTAACCTTACTGCTCTACTTGGGAATAAAGACATAAAACCGCTGAAGCCCACCCAGACTGTAGATATTTATTTATCTGCTAATGCACTGTATGATGACTCAGATATTTTGCTTCGCCAATTTTCATTCCCAAAAATAAGGGCTGGAGAATCAGTTAAATGGAAAGAAAAAATAAGCATTGATAAAAGATTTGCCAAGGGCACTGTCTATCTGATTGCAAAGATCAATAATGGCTATCTGGATGATCCTGATAAGAGTGATAATATCTCAGAGGCAGTCAAAATAAAACTTAAATAATTATAATGTCTAAACCACTCATTTTAGTGACCAATGATGATGGAATCACAGCGCCCGGTATTGCAGCACTTATAGAAGTTGCTTCCCGATATGGCGAAGTACTCGTAGTGGCACCCGACAGTCCACAATCTGCCAAGGGCCATGCAATTACCATCTCAAGTCCACTTCGACTTAAAGAAAATAAAATCTTTCCGGGTATTCGTGCCTTTGAGTGTAATGGTACACCGGTGGATTGCGTGAAGCTGGCTAAAAATGTAATTTTAAAAGGAAGACAAATATCGCTTTGTGTCTCAGGAATAAATCACGGTTCCAATGCATCTATTAATATAATATATTCAGGGACTATGAGTGCGGCGATGGAAGCATCATTAGAGAAAATAAATTCAATTGGATTTTCACTTGAGGACTTCTCTTCTGCAGCCGACATGACGCTTTCTGCAATGATTGCAGATGAAATTATCAGAAAATCACTGGAAAGTGGATTCCCCGGAAATGCAAAATTGCTCAATGTAAATATTCCCAAGATATCAGTTGATGAGTGCAAAGGAATTAAAATTTGTCGGCAGGCAGATGCCAATTGGAATGAGACATTTAAGGAAGCACTCGATCCAAGGGGCCAAAAGTATTATTGGCTTACGGGTGAATTCATCAACTTTGATGAAGATGAAGATACAGATCTGTATGCATTAAAAAATAACTATGTTTCGGTAGTTCCATCTATGCATGATCTGACCGATTATCAAAATAAGGATGGCTTTAAATTTTTAGAAAGATAAATATATGTTTGGAAGAGATTCTTTAACACTTGGTATTGTCACCGGAGTTATTTTTCCGGTAGTCGGATACGGCCTTTTATTATTGATCAAGGAGTCACTCATCAAGGGAGGTGTTCTACCACCCATTTATGATACAATGACTTCTATAACAAGAACTATCGGAGTGCTGGCCATTTGCTTTAATCTAATTCTAATACAAGTGTTTAATGCACGACGGTATGACAAGTCTATTCGAGGACTTGTATTTCCGACTTTATTGTTTGTCCTTATTTGGTTTTACATGTATGGATCTCATTTATTTAAGCAAATTTGACAAACAAATCAATTTTTATTCTCGCCGGTGAGCCCTCAGGTGATCTGCATGGAGCAGCCTTAGCTAGCTCACTGAAACAGCAGTTACCTGACCTTTCTCTGAGCGGTTGGGGGGGGCCATTAATGGAGTCGTCCGGTGTTGACATTCTTCGAACGCTGGACAAGCTGGCTTTTATGGGCTTTGTCGAGGTCATCAAAAATGCAGGTAAAATCTTAGAGAACTTTCGGGAAATTAAAAAACAACTCACTACTAACCGCCCGGATGCACTGCTTCTAGTGGATTATCCGGGGTTTAATCTTCGGTTGGCAAGATGGGCGGCATCAAAAGATATTCCGGTGTATTTTTTTGTCTCACCTACCGTGTGGGCCTGGAAGCCAAAACGGATGTATAAGGTTAGAGATTATATCAAAAAAATGTATTGCATCCTCCCTTTTGAACCACCATTCTATGAAAAGCATGGCATAGTAAATGCCCTATATCTTGGGAATCCACTTATAGATAAAGTACATAATTTTGTGGCAGACCCTAAAATACAAAATCAATTATCACAAAATGCACCCTATATCGCAGTTTTACCCGGTAGTAGGCAGCAAGAACTAGATTACGTCTTCCCTGAAATGGTCCTCACAATGCGCGGAATGAGTGAGATGCAGTTTGTGGTAGCTTGCTCTGACCAACTGCCCCCCGCAGCTTACGAGGTAATTCTAAAACAATTGCATCCTGAATATTCCAATCACATCACACTCATTAGGGCTCTTACCTACGATGTGCTGCAGGGTTCTACATCGGCAATGGTCACTAGCGGTACGGCCACTCTGGAAACTGCCCTGTTCGGCATACCGCAGGTGGTATGCTACAAGACAAGTAAGTTGAATTTTGCTATTGCCTCAGCAGTGGTAAAACTAAAGTTTATCTCACTAGTCAATCTAATCTATGGAGGTGAACTTGTCACAGAATTAATTCAAAAAAAATGTACTGCTCAACATATTATCTCAGAATTAAAACAGCTCAATCTCCCTGGTCGGCGTACTGAAGTGCTAAATGGGTATAAGCAGATAAAATCCCAACTCGGCGAGCCGGATGTAGCGGGGCGAGTAGCAACTCATCTGATCAGTTCATTGGGTTGGAAGTAAGATGCTGAAGCCAGCTTATTGAAATACGTCTGAATTCTATCAAAAAAGCCGATTTAAGGCGCCACCACTTTTAAGCCAATTATAGAGACTATTAGAGTGGTAATAAAAAATAATCTCAGGAAGGTAGCGGGCTCTTTAAAAACTATAATTCCCATCAATACTGTCCCCGCCGCTCCAATACCTGTCCATATGGCATAGGCAGTGCCAATGGGTAGTGTTTGAGTTACTTTAATTAAAAGAGCCATACTAATACTCAGTGTAAATGCAAAACCGATGTACCAGGCCACCATTTCATTTCCGGTAGTTTCCTTTGCCTTCCCTAGACAAAAAGCAAAAGCGACTTCAAACAGACCCGCAACAATCAAGATAATCCAATTCATTCCTCTTATTCAGTTTGTAAAAGTAAAAAATGAACTGGATTAAACTTCAGTAATTAATCATAATTTGACTTAGCATCCGACTGTTATGAAGTTCAATCTAGTAATTAAGTTGCGATCTTTAACTCCAGGTGCCGGATATTTCCATCCTCATTTATCATTCTTCGCAATTCTAGTGCATTAAAAATAATGCACTATAGATCCACTAGCTTTTGTGCTTAGTCGACAATCAGATAGGGAGCGCGTGAAATATAGCCGGCTGGCTTATAGATTTGGGCCATGGTATGTACAGATTTAAGGAGCACCAACAGATGTAAAAAATCCCAAAAGAAAGCATATGCCTAAGCAAAGCCAGGATGTCTTACAAAAGAATAGGATTCAGGGTTCATTTTCTATAAAATACAACGTGCAAAAAATATTTCTTTAATTGTACTAATTTATTTTGTTTTTATAAAAAATAGTTTTAACTTTGGGGACAGACTTTAATAAAATCAGTATTGTCATAGCTGCTGATTTGACCTGTTGGCTTTTAATTTTATTAATATATTAATTATCATACTTTGAATACATAGAAAATATTACCATTTGATTACTTAACTTAATGACCCCATTATGAAAAACTGCTGGTTAACTCCCCTCATTTATCTCCTATTATTATCATCGTGCCAAAAAGGAGTTGAAAATCTAGACATCAAAGTCGAAGTCATTGATTACATAAGTCAGAAACCAATTGATGACGCCAATGTATGTATGGTCGGTAGTGTGCTTGGCAAGCAATGCGGCCAGACAGATAAGTCAGGCCAGATAAACTTTCAGATAGACGGTGATGAGGTTTTTTACGACGTCACTAAAGTGTACGCTATAGAGACAGAGAAACTAAATTACTTCTTTAATGATAACGGGTTTACTTCTAATGCCTATCTACAAACGCAGGAAATAATCGGCTATCCACCTACCTGGTTCAAAATAGATACTACCAACTTCTCTCGAATTGCACTTATAAGAATGCTGTTAACGAGTACTGAAGATAATCACTACTATTTAAATTCACTATATGTAAATAACCCCAGTCAGCCCGT
>Ga0073900_10001198_pt1 | contig 14846 bp, 35 predicted proteins | sample KloWWTmetKNB5Kit_FD_66666 | JGI IMG/M metagenome (GOLD analysis project Ga0073900, IMG submission 66666) | Active sludge microbial communities from Klosterneuburg, Austria, studying microevolution and ecology of nitrifiers - Klosterneuburg... | ecosystem: Engineered > WWTP > Aerobic digester >...
GCAAGGCCCGCGGCCAAGCCATCAAGGCGCACGGCGCCCGGGCCAAAACCCCGGAAACCTAAACTGTACAATCATTCAGCTTGCATTAAGGTTAGCCCTTGTACAGTTTACCCATCAGGCCTAGAGCGCACCGCCCGATGCGATCCACCCCGCGCATACTTCACCGGAGCCCAAGATGGACAACCTCACGAAACAACTGGCCGATGCGCTGCGGAAGGCACAAGGTGCGCTTGACTCCTGCGCGCCGCTGCGGTCACTTCAGGCGGAGGCGCTTGCGGACGTGGACGAAGCCCTCGCCGCTTACGACGACACCCGGATCACCCCAAGCGCATCCGCGGTGACGCATACGGCGGAACCGTGGACCGCTCGCGGGCAAGCCGTGCATGCAGGCGATACCTGCATCCGCCCGCAAATGGTGTGGGGCAGCGGCGCGGACTGCGAGGCGTCCGGCAGGGTTCACACCGCCAACGCCCGCCGCATCGTCGCGTGCGTCAACGCTTGCGCGCGTATCCCCACGGAACTGCTAGAGCACGGCTACCTGTCCGCTGCTGTGGGCGAGGCAATGGACGACCTGAACATGCTGGCGAGTTACCCGAATCGCCCGAACCGGCAGGACGTGGCGCTCAACGGCTGGAATGTGCTCAACGGGCTCATGCTTTTCTGACTCTGACCAATCACCACGGGGCTGGCCGGGAGGCGCAACGGGCTTTCTATCCCAACCTGCTGGGGTTCGACTCCCCATGGCTCCATCAATTTTATTCAAGGAACCGACATGATCGACCGGATCGACATCGAAGAAATCACCACCCGGGTGGACGAACTGCGCAGCGAGCGCGACGACCTGCAAAGCACGCTCGAAGAGGCGCGCGAAGAGGCCAACCAGAACGAAGACGCAGACAGCGCCGAAGATCTGGACACGGCCGTTACCGACGCGCAAGACGCACTCGACGATTGGGACGGCGCCGAAGAACTCGCCGAACTGGAGGCGCTGCTCGAAGAGATCGGCGGCTATGGCGGAGATCACAAGTGGGAGGGCGACTGGTATCCGGCCGAACTGATCGCGGACGACGACTTCGCCGAATACGCCGAAGAGCTGGCGGGCGACATTTACAACATCCCCGACACGTGGCCGCATCGCTGCATCGACTGGAAACAGGCCGCAGACGAACTGCGGCAGGACTATACGTCCGTCACGTTCCGCGGTACCGACTATCTTTACCGGAGCTAACAGCCATGAACCGCACCCAACTCGCTAAGGCATTCGCCGCGCAGTCCCTGCCCCGCGCCCGCGCGTCCTCCCTGTACTTCGAGGGCAAGGTCGCGTTTTCCTACGGCGAGCATTTCCCGCTCGCCGTCATCACCGGGCACAAGGCCGCGACCGTGAACGTGTCCAAGTATTCGAGCACCACGAGCCGGCATCAGAGCACCATGCGTCACGCGCTGGCGGCCGAAGGTTTCACGATCACCGAAGCCTACACCGATGCCATGCGGGAACTGCGCATCAAGGCTGGCCGCAATGGCTAAGCCCATGACCAAAGCCGAGCTGCGCCTTGCCTGCTACACCACCGGCATCAAGCCCACGGGCTACACCGTGCACGTGGCAATGCCGAACCCGGGGATCACGGGCAAGATTTACGTCGCACGGGCGCGGGACGCTTTTGCATTGCAGCGCGCGATCCGCGCCGCCATCGCCGGGAGCAAGTGACCATGTACCGCCTGAAAATCGAGCACGACCAAGATGCGCAGAACCCGCGCACCGATTGCGACAATGCGGACGTTATGTATTGCGAGCACCGCCGCTATTCGCTGGGCGACAAGGACGCGGAACACCCGTACAACGAAGTGGCCTGCATCACCATCACGAGCCCGGCCGGCACCGCCTACGTGCTCGACGATAGCGACACCGCCGACGACTCCAACCTGATTCTGGACGACGTGCTCGCCATGTGCGAAGAGCACGCGGCCGAAGCTGCCGACCATGCCGACGACAACCCGGAGTCGCAACAGGCGGCCGAAGATGCCGCACGCGCCGAGCTGGCCGTGCGCTACCTGTCCGCCGCCAAGTGGGAAACCGAGCGCCGCCTGCGCCCGGACATCGCGATGATCCGGCCGCTGAGCCTGTACGACCATTCCGGCATCACGATTAGCGCGGGCGCGCCTTCCTGCCCGTGGGACAGCGGCTATGTCGGCTGGCAGTACGTGACCGAAGAATCACTCCGAGCTGAGTGGGACGGCGACCGCGACCGCGCGCTGGCCTACATGGACGCCACGTTGAAGACCTACGACGATTACATCACCGGCAACGTCCACGGGTTCACGCTGGAAAAGGGCACGCTTTATACCGAAGAGCGCACCTATGCCGACGGCACCAGTGTGACGATGGGCGAAGCTATCGAATGGGAACACGAGGATTCGTGCTGGGGGTTCATCGGCGACTGGTACGGCAAAGATGATCCGACCGGCATGCGCGAGCACCTGCCGCGCGAAGCCCGGGAACTGTTCGATTCGATGGATTGGAGCGACGAGGGCGAATGGCGCTACTCGGAAGACGTGCCGGAGGAATTGCGCGAATGAGCACTTACGTGACCGACCCGGCCACCTTGCGCGCGCTGGCCGCTGCCGGCCTGATTATCTACCCCGTGCACCCCGGCGCTTCCTACGTTGACAGTGCCCGCCATGGTACGACCTTTGAGCATGCTGGCGAGCGCTATCGCCTGCGCTATATCGACGGCTGCTTTTATCCCTACGTTGTAAAGGAGCCGACATGCGAGCCCGTGGCCGAGATCAATTGGGAGCTGGCGCGATGATTTACCTGCGACGCGAACCGGCGCGCGATAACACGGTCAACAAGACGGACATCGTGGCCTACGACTCGCCGACAACGGCGCGAGCCATCGCACGCTGGCCGTGGCACCTGAGCAACAGACCGCACCGCGGTGTGAAACAGGTGACGGTTAATAACACTCGACACCCGGTCGTTTGGCTTGACTACAAAGGAGCGCCACAATGAACCCGACCTATCACTCCGAAGCCCGAGGCCTTGCGTTCAACGTCAGGTGCCCCCTGCTGCGCGACATGCGCGGCACCGCCGACCAACGCTCCCTCGCCTACGAGCGCGCCCAACAACTCTGGTGGGCCGACGCGAAGCGCGCAGCTATCTACCATGGGTTCGACGACATCGGCGCATGCGGGCGCAGCGGAGGCTGGGCATTCCCGATCCCGGCCGTTGACCCGAGCGACGCGCGCACCGACCCGGACGGCTTCGCCGAGACCTTGGCCCGCGTGGAAGCGCTGGGCGACGACATCGCCGAGATGATGCGCGAAGTGGACGAACGGTTCACCGCTGCACTGGACGAAGTGATGGCCGAAGACTTCGCCGAAGGCGAGCGCCTGAGCGTGTGCGAAGCGCGACTGGCCGAACGCATGCGCACCGAGCGCACCCTGCTCGCGGCCGTGCGCGAGTACGTGCGCGCCGGGCACGACGTGCCTACCTATCGCGCTATCGAAGCGGCGCTGATCGCATACGACGAGGCCCGGGCATGAGCATGCCGCTGCTGCACACCACGCTGGCAACCGCACTGCGCAAACTGCTCGCTGACCCGAGCAAGCGGGCGCAAGCGGAAAAAGCCCTGCGGGTTTACAACGCCAGCGACATGGCGCAAAAGGCTTCGGCCCGGAGGCGCAAGGCGAGCGAGCCCCATGGACACGGCGAGCGCCCGATCATGATCGAAGACCAGCGCTTCGCGTCGATCCACCGGGCATTCAAGTGTGCGCAGGCCGCAGGCTACGACGGATCGGAAGCGACCTTTGCGCAGCGCACTCGCAAGCCGGGGCTGACATGGGCTGACGCCATCAAGCCCGTCGATCCCGCACGACAAGCGAGGCGACGCAAGATCGCGGAAGAAAAGCGCGAACAACTGCAACGTGAACTGAGGGGAGAAAAATGACCACGCCCATTGTCCTGCACCGCCCCGAGGGTGCGCGCGACGTGTTCCTGCACACGTTCGACGGCAACGTGCGCGATGCCCGCGCCTTCGCCGCACGCGCCGACGGCAACACGCATTTCATGCAACTCAACGACCCTATTGCCATGAGCGACGTGTCCGTGGTCGTCGCCACCGTGGCCAACATGATGCGGAGCGCACCGAAGCCATGAGCACGCAACTTGCCGACGCCCTGCGCCGACTGCTGAATGCCACGTTCCATATGACGGACACCAGCATCAAGACCGGCAACGCTTTCCCCGATGCGCATCGCGCAGCACGCGAAGTGCTGAAGGCCTACGACGCCAGCGACGAAGCCCGGCACGCCCGTGCCCAAGGCTACCTTGCCGATGTCGCCAAGCGGATCGAGTCGCTGGCCGACGAGATCGAAGGCGAGATTGTGGAGAACGGCGACTTCGCTGGCTACCACGACCCCATGAAGGCATGCGTTGCCAACCTGCGCAATGCCACCGACCAACTGGACACCCTGCCATGAGCCTGAAAGACGACCCCAAACCGACCAACATCGCCCGCGTGCTCGACTTCCCGGGTTTCTACGACTCCATCCTGACCATGGCACTCGACGATGCCGAGCGCATGGAAGCGGAGAACCTGCACGAGAAACACCCGGAGCTGGACGCCGAACTGATCGCCGCGCGTATGTACGACCACAGCGATTACGGCAAGGGCTTCGACGCCATCACCCGGGCGAGCGTGGACTGGCTGAACCACGTGCTCGAAGACACCGGCATCGAGCTGGCCTACGATTCCATGGAATCGCCGCGCGAATACAACTTCACCACCGACGCCCTGTACGTGGCAGTCAACGACCCGAAGCTGCTGCTGCTGCGCACCCGGCCGTCGAACCTCGATGCCGTCATCAAGGAGCACTTCACCAGCGGCCCCGGGTTCCACAGTTTCTACTCCAATGACCCGGACGCATGGCGCGAGAAGCCGCTCGACGAATGGGATCACAATGAGCTGGGCGCACTGCTCACTGCTTGCCTGCGGCAAGTGGCCGAAGACAAAGACCTCGACCAAGACAGCATGCTCGAATACATGCAAGAGGATTTCTATTCGGCCGTGTCCGATCAAGTGGACTGGGATGCACTGCACGCCGCACTGGGGATCAAGGAATGAAATACACCTTCACCCTCGAACTCGAAGTGGACGACGAGGACGAGCTGCGCGAAGCCGCACGTGCACACCCGGACGCCTAAGGGCTTGACCTCGACGACGTTGCCACCTGTATCCAAGTCCTGCTCGATCCGGGCACACTACCGGGCTGCTCAATCGAAGGCTCGTACTGTGAATAAGAAAGCCCGCACACCACCGCCGCCCCGCAAGCCCGCGAAGAGCCACCCGTGGAAGGCCGAGCAAGGCCCGAAGTCCGACGACCAACGCACCGTCGCCTACCGTGATCGCATGGGAATCAGAGGATAAATCCAAGCATGAAACTCTACGACGCCATCGCCGCGATGGAATCGCGCCGGCCGATCAACCACAAGAAGCACGTCACCCTCGACGACTTCCTGATCCAGCTTGCCAACGACGGCGACAAGGTAGCTCGCAAGTTGCTCGATGCTGAAGAACTGTTCCTGCCCGAGACCGAGCGCACACTGCGCCAACTGCGCCACCCGAAGTGGCAGCTGATCCAGTTCGACCTCCCGCCCGGCATCACCGGCATCATCACCGACGGCACCGACACGTGGCAGACGGATAGCTCGGCACCCTTCGAGCTGAGCGCCGTGTACTTCAGGAGCGCGTCGTGAGCGGGCCGATGGTGAGCGTGCCTGTTGAGCCGACGGAGGCGATGTTGAAGGCCGCGCACGCCGCGATCCTTTCCGACATTCCGCCAGACGGCGAGAGTCATTACGGGCCGACCATCTCAACGCACGCAATCTATCGCGCGTATTGGGCCGCCATGATCGCCGCCGCACCCGCACCGCAGCCTGTGCAGGGGGAGGCTGTGGGTTACGTGGACGGCTCGCGGCTGCATGAACTGCGCGAAGGCCGCCTGAACATTGCGCTGTGGAACGAGCGCGGCGGCAATGCAGACACCCCCCTCTACACCCAACCCCCTGCGCCCGCTGTGGTGGATGGCAGGATCATGGATGGCGACGTTCGCGCGATTGCGTGCGCGCTGGCGCGGCTTGACGGCTACGACCCGAGTGATGAGAACGGCGGGCTGTACGACCTGCGCTGGGCTGGTGGCCCCGAGCCTGAGCCGCTTGGCGATGCGTGGAACATGGACTACATGCCGAAGGCCAAGAAGATCGCAGCAGCCATCGGCTATCGTTCTGCGCCGCCAATCAAGCCCACCCCCGCTGCCCAGATTGCAGCGCCCGGTGACCCGTGGCCGACGACTGAGGCCGACGAAGCGGCAATGGCGCAGGCCGCCGACGCGGGAAATCCCGCATGGTGGCGCGGCCACGACGAGGCTTGCACGATCCTGTGCCAGAAGGTCAACGCGATTCTCGACGGCAAGGACACTGGCCGAGGCGTGGCTAACGACCCGTGGGAGTCCACACGCCGCCGCTTGCTTGCACTGGTTGCAGCGCCCGGTGATGTTGAGCGGCGGGCGACTCCGAGCGAGGAGTTGTGCAAACAGATTGATTCGACTATTGCCCACTTCGCCACTCCGCTGGTTGACGATGATGGCGACACGCTTCAACTGCTTGACCTTATTGCACACGCTCTGGGCGATGAAACCATCGGCCGCGCGCAAGAACTGATTGGCGAACTTTCTTACGAAATCGCAGCCCTGCGGTCACAGGGGCAGGCGGATGCGGTGGAGTTGCGTGGCGTCCGAGACACGCTGATCGTCGCCGCCAATAATCCGGTGAGCCACGGCGGGATTGGCGGGCTGCGCGAACTAATGCTGACGCAAGCGCACCGCATTACCGCCGCCCTCGCGCAGTAGGCCAACACCGCACCCCTTGCACCCTCCGACTAACCCACCTATAGTGTGTGTACATCGTACACAAGGAGCCCGCCGTGATTCAGTTGTTCATTGGTATCGCCACATTCCCGTGCTGCGGGGAGCCCCACCTGATCTACGCTGGCACGGAGGACGAAGCCACCTGCCGTGCGCAGTTCGCCAGCACCCTTGACGAAGCCGCCGCCTTCCGCGGGGGCCCGGCCACCAGTTCCATGTTTGTGGAAGTTGGCTTGATGCAGCTGGTGCAGATGATGCAGCTGGTGCAGCGCGCGATGGAGCCCGAGCCTGAAGTCCACGTGGTGCACATCCAGTCGCGCGAACAGCTCGACGCCCTGCTCGACGCCATCGGTGCGAAGACCGACGACACCCCGACGCCGACGCCGACGCACACGGGCCCGAGGACGCCGCAGTGAGGGCGCTTGGCTTGGCCGTCGGCGCGATCAACATCATCGCGGCTATCGGCATCACGCTTGAAGGCGGCCCGTGGATCATGGCCCTGCTCAACGCTGCCATGGGTGCCACCTTGCTCTGGCTTTGGAGGAAACCATCATGACCCCGGCGCAACAGCGCGCGTGGCTGGCCTACTACCAGTCGCTCGCCGCCGACCCGACGGCGACAGAAGAGGAACGCAAGCGCGGCAAGGACATGCTTGCCAAGGGCGAGCGGCTGGGCATCCGCGACCTCAACGACATCAACGCGGAGGACTTGGCATGAAGCTCACCCTGCTGCCGTATCCCAACTACTACGCCGCTGGCTACACGTTGCACCTGTACTGCAAGTACCTCAATGCAGACCACGAGTTCGACGAGTTCCCGCACGAATACTTTGGGCACTACGGCCCTGAAGTGTTTCGCGGGGCCCGGCAGCAGGGTTGGATCATCCACAGAGACCGCACCGCCACGTGCCCCAAGTGCGCAAAGGTGCTGAAGTCTTGAAGACCAAAGACGAGATCATCGCCGGCATGCAGCGCACGATCCGCGAGTCGCGCGAAGCCATCGACCGCCTGCGTGCTGGCGACTACACCGGGTTCCGGTACTGCGGCGGCCCCCACGCTGCCGAGTACATCATCGCCAACCGATTCCAATCGGCGATCACCAGCGCGGAGAACGTGCTGGACTCGCTGATCACCCCCGAGGATTTAGCATGAAGACCCTGTTTGCATCACCGATCCACGAGCGCATCGAGCAGGCAGTGCAGAAGCGCGCCAATATCGCTGCCGACGTGGAGTACCGCCGCCTGCTTGCTGGCTACTACCTCGACGCACGCGACAGCGTAGACCCTACCCTGAGCGTGGCCGACGCATACGAATACGCCCGGCTGTTCGACAAGCACGACGAGAATCTGCGCGAACAGCGCATCGCCGAGAACCGCCTGCGCGACGCCACTGCCAAGTACGAGGCGCTGGTGAAGAGCCGTGCCTAAGCTCACGGTGACATGGAAGGGCTGGCGCCTGTACGTGGACGGCGGCCAGTGCATCGCAACCGACGGCCTACGGCGACTGACTACACCCATGGCGCCGAAAGCCACCGAGCAACATTCGTTCTACCTCGCAACGGAGCAACTGAAACATGACATCCGCAACCTTGGACGAGCACACCGCGATGCTGCGCGCGGCCAACCTGAAGCCCGACGAGGCTGAAGAGCTGGGCCAGTTTTTCGCGCTGGGGCTCGGCAAGCGCGACGACTACGGCTGGCACCGGTCGGAAGTTGCCACGCGCCTTGGGCTCCACCCGTCGAACATGCCCCAAGCACAACGCCTGACGCTCGCCGCTGCAGCGCTGGTGATCGCCGCCGAAGACGCGCAGCTCACGCCGTTCGACCGCTGGCTGCGCAAGACGTACACGCGCGCCGATATCAACGCCTTCTCCGAGCACACCTTGACGTTGATGTGGAAGGCTTACGAGGGAGGCTGCAATGGCTAAGGCCCCGTGGAAAATCGCCAGCGCCGCATCAGTGCGCGACCGTGTGCGCCGACTGTCCAAGGACAACCCGTTCTATCGGGAAGCGAAGCGGCTGGTGAAGGACGACAACGACACGCTCGGCGCGCTGAAGGTGCTGCGCGACATGGGCGATCTCACCGACGAGCACATCGAAGCGCACGAGCGCTGGCTCGAAGCGCAGAACATGGCACCGGAGGACTTCGCGTGATCTGCTTCATGTGCGGCAAGCGACTGGTCGATGCTGTTGGCAAGCCTGTGACGCCAGTTGAGCGTGAATACCACGGCACCACGGTGCGCATGCACAAGGTTTGCTCGAAGACCTTCGACAGTGACAAACCACTCACTGCCGCGGAGAAGAAACCGTGACTCCTACCAAGTGCACCTATCCAGATTGCAACTGCCCCTTCGATGCGCCTGCCGATCCGAACTGGTGCGCCCGCGGGTTGCCCAAGGTCAAGCCGGGCTGTCTCAACTGCGAGACGGCGATCTGCGACGAGTGCGACGACCGTCGCCCTGCGCAGATCGTGCCGTTCCGCAAGCCGGAGCCCTACCTCGAAGGCCCAGTGCGCTGCATGCGTTGCAAGCACGAGTGGCACGGCGCCATGCCGATTGGCACTGTCGCCGAGCTGGAATGCCCGGCCTGCGGTAGCTGGACAGGCGTGGTCACGACCCTGATCGAACCGGAGGGCGAGCGCTGGGCCTGCGTGTGCGAGAACCAGTTGTTCTTCCTCGACCGCAAAGGGCCGCCGTTGTGCGCCAGTTGCGGCAAGCGTGCGCAAGGCTGGGTTGACACCCCCTGACCTTTGTGCCTATCGTACACAACCCAACCGGAGCCTTCCATGTACATCATCGCTGACAGCACCATCGCCTCCCGCTACGACAAGGACGAAGCACTGGCTGAAGTCGCCAAGCTCGGCCCGAACTACAAGCTCTACGTCCCGGCCGTCGAGAACGCGCCCGAGAAGCTGGAACTGCTGTACGGCCTGACCCTGCAGCTGCTGAAGGTGGGCAAGGTCAACCCGCTCTTCATCAAGGTCGAGAAGACCAACCTGCTGGGCGAGACCGAAGAACTCACCGCTCGCCAGATCATCAACGACGCCCGTGCCTACATGGACACGATTACCTTCGACGACCTGATCGACAAGCTCAACGAAGCGGCATCGAAGTGCCTCGATCCGATGATCAAGGCCAAGCTGCACGGCATCGTGGAGACGCTGCGGTGAGCGAGCGCATCGTGATCCCACAGATCGAAACGCTGCGCAAGATGCGCGACGAGATGCGCGACGAGCTGCTGACCGAGGAAGAGACGGCAGCGCTTACGGACGTGATCAACCATTTCGATGCTTGCGTCGATTGCATCCTCCAAACGGAGAACGCCCATGCCGGACACCAACCGCCGCCTGACGGCGTTGAGCGTAGCGATGGGAGTCGCCCGCTCTGACCTGATGGGCCTGCTGCACCAGACCAACGACGAGTTGGCCAACCTGCCGCATCGACTGCATCACGGCCCCGTCCACGACGATCTCGTCTCCACTGTCTCGGCGCTCATGGCGACATGCGAGCACCTTGACCGTGCCATCAGCAACATCGACCGCTTGAAGGAGCACTGATATGGCAAGCAACAATGAAAAGACCTTGTACCTCGTGGCCAAGAAGCGCCGCAGTTCCTTCGGCAGGAAGGGTGTCGGCAACCCTGTCGGCAAGCCGCTGGTGTTTCGCACCCGTGCGAAGGCCCGGGCCTACGCGAAGAGCAAGAACGAGAAGAGCCGCACCTTCGTTTACACCGTCTCGGTCGCAGCGTGGGGCCCGGCATCGTGAGCGAGATCAGCACCCTCGAAGACCTGTTCGAGCTGGTGGCGGCGAAGATCGGCGCAGCACAAGGCCCGATGCAGGAAACGGATCGGGCCAACCTGATCGCCGATGCCGTGTACGAGACGGCGTTCTTCATCCTGCAAGTCACGCCGACCACCGGGCACCACCAGATGTACCTCGCGTCCGAGCTGCTGAAGCGCCTGCGCAACTTCCACTCGCCGTTCCTCGTGCTGTCCCGGCAGATGGGCACGGACGAAGAACTGCGTGCGCACTTCGAGAAGTTCATGACCACCACCGCCGACTGGCGCAAGGAGATGCACTGATGTCGTTACTGAAACGAGTTCCCATGGCGCTGGCCCTGATCGGTGCGATCATGGGCGTGGCCCCCGCCGCCATGCCCGAGCCCAAGGGCAAGCAGCCACGGAAAGCACCGCCCATCACCCGCTACAAGCTGCGCGACCGTCGCGTCAAGGCCGCCAAGCAGGATGACCAGCCGGCGAAGGAAGCACGCCGGGCTGCACGGCAGGCCAACGACAAGCAGACCATGGAACGGCAGCGCGCGAAGTGGGGAGAGCCGAAGTGAGGCTCTTCCTCGACACCGAGTTCAACAGCTACGGCGGCGAGCTGCTTTCCATCGCGCTTGTTGCCGATGACGGTCGCTACTTCTACGAAGCGGTTGAGGGCACTGAAGTCGTCAACCCGTGGGTTGCCGAGCATGTGATCCCGGTGCTGCGCACGCGGCCGCAGCCCCGCGACTTCGTGCAAGTCCTGCTCGAACAATGGCTGGCGCAGTTCGATACGGTGCACATCGTGGCCGATTGGCCCGAGGACATCGCCTACTTCAGCAAGCTGCTGATCACAGGCCCGGGCACGCGGATCGACACCCCGCCGTTGACCATGGAAGTGCTGCGTGCCGATGCGCCTAGCGCCCAGCCGCACAACGCACTGGCCGATGCCCGCGGCATTCGTGAGTTCATCCTTGCCGGGGAGCGTGATGGCAGGTAAGTGCGACCACTGCGGCAACAAGACCGACGAGTTATTCAGTTGGACGCTACAAGCCTGCGCCAACAAGCGGCGCAAAAACGTCTTCAGGCTGTGTGGGGCCTGCGACGTGGAGTTGAACACGTTGGCGCTGCAATTCTTCAACCACAAACAGGCAAGGAAATTGACCGATGCTTACGCTTCTGATTCTGCTGCTGGTCGCGCACGCGCTCGCGGACTGCCCCCTCCAAGGCGACTTCCTCGCGAAAGCAAAGTTCGGCACGATCCCGGGCGTCCCCGGGTGGTACGCCCTCGCAACCCATAGCGTGATCCACGCCGGCTTCGTGTTCTGGGTCACCGGCTCGCTGGCCCTGTTCGCCATCGAGTTCGTGGCGCACTACGTGATCGACACCCTGAAGACCAAGAACCGCATCTCGTTCCTCGCCGACCAAGCGTTGCACATCGCATGCAAGGTTGCCTACGCCGCGGTGATCGTCTATGTCTAAGTTCTACCTGACCGCTGCACGCCTGCGTGCCAACCGTGCATGCGAAGAGGAAGTCGCCCGCTTCGAGCGCACGTTCGGGCCGAAGGCGCAGGTGCTGATCAACGACGAGAACTTCGAGAAGGCCTTGGCCGCGCGCTTGCCGATCTGGTGGCTGGCCCTGCAGTATCTCGGGAAGCCAGCGTTCTACAACATCGAAGGCGATGACGTGGAATACAGCACCCTGTATGAAGCGCACAACCGCCACTACTGGAAGGCGATCAAGGCCGAGATGGAGCGCGACAATGCCCCGCGCCCGGAAGCGTGGTACTGAAGCATGACCGGATTCATTCACGGCTACCACAACACGAAGACCTATCGTGCTTGGCAACAAGCACGGAAGCGCTGCCTCAACCCACTCGACAAAGACTACCCGTCGTACGGCGGCCGCGGGTTGACCTTCATCAAGCGGTGGAATGATTTTCGTGTGTTTCTTGCAGACATGGGTGAGTGTCCTGAAGGCTTCACGCTCGGCCGCAAGAACAACGACCGGGGTTACAGCCGACGCAACTGCGAGTGGCAGCCGTGGAAGAGCCAAGCACGCAACAAGAGAAACACGTTCTGGCTTACGGTAGGTCGAAAGACCAAGTGCATTGCCGACTGGGCCGACGAGACAGGTATCAAACTGATTACAATCCGCAAGCGTGTTGAAGCGGGATGGAGCCACAAGCGTGCCGTCACAACACCGGTTCAAACCAAAGCACCGAAAAAGAAAACGGCGCGTAGGCGAGGTAACTTGCCGATGCCACGTCTACAATTTTCCACATAGATTTTTAGGGGGCCGCTGCGATGGCGGCGCCCTCGTCGGTAGCACGTTCGAGACCGAAATGCACGGCGCTTGCCGCGATTGTTTCTTCCGGGTTGAGCGAGAAGACGAACGCGAGGGTTATGTCATTGAGTGCCAAGTGATTCAAGGGCAGGACGAAGTAAAGCACTGCCCGGCGCTGCAAGAGTTCATTGCCTTCCACGAAATCCCCCTGTATGGTATCCATACGCCTAAACGACACAAACGCCCATGACCATGCAACGCAAGAACTACTACCTCCCGGCGCCGCTGCTCAAGCTGTTGAAGAAGCGCATGGACAAGGAAGGGCTCAGTGCCTCCGAGATCGTGCGCCGCGCGCTTGAAGCGTTCCTGAAGCCATAACCGGGGCTCACCCATGTCTATGCGGTACGGTGCGTCCCGCGCAGAGTGGGATGCTTTCCAGTCTCTCAATCTCCAAGATGTACTGCCGTGGGTGGCCGACCCCACGGTGCAGGTAAGCGAATACAGTGAGCTGAAGCCCGGGCACACCAAGACCCCGAGCGTGGTCAACAAGCACGGCAAGGTCGCCGGTATCCAGAAGTGGCCGGAGCACGTCACCGACGAGCGCGACATCATCAAGTGGCGCGAGGATCACCGCCTCGGCATCTGCATGGTCGGGCGCGCGATCAAATGCTTCGACATCGACGTGTACGACCAACGTCGTGCGGAAGAGATCGAGCACTTCATCCGTGATTTCCTCGGCCCCCTCGGCGCAATGATGCCGCTGCGGGATCGCGAGGGCACCGGCAAGCGCGCGATGCTTTATCGCGTTGCCGACGGCAAGGGCAAGATTCTGCACCGCGTGAGCATCCCTGCGCTCAATGAAGCCAAGGATGACGGCGGCGTCGTCGAGTTCCTGTCCGAATTGCAGCAGTTCGTCGTCGCTGGTGAGCATGAGAGCGGCCAGCGCTACCGGTGGCCTGAAGGCATTCCGTCGGACATCAACGCGATCCCGGTCTTCGACGAGGAAGACATCGTTAAGTTGTATCGCGCCATGCACGCGCGCTTCGCTCCGAACCTGCCGTACCGGGAGTGGAAGTACAGCCGCGAGCACATCGTGCGCAAGCACGGGCAGAGCGAGACCTACGCCGACAACCCGGCTGTGCAATACCTGCTCGACCGCAACATGGTGCTCGACACCGCGGATGATGGTGGTCTCTACGTCATCTGCCCGTGGGAGCACAAGCATTCCGACGACTCGACCAAGAAGGACGCCGCGGAGTTCTACCCTGCCGGTGCCAACGGTCGCGAGACCCCGGGGTTCAAGTGCCTGCACGGGCACACCAAGGGGCCGCCGCTTGGCTTCGAGCCGACGTTCGTAGAGTTCTTCGACGCTATCGGCTACCGCGGCGTCGAGATCGCTGAAGAGTTCGAGATCACCGTCGCTGGCGACGCGGTGCCTGCGGCCAACTCACGTCCGAAGTTCACCTACAAGGGTCGCTCGACCGTCATCGAGAACACCATCTCGAACGTCACCAACATGCTGCGCTGGGAAGGCGGCGGCTTCAGGCTGCGCTACGACTCGTTCAAGGATTCGATCATCTATCGCCACAATGGCAGTACGGAATGGAAGGTGCTGGACGACGACACGTACACTGCGATCCGCATCGAGTTCGCGTCGAAAGGCATGGAGACCCCGGCGCACGAGACAGTGCAGCGCGCGGTCAGCTTCGTGGCGCGCGAGCAAGCGGTGGACACGGCGCAGGAATGGCTCAACGAACAGCAGTGGGATGGCGTGCGGCGCATCGAGCGCTTCCACATCGACGTGCTGGGCATGACCGACACGCCGTATCACCGTGCGGTGTGCGAGTACATCTGGACGGCGCTCGCTGGGCGCGTCCT
>Ga0073900_10001199_pt1 | contig 14843 bp, 15 predicted proteins | sample KloWWTmetKNB5Kit_FD_66666 | JGI IMG/M metagenome (GOLD analysis project Ga0073900, IMG submission 66666) | Active sludge microbial communities from Klosterneuburg, Austria, studying microevolution and ecology of nitrifiers - Klosterneuburg... | ecosystem: Engineered > WWTP > Aerobic digester >...
TCCATCATTTTACAAAAAATTATTAGGTAGTAAAATGCGAGTTAACTCAAACATTTTGATAAATTATAATCCTCATCGTGGCAATGAAATACATGATTTTATTGACTTTAGTCGAAGGACGAGTTCATTCATCCGTATATGGTTAAAGATGATTTTTTAAATAAAGTGGTGGATTTTGAAGAATTTTACGCCAAATTTGCGATGGAAAAGCGAAATTGTGGTGTTAATAGAGTAAATGACGAATTGAAAAATGTGGAAGCAATTATTTCATAAGGTGATGATATGCCGGCTATAGATATAGAATCGAGGGTAAAAGATTTGGACTTGTATTTGTGGGATATGCAGGAGTCTTTAGATTGGTTTCGGAAAGAAACCCATTTAACGATGGATGAAAGCAATGAGTTTGAAACCATGAGTGGTAAGAGAAAGCTTGAATTTATCGTACAGCGGTATTTACTTTGTTCCAATATACAGGGTATTAAACCCATACTTATGAAGATGCCTAATGGCAAGCCGTACTTATCTAATCGCAATGAAAAAATTTCAATTTCACATAGTAAGTCCATGTTGATAGTGAGTATAGGAAGTATGGATCATGGTGTTGACTTGGAATGGATTGATGAAAGAATAATCAGGTTGGCGTCCAAGTTTTGCAATGAGGCTGAGAATAAGATACCGGAGGAAATTGACCCGGTATTTTGGTTTACCTTGATTTGGTCTTGTAAAGAAGCTTTGTATAAGGTGGATGGATTGGGGCAGCTTGAATTTCGGTCTCAATTGGCAGTGCACTTTACGCGCGATTCCTTTCATCAGGGTTGGGGTAGGGGAAAAGTAAGGCGTAATAATGTCGATGTCTATTTTCGTTTATATTTTGAAAAAATCAATGGATTTGTTGTCACATGGGCTTGGCCCTTATATAATGAATAAATATGAATAAATATGAATAAATATAATATTTTAGTAGGATTTTTAGTTGCAATGCTTACAATTATTGGATGTAAGAAGAAAGAAGCCAATATTGATCAGGCCTTGCCTGTGGGTTTTGAATCTTTTTATACCAAATTTCATGAAGACAGTATTTTTCAAATAGACCACATTCGTTTTCCACTGGAAGGGATTCCTTCCATTTCTTCACAAGAAGTTATTCCTGATTTTCATTGGGATATTAAGGATTGGACAATGCATCGTCCTTTCACTGACTTTAGTGATTATACAAGGGAATTTACAGTAATTGACAGTACCATTGTGATTGAAAGAATTCAGTTGAAAAACAAGGAATATGGAATGGAACGACGGTTTGCAAAGACCGGAAATGAATGGCAGTTAATTTATTACGCTGCGATGAATAAATTGGTCAAAAATCCTGCTTTGCAAGAGGATTCTTCCTCTCATGGTGATTGAGCCGACCTTTTGACAAAGTGCTGTTAGAAGGGATTAAATGGCGTGATAAGGCTATTTATTTGATGTGTTATTCACCTTTCTATTGAGAAAGATATTTTCGAAATGGATGTAGATTTTCCTTTAGATTTACTATCTTTAAGTGGCTGTTTATTTTGGACAAGGTAGGTTCGGCTTTTTATGACATCATACAGCATTGACTAATTACCAGCTAGCTCCGCCACCTCCGCCGCCAAAGCTTCCGCCTCCAAAACTGCCTCCTCCCCAACCACCGCCAGAGGATCCGCCGCCGCCCCAACTGCTGCCGCCACCCCAGCCGCCGCCCCACGTATTATTTCTCCTATTGCCAAAGGATCCAGTCCCGGAATAAGTCTGTGTTTCGAACTTTCCAAAAATTGCTATTAATATGATGCCTACAATGATGAGGAATAACAAAAATATAGGCCAAAATATATCCTCGGAATCTGATGATGAAATGGTGTCAGCCGAATATTCTCCATGTATTGCGGAGACTATTGATGTTACACCGTATTGTATTCCTTCATAAAATTGTTGATTCCTAAAATAATTGACCATCTCTCGTGAGATACGCGACGAGCTAACATCGGTCAATGCACCTTCAACGCCATAACCGGTGGAAATAAACACGCCTCTTTGACTTCCTTCAGTGACGATTAACATGATAACGCCATTGTCTTTTTTACCTTGTCCGACACCCCATTTATTCCCCAATTCTATGGCATAACTTGCTCGGTCATAATCTCCTATATCCGGACGTATCATGACAACAATTTGCGAAGATGTTGTATCGTTCATGGCCCTCAGCTCTTGCTCTAATTCATTTCGCTGAAGAGAAGTAAGCATGTTGGAATAATCGTGTACATATACCGCCGGTTCCGGTTTTGTCGGGAACAAGGTGTTGTCATTCTGTGCAAAAAGAGTGAATGCCCCACAAAGGAATAAAAGCGTTATATAGATGTACTTCTTCATTTTTGTTGTGTTAATTAAAAGGTAGCAGTGTACAATTTCAAAGGTTAAAATCCATAGATTATTTCATCCGGCAATTCATTGTCTGTGTCTTTGCCATTTGCAGGAAAATATTGATTCATGATGACTCCTATAGCTTTAATAGCTTTGAGCAAGCCGGATTCATACATTCCATCAGCAAAATCATTACTCATGTTTTTTAAGATACTGTCCCAAAGACTTTGACCGGCTTTCTCATGGATTCCCGAATCGCCCCAAATGTATAATTGTCGAGACCTGATAGCAACATATATAAGGACGCCATTGCGTTCTTTGGTTTTATATACACCATATTGCTCAAATATCTTCATAGCCCTATTATGGACATCTTCAGGACATTTGTCTTCGATATAAACCCTTAGTTCTCCGGTCGTCTTAGACTCTATTTCTGAAATAGAGGTTATGATTTTTTTTTCTTGTTCCGGCTTAAAAAGTTTTGTCATAGGTAAAATAATTCAACAGATATGAATTAAAAATTGACGCTAGGAGCTTTTTCTGAACCTTTTTCTGCTTCAAAATATCCTTTTTTCTCAAAGCCAAACATACCGGACATCAGGTTGTTAGGGAACTTACGTATATAAGTATTGAAATCCTGAACAACTTCATTGAACTTACGTCTTTCTTGAGTTATTCTGTTTTCAGTGCCTTCTAATTGTGCCTGAAGGTCAAGGAAATTTTGGTTGGCTTTTAGTTGAGGATAGTTTTCTGTGACCATCATCAAACGTCCCAACGCTTGTGATAATTGACTTTGGGCAGCTTGAAATTCTTGAATTTTTTCAGGTGTTAGGTTTTTGGGATCTACTGTAATTTGGCTGGCTTTAGATCGGGCTTCAGTAACTGCTGTGTACGTTTCTTTTTCAAAATTGGCTGCTCCTTTTACTGTATTTACCAAATTGGGGATGAGGTCGGCACGTCTTTGATATACATTCTCCACTTGAGCCCATGCTGATTCTACTGATTCTTCTTTGGTAACCATAGAATTATAAGCTCCTTTGAAGGATGAATAAGCGATGAGTGCAATAACTGCAATGACAATAAGTGTTACAACGGATCGTTTCATTTTAAGATTAATTTATATGAATATTATTTTTTTTAAAAAACATACGGTTAATTCAAATGATTCCCAAATCGAATGAAACTCTTGAAAATTTAGATGAATTAACTGATTTAGACTACCAATATATTGCTTTTTATTCTTTTTTCCAAATAGAGCCTTGAATAAATTTCATATATGTGTATTTTTTATACGTACAACGATAATTTTTTTTCAAAAAAATAGGTTCTATATTGGTCAATATTTTGTTTTTTAATCCGATAACCCATTTGAAAAATAAGAAAATAACGGACATATACAGTTGTTTCCACCATTTCCCATAGCGGCTATCATAAGTAAAGTCAGTATGTAGCCATAATCCGCCTTTTGTGAGATGGAAATCCAATTTGTCAAATAAAATTTGGCTCTCTTGGAGATTGAAATGGTCAAATATAAATGGAGTAAAAATGATATTGTATTCCCCCAATAGACTGTATTCGAAAATATTAGCTTGAATCATGTTGACAGCCAATGGGTTAAAATGCCTTTTTTTAGTCATTTCAAGCATTTTTCCGGACTGTTCTATATAAGTAATTTCAATATTTTGACGGTAAAGTCGGTTTATATCTTCTAAAATCCAGCCGCTGCCACCGCCTATAATAAGCATCCGGTCACCATCTTTTAGGGATGTGATTAATTTCCTTTGAATGCGCTGTTGGCTTCCTAAAAAAATTAACTTGCTCAAAGAGTCATACCATAAGGCGATATTATCGTATTGCAATGGATTGATTGTCATATAAGTGTCCCAATAATGCCGCAGATGGCTTTGAACAATAATACTCCATCTATTATAATGAGATAAAATAATATTTTACGCTCTTTTTTTAATGACAAAGCGATTAAAATAGTTGCTAGAAAAGGTATTAAATTGATCAAATATCTACCTAAATGAAAATCCATTGTATATGAAAATAGTGAAAATGAAGCTATCCCGGCCAATAACATTGGGATAATAATGAGGTAGATTGTTTTCTTTATTCCAAATGATACAACAAATGTCCTGAGCTGATTATTGGCATCCGTCGGATAATCTTTGATGTCAAAAAGAATGGCATTGGCCGTACAGAACATCCAATTTTTTATAAAAAACCATACCAGTAAGTGCCAGTTAAGAATAAAGTCTATTTGATTTGCCAGAAGAAAAATTATAGGTAAAATAGTGGAGAAATAAGCCCATTCCCAGCCAATGATAAACGACTTTAACCATCCTGAATGTCTTATGTCGAAATCGAAGTATTTTTTTGAAATTAAGCCATAATAAAAAAATGATCCGACTAAAGTAAAAAATGATACAACATACCAAGGCAAAGCAATTTGCTCCAGGCTATAAGTACCATTAATGAAGGAAAATAATAGAATACAAAGTGGTGCAACAGTCCAGATTATTTGCAACTTGTTTAATATAGTTCGATTTCTCTGATACCATCTGCTCCTTGGGTTTTGCTGGCTTGGGTTTTCCGTATCTCTTAAATACGCATACGTATAATATCCTATGGGTATTAAAAAAATAACGGCGTAATCTGATATGGAATTTAAAGGCAAACCAATCTGTAAGGATGCCTCAATGCATAATGCAACAGCGAGAATTCCGACAAAGTAATTGCCGAAGAAAATGGCTTCAATGAAATTGTTAATCTTTTTCGATGGAATAATTTTATGATTGTTAGATAAATATATATTAATTTACTTCACATTTATTTGTGTTGACTATCCAGCTTTTATAATTAACTGTATTGAATAGCAACCGTTAAATAATGTATGAAGTAAAGATAAAAAAATATAGGTTTGTCATGGAAAGTGTCTTCAAATATTTGTGAAATTGGCATTTATTTATCTGCCACTTTTCTTGGATTTTATTAATGATTTTGAGAAAAAGCAGCAGAAATTTTTGTAGAATTTGGTATTCAAAATCTCCATTGCCAATAGAAATATGGAATAAATATAGGAACAAAAGCATCTGCTTGTATATCCGGAAATCTATTGTAGAATCCGGCCCATTCTATTCGAAATGTTTGCAGCAGACCAAATCTGTTTTTATAAAACGGTGCTAGTCTAACACCATATATTATTTCAAATTTGCGGGGAACATTATCTATGTAGTTAAATGTAGTGCCATACGAAGTATTAACATGGAAACTTATCCATTTTAGTCTGTAATCTAAACCGAATGAAAAATCAGGAGTTATTTTGTTTTTAAAGACCTTTTCAACCTGATTAGAACTGTCTTTATTAATTAATTTAAGGTGTTGCGCATAAGTCACACCTATGGAGGTGTGTAAATAAAAGTTAGGTAGAATATTCCAGCTGGCATTCAAGTGGTTATACCAGCTACTTTTTTGCCTTAATGTCGCAAAATAAGGATTATCCGATTGATCAAATTCATTGTAGATATATTGAAACATCGTCTCGAATGCCAGAGCCGGCTTCCATTTTGATTGATTTGATATCCTGAATCTAAAATTAAAGCTCGGAACAGGAAGATTCGGTTTGACAAATAATCCTCCAATAAGTGGAAGGAAATCAATTTCCGCTGTAATACGGTCTGTAATACCTATCCATCCCCAACTGGGGAAGGGTAAAGAACGAGGTGCCTGATTATATACACATTCGCCTTTTCGAAGGGTGTATGCGGTATTGCTATTCAATGGATGAAGGAAAATATCGGACTGCAAACCATTGGGAGAGAATGGTACCTTTTTATCTACATTATTGTTTTGAGGATACACTTTAAAGAATGAGAATAAAAGAATAGTTAAAAGAGTAATGTTAGAATTTTTCCATAACATATATAGATAATTTAATGATTTAGAATAGGATGCATCGATTGTTGGATAAAATTAGTGAAAACAAAGGATTTTTTGAGAAACAATTCCAAAATCTTCACACCAATCTTTTGAATGCGCAAAAATCGACGAAACAAAAAAAGCAGCCTATTAGTACAACAGGCTGCTTTCTATTTGAAACCAAAAAATAATTAAAGTTTTTTTACAGTATAGGTATATCCGGTAGGGGCGAGGGTCAATACGATTTCGTAATTACCATCTTCGGCAACTGCGATATTGGCACCTCCGTCTTCTAAAATTCCATCTGCTCCATTGTCACCAAAGTTAAAGCCCCAATCATGATTAGCTCTAAACTTAAATTCACCTGCGGAAAGTGCACCGGTAAATGTCCAGGAGTAATCACCTGATTTTACCATTGGAGTTTCGTCATTCCAGCCTCCTGAAGTGGCGCTTCCGATGACACCCCATTCTTGACGAAGGGCAGTCCAAGTCCCGTTGATGAAGTCACATTCTATTCTGTAGAAGCCTTCGTCAGTGAGTTTACAGTTTTGTTCATCATTTTGTTCTAATACTCCGGTTTGAGTTTTGTTGTCTCCCCAATCGCCTTCCCAGCTTTGTGTTTGAAGGAATTTAAATTCTCCATTGGCGCTAACCGGTGAATATATTCTGAATTTACCATCTTCCAATTTGCTAAATGGAGCGGAATTGCCCGGATCCCAACCTGCCGGGACGCCTCCACCTACTAAGAATAGGTTTTCAGGGAAATTAGATTCGGTAATAGTAGCGGAATTAGTGCTCAGGTTGACGACTACTTTGTATTTGCCTGCTGCCGGCATCTTGATGTTAGCTCCATCCCGCTTTAATTGGAAAGCCTTGCCTATTTCGAAAGTTTCGCCATCGGCTAAACCCCAATTGACATCCCAGCTCCCGGGTACAGCCCTGAATTTCATTTCTTTATCTTGTAAATTCGTAACAATGGAAAATACACCATTTCCATTGTCGGTCAATGGTATATCGGTGCTCCAGTCAATACCTGCATCGCCTATGATATTCATTGTGCCAGCGACTTCATAAACTGTCAAAGTGTTGTTATCCACATCGACTAATATTTGGAATAGTCCACTTGTACCGCCATCCGGCAGCTTGATATTGGTTCCTCCTAATTTAAGTTTCATGACTTTACCAAATTCAAAGGTTTCACCATCCGCCAATCCCCAGTTGATATCCCAACTTCCGGCATCTCTTTTCACTTTGAACTCCTTGCTATAAAGTAATTCTGTAACGACTGAAAATTTCTTAACTCCTATCAGATTCATCGGTACGTCAACATCCCAACCTTTGGCCGCATCACCAATAATATTCATGGTCGTTGCATCTATAGAAGTTGTCGGGCCTTTGTATGCCGTCATGTTGATGCCAAGGATATTGGAAAAATATCTCTCATTATTATTTTTATAAGAAGAAATCACTCTTACATCCATATCGTGTGGTTCATCATATAGATATCCAAAGCCTGACAAAATGTTGTTCAATTCTCTACCGGTAAATTCCTTCTTAAAGGCGCCTACAATTACCGATTGGCTGGCATTGGCAAATTCTGTACCTTTTTCCGCAATTTCAATGATAAATTTGTAGTTGGCTTTGTCAGTGGCATACTGTGGGTCTGTCCAATCTAAAGTTAATACAATATTGTCTGAATCGGAAGCCGGTGGAGCGACCACATCAGCTGAGGACTTTACGGTTACTGCTTTGCCATTGCCGTAGGTATCCAGGTCGTCAAACTTCTTACATGCTGTGAAGAAGAATCCGAGACAAGCCGTTAGAATGAATAAATTATATATTTTTTTCATCTGTTTTAATTTTTTATAAATATGATACTGTGCGATTCCTATAATTTAGAAGCAAAAAACTTGCCTCGCTGGAAATCAACCGTTATTTTATACTTACCAGCTGAAGGTGGACCGGGAAACTGTGGATCGGAATCTTTCAATTCAAGATCACCACTTTCCCACGTTCCACCGGCTAACATGTGGTATTGTGTTCCCCATACGCCATCTTCCTGAATAAGTTTGTATCCGCCGCCTCCCGGAAGGTCAATAGTTATTTCGTAAATGGTCTCGGATACCTTAGTAAATGCCTGTAAGTCTTTAAATTCCGGCTTTAGTGGATTGTCCCAGCCATTTGGTGTTGCATCTCCTACCATCCAAAGTGTTCCTGTCGCAGGTGGCGTTACTTTAGGTGGAATAGCATACGGTGTGGCTTGTAAAGGTAAAACATTGGAAACTAATTTTGAAAATTTGTCATCTATAGAAGCAGTTACTCTAACTTCAAGATTATAGGAGGTGCCTACCTGCAACTCCATTTGATTTAACATATAATCGTTCAGTTCCTTTACCAAAACTTTTTTCCCCAAGTCTCCATCTAAGGAAAGCTGCTTCCTGTTGGGGGTAGTGAAATTTGCCCCCTGAAGATCAAATTCCACTAAGTATGTTACATTTTGTGAACTAATTCCCGAATTAAATTGATATTCCGGATTAGTCCAATTGAGCGAAACACCTACATTGTCCGCATTGTCGTAACTCATGGCTACTACATCGGTGCTCGCTGTCAACTTGGGAGCAGTGCCTCCTAAAAATTCTGATTTTACTTCATCCTTTTCACACGATGTAAATGAAATCAAAAACAGGAAACCACTCAATATCATTAATAAATTCTTTTTCATCTGTTTGTTTTTAACGTTTTTGAATGAAAGCCTACTATAGAAACAATTTTTTATTTGAAATTCTTAGAAATGTTGTGTTGTTATCTGTATTTAGCTTTCAAGTTAAATAAATTAGAACCCGCTATTTTGTGATAAATTAGGATTAGATGCTCTGTTAGCACTTGGAATCGGGAATAAGTTAAACTTAGCATCAACCGCTGTTCCATTGGCCACACCGCCTTTCCAAGGCCACAAATAGTCGCCTGAAGTAAGTTGACCATAGCGAATAAGGTCTGTTCTCCTATGGCCTTCCCAGTATAATTCTCTTGAACGTTCGTCTAAGATAGTTTGCAATGTCATGTCGGCATTTGTGAAATTGCCTGCTGTGCTTCCACCGTATGCACGGCTTCTGATTTTGTTGATATATTCCAATGCAGCACCGGCATCACCGCCTGATCCTCCTCGTAATACGGATTCGGCATAAATAAGATACATTTCAGAAAGCCTGAAAACCGGAAAGTCTGTGTCCGCAAATTCTGTTGTAGGATCTGAAACAGCACCACCATCGGATCTTACATTGACAAATTTCTTGACGTGTAATCCATTTTTAAAATCTCCAACAGATGGTATTGCGATTTGGCCTGAACTTGTACCAAATACGGATGTTGTGAACAAAGCTCTTTGGTCTGTATTGCCACTGAGGTCAGAAAATTTATCCGCCAATCCCTTTGTCGCTCTATATCCGCCCCACCCATTATTGGTGCCATACTCGGCAAAGTCATCACCACAAGCGGCATGAATCAAGAAAGTAGTGTTGGCGTATGATTTAGACCTTAGTCCATCGCAATTGATTGTAAAAATAAACTCATCTTTTCTAGTGTCATTGTCCGCCATAAACAAGCTGGAATAGCTTGGTTGAAGGCTGTATCCTGCATTGATTACTTTAGATGCATACGTGATGGCATCGGTATATTGTGCAGTGCCGGTATATACTTCAGCATTGAGATATATTCTTGCTAATAATGCCCATGCAGCAGCTTGGTCAACACGGCCGTAAACAGCTGTTTTTGCCGGCTTTAACTCACTGTCGATGGCTTTCAGTTCATTTACTATATACGTAAATAAATCTTTACGACTTATTTCGCGTGGCAATTCTGTGCCGACACCATTTTCTTCCGTGATAAAGGTCGATTTTCCGAATAAGTCCATCATTACCCAATAATTGAAGGCTCTTAAAAACCTTGCTTCGGCACGGCTATTGGCAATATCTGATGCTTCACTGCCTGAAATACCTCTACCGGAGACCTTTTCAGCAGTTGATTCTCTCAGATACTCATTAATCAGTGTGATGTTGTATATTGGACGTGCATATAGCCCTAATATAAACGGATCGGACGCTGTGTATTGTAAATTGTGAAAATCGTGGATAGTCTGGTCGTTCCAGGCTACAATTGCTTCGTCAGTAGGCAATTCTTGCGCATTAAAGAAGCTACGAATAAATCCAACTTGAGAACCCTCATCCAGGTTTCCTTTTATATCCGGATTGCCGGCAGGACCTGCATTGCCGGTTACAGCAAGCGTGCCATATAATTTTGCCAATGCAGAGCGATATCCATCGGCAGTAGCATAGGCTTTATCAGGTGTTAGGTCATTGACAGGATATAGGTCGAGTTTATTTGCGCAAGACCCAAATAATACGACCAAGACCAAGCCTGTAAATATATTTTTAAAATTAATATTTATCATTTCAAATAATTTTGGAATTTAAAAATCTAAGCTTGCGCCTATTGAATAAATACGTGGACGTGGATAAATTGTATTATCTACACCTGAGTCATTTGCCAATTCGGGATCTAAACCTCGATATTTTGTGATGACAAATACATTTTGAATATTCGCTGATAACCTTAATGATGCTTTATCTTTGAATACACGACCAATATTATATCCTATATTGAAATTATCCAATCTGAAAAATGAAGCATTTTCAATAAAGTAGTCTGACAAATATTGATTGTTCAAAAACTTAGTGTCATCATAAATAACGGATCCATTGGAAATATAATTCACCGGGTCTTCTATTCTTCTTAATGACGCTGATTGTGATGCGAAGTTGTTGTATAGATAATTGTTGAAAGAGCCATGTCCTGCAATGCCTATTGACAATTTGTTGATGATAACTTGAGTATTGAATCCTAAAGTAACATCCGGTGCAGGATTGGTATAAAGATAACGGTCGTTGTCGTCGATTTGTCCGTCTCTATTCAGGTCTTCATATAAACCTTCAATAGGTGCGCCGGTTTTACTGTCATATACTTGCTTATATACAAAGAATGTATAAGGTGTATAACCAACTTCAAACTTACCGATACTGTTACCTGTTCCGCCGGCTATACCTGATACGTTGATTCCCTTAAAGGATGGATCTTGATTTTTTAACAAATTAGTAATCTTAGATTCATTTTTTGCAATGTTAAAGCCTAATGACCAGATTAATTTCTCGTTTTTAATCGGAATTGTATTGATTGTTAGTTCAATCCCTTTGACATCCATATTTCCTACATTTGTTAATAGAGAAATGTCGAAGTTAGAGCCCGGAGCAACCGGTACGACGCTCAGTAAATCTTTGGTTTCTTTGCGATAGAAATCCAAGCTACCGGTAATTCTATCATTGGCAAAGCCAAAATCTAAGCCGACATTGGTGGTAGTGGTTGTTTCCCATTTTATATTAGCGTCATAGGCATTAGGTCTAATAAATGGGTAAAATTGATTGCCAAATTGATATTGGGCTGTACTGCTACTTACACCATATACAGGTAGATAAGAATAATAAGAACCAATATCTTGTTGTCCTGTAACCCCATAGCCTAACCTAAGTTTCAAATCAGAAACTACTTTGCTCTTGCTGAAGAATTCTTCTCTCATTTTCCATGCTACCGCTGCAGCAGGGAAGTATCCAACGCGGTTGTCTTTTGAAAACTTAGAAGAAGCGTCTCTACGTATAGATCCTGTGATTAAATATTTATTTGCCAAAGTTAAATTGACTCGACCAAAATAGGATTCTAATCTAAATTGAGGCTTATCTGTTTTAAATGTAGGTTGTGTGCCTGCAATAGCTGTGTCGCCTGTGACAGAATAAGAAGGATAGTTATAGACATCCGTATAGAAATCCTGATAGCTATGACCTGCCAATACGTCGATCGATGAATTTTTACCTAATTTCTTTTCGTAGTAAAGAGAAAGGTCAATTAAAGTATTGGATTTACCTTGTTTGTATTCTGTTCGGCGTCCACCCGTTTGGTAATTGGTGGCGGATAAAGGAGAGAACTCATCCTTGCCACTTCCTTGTATTTTATCCATACCTAAATTGGCTTGTACGTGTAGGTCCGGTAAGAAAGGTAAGCTATAGTCCGCTTGAATATTTCCGATAAATCTACTTACGGTGGAAGTATTGTCTCTTAGTTCCAATAATCCGACCGGGTTTCTTGTCGCCAATAAGTTGACGGTATTTTCATTTTGTAACCATTCGTAATAATCGCCAAATTTATTGCTTGCATTGACCGACTGAGTCGGGTCAAATGATACAGCTGCACCAATGGCTCCTTCGTCGGCCCAAACATTTTTTGTCTGGCTACCTTTTATTGCAATATTGATTTTTAAGTCGTCATCCAAAAAGGTTGGATTGATATTCAAACTCCCTGAAAGACGCTTAAAGTTGTTGGTTTTTAATATACCATCTTGATTGTCAAATCCTACAGAGGCTCTGAAGGGAATATCGGCCAAGGTACCTCCAACACTAAGGTTGTTGTTGTTGCCAAAAGCAGAACGATAGATTTGATCCTGCCAGTCCGTATTGGCGCTACCGAGTAACTTGATGTAATTTTGATTGCCTGTACCATTTACAATAGCTCTGATTTGATCGCCATCATAAACATCCACTTTCTTTGATATTTGAGAAATAGAAACCTGTGTATTGAAATTCCAGGTTAATTTGCCGGGATTCCCCTTTTTTGTTGTTATGATGATAACACCATTAGAAGCTCTGGAGCCATAAAGCGCCGTTGCAGAAGCATCTTTAAGAACTGAAATTGACTCTATATCATCTGAATTGATGGTGTTGAGCAAATTGCCGGAACCCGCAATTCCGTTGCTTTCTACCGGCACTCCATCAATGACGATAAGTGGGTCGTTGCTGGCATTGAGGGAAGCTCCACCTCTGATACGGATACGTGAACCACCACCCGCAGAACCGCCGCCACTCGTAACTTGAAGACCTGCAACTTTACCGGTAAGTAATTGTTCCGGAGTGGCTATATTACCACGCTGGAAGTCCTTTTCTCCGACAGAAGTCACTGATCCAGTCAAGTCTTCCTTTTTTCTGGTACCATAAGCTACCACCACGACATTGTCCAAGACTTGTATGTCTTGTTCCAGCGTAACAGTAACGTTGACAGATGTACGATTACTTAAATCAACATTGACTACCTGGGTAGTGTAGCCGATTGAAGAAACAGTGATGGAAACAAGTTTTCCACTTATGTTTTCCAACCTAAAGTTTCCATTGATATCCGTGACAGTACCAGTTGTGGTGCCTGTCTGTAAAACAGTTGCTCCTATTAGTCCATCTCCATTGGAATCTAACACACTGCCGCTAATTACGGATTGTGCTTGAAGAAATGAAAAGGATAGCAGGGCAAGCATTGTAAAAAAACATTGCTTCATAAAACTAACTTTTGAATTATAAATTTTTTGTTCAAAATGATTTTTACTATGTGTAAAAATTACACATTAATCATAGCGAAGATAATTCCTTTAGTTTGATTAGGGAAATATTTCAAGGCTTTTTTACAAATAAAATTTAGATTCTTTGTTTTAAATTAAATAATAATATTTTATTTTAATTTTATTGCCCAATAATCGTTTGAAAATGATGAATTTAACCGATTCTTTGTTGAAGCCGCAATATTTAATTTGCTTCGTGTTAATTATACAATAAGTTGGTTAATTATTTGATGTATAGGGATATTTTTACCTAAATGTGATTTTTACATGAAGATATTATGTTAGTTCTATTCTCATTGGAAGGTTTTAGGTCGATTTTCTTGTTTTGTTCACAAGGCACAAGCGATAAGTGCAGAAGCGATTAATGACTCGTTTTTAATATTCCTTGTTTCTTTATTCACTATGGGCAAAGCTTGGTTTTATTATATTGTAATACTCGAATACTTATTTAAGACAATGCTTTGACTTTAAAAGGAGTTTGCGTTAAATGTTAATATTCTATGATATGAAAATACTATTTTACGATTAATTATTGTTATAGAATACAATGATTGCAGTTTATCTTTTTTTATTATTTTTATATCCACCCAATGGGGATTATGAGTTGTTCAAAGAGAGAATGGTTCAAATGGTCAATGAATATCGGTTGAATGGTTGTAATTGTGGCAATCTGTATATGAAGCCTGTGACTCCCTTAAATTGGAATGATGCCTTGGGTCATTCAGCAGCGGTGCATGCAATAGATATGGAGAAAAATCATTATTTTAGTCATCAAAGTTCCAATGGAATGAGCATTAGTGGTAGAATAAGTCAAACCGGATATGATTGGGGCAGGGTAGCTGAGAATATTGCTTATGGGCAAACGAGCCTTAGGCAAGTGATTGAAGGTTGGATGGAAAGTCCAAGCCATTGTATAAACATCATGAATCCTGATTTCAGGGATTTAGGTGTTGCAAAAAAAGGTAAATATTGGGTTATGGATCTTGGTGTTGAAAGATAACAAAGTTATACCTTGATAGGTGATTGTTATTCTTAGGTGTTTATTTATCTAAAATGGTTG
>Ga0073900_10001205_pt1 | contig 14788 bp, 6 predicted proteins | sample KloWWTmetKNB5Kit_FD_66666 | JGI IMG/M metagenome (GOLD analysis project Ga0073900, IMG submission 66666) | Active sludge microbial communities from Klosterneuburg, Austria, studying microevolution and ecology of nitrifiers - Klosterneuburg... | ecosystem: Engineered > WWTP > Aerobic digester >...
CGGACCACGGCATCCTCGCGAATCTTGACCCGCAGGGCATCGAAGAAGACCACAGGATACATCCCTTCCAGCGGTCGCGCCTGCCAGGCGGTGACCTCGGCCAGCACCGCATCGGTCACCGAACTGATGAATTCCGGCGACACCTCGGTGCCGTACTGCTCAGCCAGGAAACCCTGAATCTCGCGGACGGTCATGCCCCGGGCGTACATGGCGACGATCTTGTCGTCGAACCCGGTGAAGCGCCGTTCATGCTTGGGAATGAGCAGAGGCTCGAAACTCCCTTGCCGATCACGCGGGACATCGATCCGCAGTGGCCCATCATCGGTCAGCACAGTCTTGCCGGTCGCACCGTTGCGATGGTTGCTGGCTTCTCCAGGTTTCTCGGCGCCGGGCGGATAGCCCAGGTGGTGACTGAGTTCGGCGCCCAACGCACGCTCAATCAGCGCCTTCTTGAAAGCCATCGAGGCTGCATTGATCGCCTCGGCGCTCATCGGGCCGCTGACCATCTGGTCAATGAATTCCTTGGGAATGCTGGGCAGCGCCGCTGCCGGTTTCTTCTTGCTCGTCTTGCTTGGCATACATGCTCCTTACTGACATGTTATGCCTCACACACAAAATTTCTGACAGGCTCCGCCCGGCCAGCAAATCCCTCACCTTGGTCGAGATATTCCCAAGCTTAAACGTCGGCTAAGCTCTTGCTGACCACGCCGGACTTGTCCAGGGCGATCATATCCCTCATAGCAGCCATTTTGTGCTGATACACCGTGCCCTCCAGCATGACCCGTTCCAGGAATTCGGCGATGCCTGGCTAATTGCGGCAGACCAGCAGTTTGCTGCAAGAAACGGCGCATTGCCGACCTTCAGACCGGATACTGCATACTGAGATCCTGGAACGAGCATTTTGGCGATGCCGGCTTCTAGGATTTGCACATAGGGATCGATCGAGGCATCGGCTGGTTCGGCCATCACCCGCGCCCGAAGTGCCGCATGTTCAGGTTCGCCCCAGGAATTTAGGGCAGAAAAAGGTGATCCGAGCAGTAGCACCTTTCTCAATGCCGGCGCGAAATCCGCTACGCGATGTTTCTCCACCCAGTAGGCTGCCGTCTTGAACTGGACGATATCAATGGGTGAAAGCGGCTTGGCGTCGAGGCGGACCGCGATATCGGCCGTGGTGGGCTCGACAAACTTGATCGCCCACCTGCCCACCCCTCCATATGAATTTTCCTCGGGCAGAACACCGAGTCGTCTTGATCGATGAATTTGGCTGACAGGGCATTGAACACTATTCCATTGGCGTTTGGTTCGCTCTTGAAGAGGAATTTGTGCATTGCTTTCTAAGTTTCGTGCTCTCTAGTCATCGGAGTGGCCAGTCAACAAGTAAAACACACCAAGCACAGAGCCCCAAACCCAATAAGGCAACATCAAAATTGCTTGCCAAGATTGGGCCAAAAATATTCAAGCGCCTGTTATGACGTTCGTCAGATAGGCATAAAGTTAGAGCTGAGTTACGCTTTGGCACTTAGGGTAATGATCTTGCCCCCTGCATAGAGCGATTTGACGGCACAAAAATGCCGTGCGGGTGTTTTGGGCTTTCTGTGATCAAGGTTTTTTTGAATTTGGTAAGGCTTAAAAGAAGAAATTGATGGGGGGCACAAATCGCTTAAAGAACGGGGGATTCGTTTTTGTCCCGGATGGTTCTGGTGTCGGCCGACTTGAGAGCATTTCGGCTCAGGATGCCATCGTTACACTATTTCATTCCTTCGTCGAGAAAGAAGAACTTCGGCTCCCCGTAACTTGTTTGGTGCGTGCCTTTCTCAATCCCGGAACACGGGTTTATTTAATTTCCGAAGATGGCGCCCCAAGAATTGGTCGTGTCGTCAACTACGATATTTCTGAAAATGGTTATGTCAATTATGAGGTGCAGTTTCCCAATCGGCGAAATGAATATTTCCCAGAAAACGATTTGCGCGTGCGCTGCTGGCGCGCTAGAGGGGATCCAGCAGAGATCTTAGCTGCCGGTATTGGCGAAGCCCAATTTCTGCACGATCGGCGGATGGCGGCGACGGGGCAGTTAATTGAAGCCCGCGCAAGTGCGCAGGGCCTGACTGGACTTCTTTCCAGCGGTATCGAGTTTGTTCCCCATCAGGTCTCGGCAGTTCGTCGCGTATTGAGCGATCCGCACTTGCGCTACTTGCTTGCCGACGAAGTCGGGCTTGGCAAGACCATCGAGGCTGGCGTTATCATCCGGCAGATTCTTATCGACAGTCCTGAGAGATACGTTGTTGTGTTAGTGCCGCGCGCCCTCGTTTCACAATGGCGAAACGAGTTGCGAGAGAAATTCTACGTTGATGACTTCCTTGGTACCGCAGAAGTTTTCGCCCACGATGAATTCGACGAACTTGAACGGATTCCGGATCTTCTGGTGATCGACGAGGCCCACCACCTCGTTGGTGACGAACTGGAATCCGCAATCCGGGTGCGACTTACCGAACTCGCTCATCAGGCACCGCGCTTATTGTTGCTGTCGGCAACCCCCGCGCTAGCTAATCCGGAGAAATTCCTGTCATTGCTAAACTTGCTCGATCCGAATGCTTATCGCATCGACGAGTTGGAGGCTTTCAAAAGTAAGTTGGACCAGCGGCAAGAGTTTGGTCGACTTCTCCTTGGCCTGATTCCAGATTCGCCTGGGCTAATCTTACGACGTCGGGCAAGCGATGCGAAACGTCTGTTCCCCGGTGACACAGATGTCGAGGTCCTTGCAAATCGCTTGGAGAATGCCACCAGGGACGGCATCGAGGATATCGCCATGCTCACCTCTGCGCTCAGTCAGCATATCGCCGATACTTACCGCATCAATCAGCGAGTGATTCGCTCCAGGCGATCGGATGCGGCGGGATGGGAGTTTCAACTACGAGGGCCGAAGTTCCAGGAGGGAGAGAAACCGGGTTTTTCGCACGTACAGGTTGACGATGACGAGGATCGGCGCATCCAGGACATCGTCAACGCCCTGGAAGATTGGCGTTGTGCGGCGCATAGTGCTGTCGAGGAGGCTTCGGACGAGATTCGCTTGCAGACTGCGCTTCGTTATCGTGACCTCGTTGAGGTTCTCGGTATTAGCGTTGAGGCTTTTGCGGATGCCATTATGTTGGACGCGATCTTGTTCCCGGGTGAGGAGGAGATTCGGGAGGATATCCGGTCGATCCTAGATTCCGATCCCGGGCCGCGCCGCAAATTAGAAGTTGCGGAAGACAGTCTTCGTTTGCTCAAAGGGCAGTTTCAGGCGCACGCCACCGTCAAGATTGTGGCTTTTTGCTCGGCAACCGCTACAGCGCAAGCGCTTCACAAGAAAATTACGCGGTTTGAACGGGCCACAGCCTGCGTGATTACCCGGGACCTTTCGCCAGAACAGGTCGAAAGTATCCTCAAGCAGTTCGTCGAATCGCCTAATACCTGGTTGCTGATCGCGGATCGTAGCGGCGAAGAAGGCCTGAATCTGAGTTTCGCGGATGCGATTGTTCACATCGATCTGCCATTGTCGGCAACCCGCATCGAACAGCGCATCGGCCGTGTGGACCGTTTCGGTCGGCGTAAGGCCGTTATCCGCCAGCGCATCATTCTTCCCTATACCGATGACGGCAGCGTCTGGTCGGCGTGGAAAAATGTACTTGCTGAAGGATTCCGGGTTTTTCATGAACCCATCAGCGATATCCAGTTCCTGCTCGACGAAATTGACCGTGAATTTGCGCTGGCTATTTTCGATGGTGGCGTAATAGGGTTGGAGGCATTTGCTGAAAACTTACGCGAAAAGGTGGTGGCTGAGAGAAAAACTCAGGATGAGCAATATGCTCTCGATCGATTAGCTCTAGCGGATGAGAGCGTCGCTGCATTTATCGAAACGATGGATGAATTCGAGGAAATGGAGAGCAAATTCGGTGAGGCACTGGAGTCCTGGTTGGTGGTCGCGCTCCAGTTGACGCGTTATCGGCCTTCGCCGCAAATCCCCGACATATTCTGCATGGCTTGGGGGGAGCGTACCTTGGTGCCGCGTCAGCCCTGGAAATCCCAGTTCGGCCTAGATAGCCCGGGCAGGATGACTTGGCGGCGGCGCATTGCAATTACTAACCCGGGCGTTGTTCTGGAACGGCCAGGCAGTCCATTGTTGGACTCCTGTCAGCGATTCATGCGCTGGGATGATCGTGGCGCCACCTTCCTGACCTTGCGCATCGATCCTGCCTGGCCGAAGGAAAGCCCGCCCTGGTTGGTGTTCAAACTATGTTTTGTCATTGAACCGGACCTTCCGGAAACCTCTGAGATATTTTCCCGAACCGATGACATGGCAGGTTTGCGTCGAGCGCAGCAGTTCCTGCCGCCGTCCCTGCACATGATTTATCTCGATGTTAAAGGGATGCCGATCTCCGACGTGGACCATCTGGCGATGCTGGAACGGCCGTACTGGAAGACGCGGGACGGGCGCCAGGGCGACCTGAATCTTGGCAGTCGCCCGGAGTTGTTGGCTGAATTCATCGATCCAGCCTTGCTGCCTCCCCTCTGTGCACAGGTATGCGAGCAAGGAAAGTACGAAATCCTTCGACAGCGTGAAGTCCTCGCTATGCTCGAACAGGCTGCCCACCGGGCGCAAGCGGATGCCGAACGGCGCAGGCGTCGCCTATTGAGGCGCGCGCATTTCGATGGCCTTGATATCAGAGGTGAATTGAACGTCAATCAACAAATCGCGCTAGCTGTGGAACAACCACAGATTCGCCTCGAAGCCATCGGACTGTTTGTCGTTTGCGGACAAATTGGTTTAGCCAGCGAAACCCTATGAATGAAGCTGCCTTATTCCACAAACTAATTCGTCTGCTGGCAGGACAATGCGACGGGGACAGTTGGTCCACAGCCGACATTCCCGCCTTCGACCGACTTCGTCGAGCACTCATCGCACAACCTCACCAAGTCTCAATCATGGACCTGGCAGTACTCCTGAGGCAGGCCTTGGTATTTGAATCGATGCGTCGAAATTGGGCGCCTCCGGCTGAATGCGATGTGTTGGGTGCCCGATGGATGGCGTTGCAAGACTGGTCGTCATTTGGCCTGAGTGCTGTCTCCATTCCTGGGGGGTGGCGTGTTTCCCCGCAGCCTTGGCGACCTGATTGGATCGCGGTCGATGGGACGGCTTCCCTCGAAGCCAGGGCTTCTGCCGAAAACGTATGCCGGCATTTCGAAGCAGCGTCGGTGCCGGCTGATCCTTTTCTGTCCAAACTAAATCGCAAGGCTTATCGAAGCGCCGCCCAGCGTAACGCTGTTCGGGCAGCATTACGGACTCCCGTAGGGGGCACGCTAGTTATCACGCTGGCGACGGGTGAAGGAAAGAGCCTGATCCCGCACGCTGTGGCCATAACTGGTTATGGCAGTTATGCCGGCCAGTCCAGCGATGGTGGGGTGACACTGGTTGTTGTTCCTACCGTTGCTCTGTCCATCGATCAGGAGGCCGCTGCTTCGGGTTTGGGATTCGCGTTACCACTGGCCTACCGGAGCGGGGACCAGGAGAAGAACCGACAAATCATTGAAAGAATCGAGGCGGGTAGCCAGTCATTGTGCTACGCCTCGCCGGAGGCGGTATGCGGAGCATTGCGAGAACCGTTGAAGGCTGCCGCTCGCGCCGGGCACCTCAAGGCTATAGTCATCGACGAAGCGCATCTGGTTGATGCCTGGGGTACTGGTTTCAGAACCGAATTCCAACTGCTGGGTGGCTTGCGCCGGGAATTGATTCAACTTTCACCCGAGTGCAGGCAGCCACGCACTCTTCTCCTTTCCGCAACGCTCACCGAAACCGCACTCGAAACCTTACGAACGTTATTCGGTGCTCCGGGCGAGTTCGCTGAATTTGCCGGCGCAACTCTTCGGCCAGAACTCGAATATTGGCTCGCTTCGCCGGCGAACGAAGCTAAGCGCGTAGATCGAGTTATCGAGTCCTTGCACCACGTTCCCCGGCCGGCAATCCTTTACGTCACCCGGGTGAGCGATGCGGAAAACTGGTTTCAGTATATTTTTGGGCTGGGCTTTCGGCGCATCCGCCTGGTGACGGGGAAGACTAGCCTCGGCGAGCGCGAAGCCGTGCTCGCCGAATGGCGCGCTGGCAATATCGATTTGGTTATCGCTACGTCAGCATTCGGACTGGGTATCGATTATCCACATGTCCGAAGTGTTATCCATGCGTGCATTCCCGAGTCGCTGGACCGTTTCTATCAGGAGGTCGGCCGGGGTGGCCGCGACGGACGAGCGTGTATGTCCCTGTTGATCCCGGCGCATGAAGATTGGTCTGCGGCCAAACATGTTAGCGATGTCACGGTCATAGGTATCGAGCGTGGTCTGCAGCGCTGGAAGGCGATGTTTGAGAATGGGGAGCATCTCCCAAACAGTTCAGTTTTCCATGTGCGACTGACCACCAGTCCCGGTCAGGGCGATGACGATATCGATATGGTTGGCGAACGCAGTGCGGATTGGAATGCACGAACCCTGACCCTCATGGAACGCGCGGGATTTATCCGGCAATGCGGCATGGAACGCCGTACGAACAATTACGAACCATGGCAAAAAATCGAAATTCTTGACCACAATCACCTGCACTACGATGCGTGGCAGAGGCGGGTCGGGCCTTTGCGACATGCCATTGCTGAAGCGAACAGCAATAACCTTGGCTTAATGCGACGATACATCCTCCAACAGGAATGCATTACCCGCTTGTTGATTCAACTTTATGGCGACGACCGGGTCGGTGCGGCTTGCACCTCGTGTTCTCGTTGTCGCGCGATGCCAGCGTCGCGTATCTCGCCGGTTGCTACTGCGCAGACTTTCCCATGGCAGCAGCCACTTCCACCTGCGGATCATGTGCTGGGGTTGATGGACGACCGCTACCGCATAATCGTCTTTTACGACCCGGCCGGGCGTGATTCGCGCTGGTTCCGGCGTTTGGGCGAAGTGTTCGAAGTCCTTGGGCAGAATGGCGTGAATAATCTGACTCTGTTGGCGAATCAGGACGAGTTTGATAATGAGGTGACCAGGCGATTGTCTGCTCATCCGTGGTTCGTCGCCAAAGTTGCTCGCCTGCTGCCGGGACGGCTTCCCCCGGGGCCGGAGGTTATTCTGTCGGCCGAACGGCCGCCACTGACCAGAACCAATCTTAGCCCGCGCGACATCAACAAGGCGCGAATCTTTATCCTGCCCTTGGATACCGAGTCACCCGATCGTCTCGGTATCAAGTTGTCCCAGTGTTTCGACGGGCGGATGTTTCTTTTCGACGAATTCCACCAAAGGCTAATGAGATGAGTGTTGTGACAACCGTGGAAGCTGTGCCGAACCGACTGCGTCTGATCTTTGATTATTTTTGTGGCAAAACCCAGTCCGAACCAATCGAGCGAATCGAGAATCTGATGTCGCCACCTGCTCTGCGCCATGGCGGTAACGATTGGGATATTGACAACCCGGCCCTCGTGTTCAGGAATACGCTGCGTGAAGCCTACGCATTGAAGATGGTTGAGGAGAGCGACGGCAAATTGCGCTTTGCCGGCGAAATTCAGGACAAGAGGCGGCGGGATATCGATGCGCTGTTTGTCGACTGGGTCGAAAATCGCCTACTGGCCCCCAGCATTAATGATGAGTATCGGCAGGAAAACGTTGCACCTGCGCTCGCTTGGTTGTTGATGCAGTCGCCGCTGCGTCCGCTTCCGTTCCGCGAAAATCACGCTGACCTCATTCGCCAGCAATTCGGCGAGGGTTCCAATGTCTTTGATCTGACCAACAAGGAGCGCTTCCAGAACCTGGTCTATTGGGCGCGCTATCTGGGATATTGCACCCTGATCGGCAATCGTTCGGTCGTTCCCGATCCGAGCGGTGCGCTGTCGCGATGGATGCCGAGGATTTTCGGAGGTGTCAAGGAAATGACTGTTGATAATCTGTTGCGCGAATTAGCCACGAAAGTCCCTGTGTTGGAGGAAGGGGCGGTTCGGCGCCGTCTTGAAGGCGATCTTGTCGCCGACCCCCTTCGGCGTGACCCGAATCGATTGTCTCAGTCGACCAGTTTGGCGCTAAAGCGGCTTGCCGTGCGCGGCAAAATCGCGTTCAAAGACCTGTCCGACGCGCATAACCGGATTCTCGACTTAGGTGACAAGACGCAGCGCGTAAGCCATGTTGTGCTGCTGGGGAATTGAGCGTGGAGACGATATCTATTTGCTGGAATCCCTCGCGCGTTCGCGAAGTCATCAATCCCGAGGCCGAATCAGTTCCCAATGCTGTATTCCGGGCGGTCCATACCGATCATCAACTCAAGGTGGCTGAACCGGTCGGCACTTCGTTCCAGCAACTGCAACCGGCCGCTTATCGCGACCTGGCGCCGCATGAATTGCTGAATGAGTTTCTGCGTCCGGAACGGCCACATGCCCAGATCGCGATTATCGGCCGGAGTGGATCGGGGAAGTCGCACCTCATTCACTGGATGAACCTGCATTTGCGTTCTAATGCGAGCCACCTCGTCTTACTGATCCCGAAGGCGGGCACTAGTCTTCGTGCTATCCTCGAAATGATCATCGGCAAATTGCCGCTCGTTGCCCAGACACGCTTCATCGAGGAACTTAATCACGTCGGTGACGCCACCACGACGCCGGAGGGCCAGAAACTCCGACTCCTAAATGAAATCGCGCTGGCCATACGCGAAGATACACCGAGAATCCAGTCAGGGGACGAGGCTGAGGTCGAGGAAGAGCTAATTCGGTCGCTGCCTGCCGTGTTCGAGGATCCCTTCCTGCGCAGTCAGTACTACTTGAAGGACGGTTCCATCGTCGCTTCCATTGTCGACCACGTATTCGCCGCGCCAACCGCATATCGGCGGATGGACGAACGCTATCAATTCGGCACCGATGATCTTCCGACGGGGGGGGCCGACTTCAGCAATGCTTCGTCGCTGGCGCGAAACGCGATCAATACAATCTATCTCGATGAAGCTGTCTATAAGTCGATGGCCGTCGAAATCATCAATCGCAATCTCAATACGGCGATTACCCGGACCTTGAGTTTCTCCGGAGATCGATTGATTCAACTGATGCAGTCCCTTAGGCAACACCTGAAGAAGGAAGGGCGGGAGCTCGTTCTGCTCATCGAGGATTTTGCGCGCCTGCAAGGCATCGACCGCGCGCTGTTGCAGGCCTTGCTTACTCAAGGCGACAAGGAGACGTGCCAGATTCGCTGGGCGATTGCCGTCACCACGGGTTTCTTTGAGTCCATCGCCGCGACGGTTTATACGCGCATGACCTATTTCGTCGACATGGACCGTTCGGTCGGCATGGCGTCCGATGGCGCGAGTCAGAGGCGTTCCCTGGCCAATTTCTCGGCGCGTTACCTCAACGCAGTCCGCTTGGGACGGTCGGCGCTCGACGCATGGCATGGTCAGGCGACGGATTCGCAAGAACTCCCACCCAATGCCTGCGATGCGTGCACATCGAAAGTGACCTGTCATGCGGCGTTTGGCACGGCGGGCGACGACATCGGCTTGTATCCATTTACGGAAACCGCCCTGTGGGAAATGGCCACGCGAGTCGACGAGCAGATCGAAACCGGATTCAATCCCCGCGTTCTGCAGAACGCCGTGCTGACCAAGGTGCTCGATAATTTCGCACCGAGTCTCGCGGTAAAGGTCTTTCCACCCAGGGCCCTACTGGACAACCTGAACGGCTTGCGCCACCTTCGTGCCCATGATCGCGGACGTCTGGAAACCCTGTTCCCGGAAGATGGTGTACGCCTCATCACGGCGCTCGAGTTGTGGGATGCCAGCGGTCAACTGGTTAATCTGCCGGAGGGGATCCGCAAGGCTTTTTCCCTGCCGCCTCTACCAGACAACGTTGCTACCGTCGTGCCGATCAAATCGGCAGGTGGCGGCGGCCAGTCTTTGCCCCCTGAATCACCCAAGGCGATGAATATCCCCAAGGAGATTCAATACCTCGAGCAGTGGGCGCGGGGCGAGACGCTCGACCAGGGATTCGCCCAGAATCTTCGGATCAAGTTGTTCGCCTACATCACCGACGCCATCGATTGGGATGGTATCGGGCTCGAACGAAGCTATTACGCCAGTACGACCGGATCCAAGCCATTCCGCCAGAACAGCATCGCATTGTTGAGACAACCGACGCAGCCTGCGCCGTCCACCGTGATGCTGTACATCCCGGCCCCAGATGCCTCGGAAGCCGAAATTGCCCTGACCGCCACTGCATTGCAGGGCCTTTTTGAGGCTGAGCGCAACGATGGGAGCTGGGAATTCCCGGGGGGCATGGAAAAACTTGTCCTTTTCCTGGAGTGCCTGAACAAGTGGGTGGACGAGGTTACATCCCAGTTGCGTCTTCTTGTGCAAGCGACTGATACGTGGTCACCGGTTGCCGCCGCCACCGAGTTGCTGGCGGTCGGTGCCGCACTGTCCGGTCGCCTAAAGGAAAATGGCTCTTACGAGGAGCAACTGATCGCGTGCTTGCAGCCTTGGCCAAACGACATTGCCGCAGTTAGTTCAGAACTGCGAAATATTTTCGAGCGCATCGCGAAGAGGCGGGAAAGGCTGGTTGCCCTAGTTCGCTCTACGATTTCAGCGAGCAAAGGTGGGCAGATAGGGGCAATCATCGATCCGCAACCTATCACCGCCGCGCTCAAATCGATTCGCGGCCACGACTGGTCGCTCGTGCAGATACCACCGGCAACGTCGAACTTCAGCGAGTTGAGGGAAGTCGCAGACTTTTACGGTACGGTAGCCAATGGAATTTGGCCGGCGGCTACCGCCGAACGGTCGCGACGGTTGGCCTGGCTAACCGCTGTTCGAGATGCGTTCGGCCCGGCGCCACAACGGGCGAATATCCTTCAGAATCTTAACGGCCTGCACGATCTGGCAGTCGGAATGGGCTTCGCCGGTCGATACGCCAACGATTTCAAGGCAGCGCTAACGGAATTCGGGGCCGTGCAGTTCGACGATGCGCTCAACGCCTTCTCGGCCCTGGAAACCCAGGACAATCCAACGGCCGGCATCCCGGCTTACGGGAGAGGCCGGATAAATGCGATCAGCGCGACGGATAATTTGATCAGGATCACGCAATTGGTATTGCAAAATGCAGAAAATAGTCTAGAAGTGCTCATTCAGAGCGCCAGTTCGAAAAATGGTAATCTTGATGGCGATTTGGCAAAAATTTGCCAAGCGCTGACGGCGCTGACTCAGTTGTTTGGCGAGTCGGAGGACAACCATGCTGCTTGATCGCGCCATCCAACTTGCTACCCGTGCACAGGAATACAAACTTGCCAACGAACTTGCTAGGGAGGCGCAGGCGTTTGCCACGCGTGTGAGCCAACTGGAAGGGCCCGTCAACGAACTGCATCAGCTTAGGCAACTTGCGGTGGAGTTTGCAGAAAACGGAATCGACATCCCTTTCGACAAAGCGGTCACCCAGGGGGTTGTGAGACGGGCCAAGGAACTGCTCGAGGCCTTCACGGCAGATCCCAAATCCTTAACAGAGGGTGACGAGTCGTTCCGGCAGCAATTCCTGCCCGGCATTCGCAGCGTCAGCCAGCAACTGAAAGTTGCGCTGGAAACGGGATGGCAACAACGGGTGGATAAGGAACTTGAGGCGTTGCCACAGGATGTCCTGACGGCTCTGGAGACCGTCAGCAGTTACAGGGCCCAGATCCTGATGATTCGACGCTGCGACGAGGATGCGAAGCGGTTGCGTTCGATGCTGCCCGCGCTTGGTGAGGTTGCCACCAAACTGGCTGTACTGGCCGAGACAATCACGAAGAAGGATTTGGCTTGGCAGTCGCTGAAAGGTAGTGAGTTACCCGACGAGGTCATCGACTTCCTGAAGCAGGCCGGAACGCACGGCTTCTCCCTGGCCGACGTTACCGCTTCGATTACACAATGGCTGTCTGAGCGCGGACTGTTGGGCAGTTTCCGGATTCGCTCAGTTTGATCACGATGTCCATCTCTAAGCAAGCAGAAGCTCTGCTCGATCACATCGAGGCCATCGAATTCCGCTCCCTCTCGTGGGGATTTGCAGACGGCAGCATGTCCATGGACGAGGGGGTGCGTCTGGCCCAGGAGATCGCCTCCGATGCGCCGGGGGAATTGATCGAGGAGCTTGTCGCCGCGCGCCTTATTTTCGAATGGGACAACGCCGCTGGTGAAACGCGCTACCGATCGAGATTTGCCGAGACCATCCGATTGTTGTCCCGGTTGCGGCAATTGTTTCCTGGTAGGCCGTGGTTCGGCGCCCCACGTCTGGTTTCGGATTTCCGGGTAGATATCCGCCGCCGGCGTTATCCGCGCCGCGATCGAGAGGGCGCGGAAATCTTTTCCGAGCATGAGACGGTGCTCGGCGAATCGCCATTGAGGCGCCGCCTGTGGCATGCACTCGTCGGAGAGGCGCAACTCAAACTCGCAGCTTTCCAGGAGCGTGCCACGCTTCGCCTGCTTTCTCGGGATCCCGATGCCGCGACCATCGTCACGGCTGGTACGGGCAGCGGCAAGACCTTGTCGTTCTACCTGCCGGCACTAATGCGCATCGGCGAACTGATTCAGGCGAATCAGTACTGGGTCAAGGCGATCGCAATCTATCCGCGCATCGAACTGCTCAAGGATCAACTCTCTGAAGCCTTTTTTCGTGCCCGCCTGCTCGACGCAACACTAGTCGGCGACGGGCGGCGCCCGATCACCGTCGGCGCACTATTCGGGTCTACCCCAAAGCGGGCCGATAAGCAGTCCCTGCAAAACGCAAAGTGGAAATGGGTGCCGCGTAGCAATTCCTATGTCTGCCCCTGGTTCAAATGCCCCCATTGCAACGGCGACCTAACCTGGCAGGAAGACGATATCGCACAGCAGGTTGAGCGTCTGATCTGCGCTAATGTCCAATGCCGCCAAAGCATCGATAGCAATCGTTTAGTTCTGACCCGCAACCGTTTGGTTAGCCATCCGCCCGACATCCTGTTTACAACCACCGAGATGCTTAACCAGCGAATGTCGGACCTGGCGATGCGCAAGGTGTTTGGGATCGGCGTCCTCAATCAGCAAAAGCCCGTTTTTGCGCTTCTCGACGAGGTGCATACCTATGTCGGGACGAGCGGCGCCCAGGCCGCGCTCGTACTTCGGCGCTGGCGTCACCTTATAGGGGTGCCGGTTACCTGGTGCGGCTTATCAGCTACCCTGCAGGAGTCAGTACGCTTTTTCGCTGACCTGACAGGTGTCGCAAAAGACAATGTCGTCGAAGTGACCCCTGCATTTAACGAACTCGTCGAGGAAGGCGCCGATTACCAGGCCATCCTGCGCGGCGACCCAACACTCCAGGCCTCTGTGCTATCGACGACGATTCAGGCAGCCATACTGACCGCCCGCATGATGGACACGCAGGTTAATGGTCGTTCGTTCAATCGTTTCGGCAAGCGCGTATTCGTCTTTACCGACGATCTAGATGTCACCAACCGCTTGTTTGACAACCTTCGTGATGCGGAGGCCTACAATATTTTTGGAAATCCAGATAACGGTCGTTTTCCGTTGGCCGCACTTCGCGCCCGGCCAAGAGAGGATGATTCGCGTCGAGAAGCTGAGGGGCAGCGCTGGTGGGCGGCTGAGCGGATTGGCCGCAACCTGGCCGACCGTCTTAGGGTGGGGCGGACGACGTCCCAGGATGCCGGGGTGCTTGCCAATGCCGATGTGATAGTCGCGACGGCCTCGCTCGAGGTCGGTTACAACGACGAACAAGTCGGTGCGGTTATCCAACACAAGGCTCCGCGTAACATGGCTTCGTTCCTTCAACGTAAGGGACGCGCTGGCCGGATTCGTGGAATGCGCCCGCTCACAGTTACCGTCTTGTCCGAGTACGGACGGGACCGCGTGGCCTTCCAGGCCTACGAATATTTATTCGAACCTGTGGTGGAGGCGCAGCATCTACCGGTGCTCAACCAGTACGTCTTGCGTATCCAGGCGGTTTTTTCGTTCTTTGATTGGTTGGCATGCGAGGCAAGTCAGTCGTGTCTGAAGGGTTGGATGTGGGACGTTCTCAGCCAGCCTGAAAGTTTCAGTGGGCAACTGGAACCGATGGTTCTTAAACGTTTGACTTCTCTGTTGCGAGGTGAGCAAAGTGTGGTCACTTCACTGACACAACATCTCCGCCGCTCGCTTGGTCTGCAATTGGAAGTGGTGGATTCCATTCTCTGGAATCCACCACGCGCCCTTCTCTTGGAGGTTGTGCCGACTCTGACCAGGCGTTTGGTTCGCAATTGGCAGTTGGCGGCCCCAACGGGAGACGTGAAATTCGATCTCTGGAAGAGCTTCCATCCTTTGCCGGATTTCATTCCGCAAAATTTGTTTAGTGATCTTAGCCTCCCCGAAGTGCAGATCGTGTTGCCGCCTGCGACGGTAAACGATAAGGAGAAGTACGATTCCTTACCGATCGTGCAAACCCTACAGCAACTGGCGCCAGGACGCGTGACAAGGCGGTTCGCTCATGAACGTGGGGGTTTGTGCCACTGGTTCCCGCTAAACTTGGAAGATGACCTCCAGGTCATCCCAATCGACAAATACGCTCGACTCAATGAGGCACTGGGAATATTTACCGGGACGGGAGATGACGGATCGTCCCTAACCATGCAAGTGTATCGACCGTGGGAAATCTGTCTGGCCAAAACGTTGAGCAACGAGGTTTTGCCCACGTCGAATGCGTTTCCGCGCTGGTACAGTCATTTCATGCCGCAGGGGACGCCGGTTGTTGTTCCCGTC
>Ga0073900_10001207_pt1 | contig 14777 bp, 29 predicted proteins | sample KloWWTmetKNB5Kit_FD_66666 | JGI IMG/M metagenome (GOLD analysis project Ga0073900, IMG submission 66666) | Active sludge microbial communities from Klosterneuburg, Austria, studying microevolution and ecology of nitrifiers - Klosterneuburg... | ecosystem: Engineered > WWTP > Aerobic digester >...
CAACTTAACCAAATAGGGATAATGCTACCTTCTTTTAAATGTTTTTTGTGAATCTTGTGCTGCATATTATTTTTTATGCAAAAATACAAGATTTATACTAATAATCATAATTTACATTAATAATATAATCTTTTATATCTTCTTTAATTAATATTTGAAATAATTCAATATTTGATTCAGCATGTCCTGATTCTAACATATTAATAACACTAGATTTAACTGCTAATTTTATTACTGTATCGTTATGTATAACATAACTATAATAATATAAACCAACATCAACTATATATGGTTCTTCAGTCATTTTACGGTGTAATATATATAAACTACAAATAGTAGCAACAATACTTACAATAGCTACAAACGCTTCCATGTTATATTTTTACTATTTTTATTAAAATAATCATTAATCATTATCTTAAATATATCAGAAGATGTTTCATATCTTTCTTCTTTAATCATTTTAAGAATTAATTTATCTTTTAATTTTAATTTACATATTTCAGTTATATCTGTATGACTAGTAGGTGATATTTCGTCATATATACTACAAATAGGATGAATACTATCATTATATTTCATTTTAACATGAATATTAAACAACTCAATAGAATTAACAATATCACTATATTTATATATTGTTAAATAGTAGTAAACATTATTTTCTAAATAATATAATCTTATTTGATCTATTAATAAAGGTATTATTGCACCAAGAATGAAAAAACCAATAGACTCATCTAACACGTTTGGTATATTTTCTTTTTGGTTTTATAGTTGTTTCTACAACTTCTACATCTGATTCCACAATTGGTTCATTTACCTTTACACTTTCAAAGATAGGATCAAAAAATACATTAGGGGTATCTTTGTTTATTTTATTATTTAATCTTTCATTTTGTTTATAAGTACTATTTGTAATTATAAAATTAAATAAAAACGCCAAAACCATAACACCTGCTATAAATAAAAGAGCTAACATAATTATTATTTTAATAGATTTAAAAAAATGTAGAGATAGCATTATACTATCTCTACGTATACTAATGATTGAAAAACATTATTGTTTTTGTAAAAGTATATTTGTTCCAGATCCAAATACGTTTCCAGAACCATATTTACTTATACCTTTTCTCGCCCATTCTAATTCTATTTCTAATTCTTTTAGTTTTAGATTAGCTGGTGTTGATAATAGAGTTGCTGATTTAGCATCAAATTGAGCAGCTTCGTATTTACCTTTAGCTTCTGCTACAAGAGCATTACCAAGATTAAGCTTTTCTTCTTCCATTTTAGATGCTAACTTATTTTTCTCTACTTGTTCAGCTGTTTTTTCTGCTTGTTGTGAGATGGTACCCGGTAAATCTACATCTGTAATTTGTACTCTTGCAAAGGATAGATAGAAATTTGGTAATTCTTCAGATAAAATTTTACCAAGCTTTTCTTCTGCTTCTGCTCGTTTACTAAGATTCAGATCTACTGCTGTATATTGAGGTATAACTTCTTTAGCTGCTGATTTTATTGTTTTTTCTAATTTAGCTTCTACATCAGTAATTTTACTATGTAATAAATTTACTTTATCAGGAGTATAATTAAAATCTACAGATATTTCAACATTTGTAAGCATAGAGTTTAAATCATTAAACTCAAATTTTGATATAGTTGTTTTTTCTCTACAATCGTACTCTACCAAATCATCAAACATCCAATGTAACCCACCGTGGAATCCTTCTGGATAAATAGTTGTCATATTTGTTTCACCACCCCAACTCACTTCTACACCCTTATGTCCAGGCGATACGCTTTCGCATGATCCCAAACTAAATACTAATAAAATAGATAAATAACTAAAAAACTTTTTCAATTTTTAATGTTTTAAATGTGTTAAATAAAATCTTCATGATCGTTTTTATAGAGTCGATCAATACTCTCTTTTGAACCATCATCTGGTACTGTTCGATTAAAATATCGATATGTTACCCAAAATAAATAAATAACAATGCTAGGCGTTATTATATACAAAAATAGTTTCATTTCTTATTTTTTTCTTGTACATATTAAAGAACCCTTAGCATGAGCATCTTCTGCAAAATCAGATGCTAACTCAACAAATACGGTAGTATTGAAATTGCTACCTACGTCAATAGTTCTACAATATTTACCAGCATTAAACCTGCCGGTAGCTATTGCGTTACCAATTTTGCGAACAAAATTGTCCTTTCTAGAACATCTCGACGCTGAGAGTAATAGTTTTCCATCTACTACATCTCCTACAACCGTTACTCGATTGCTTTTGTGTTTACTGTGAAGTACTAACATAAATTAAATTAAATTTTATTCTTTATTCGCAATAAAAGAAGAGTTACTATTTCTAGTAACCCTTCACTCTCAAAATTACGAACACATTTCTCGTACTAAGTCATACCGATTGGACTGGTACAAACTTTTTAATGGAGTATATATATCGATAATATCCATATCAGATATTTTTGTAAATACCTGATTTATTGTACTCATATTATAAGTACAAATATGAATAACATTTTCGATATTATCGAAATATCCAGATTTATTTACAGAATCTCCAAGCTTTGGTACATCCCATAATACTATTACACCATCCCAGCTAAACCACTGTCTCATTTTCATCTGAAAATCAGCCATACTAGCTGCTGCGGAGTGAGAGTTGTTTAAATCACCATCAGATATTACAAGCATAACTTGATAATCGCTGACTTGCTCTCTTCTATGTGCTTTTTCTACTTCACTAGTAGAAGAATCTACCCATTTACGAATATTTTCAGCTATCCCTGTAAAGTTAGTTGAACCCATACTAGCATTAACAAATGCTCCAACACTATTAAAGTTAGTTTGGAAATCTGCTTCTCTATCTACTAATTTACTTACTACTACTGATTGTTTACCCATAAATCTATTATTAGATGTTAGAGCTGTACTTTGATCTGTAATACAATCAGTTGCTGTACCAAATCTAAATAGTAAGTTATCCATTTTGTTTGGATTCTTTAATAAAGCAAGAGTTGTTAACAATCTAGCAATCTGCATAGGTCTACCATTCATGGAACCACTACAGTCTACTATTGGTAGTAATGGTACATTAAACTCTACTTTGTCGAGTATTGCTTGTATTGTAACATCTGTGGCTTTACCTTGTAGAAATTGCTCAAGATAACTAAACAAAGAAGTAGCACCAACGGTTACTTTAGCATCTTTAGTAACTTTAGCTAATTGAGCTTTCTCATTGTCAGATAAACCAACAGTAGATGCTTTAGCTTCTAGAATACGTTTTTCTTGTTGTAGTTTAAGTTTAGATTTCTCCCAATCTAAAAACCATTTAGACAACTTGGTCCATTTAGTTTTTGGTTTATCATCACCATCTAACAATCTACGTCTAACTCTATATCTAGCACCACTTGGTAGCGTGTTTATCCAATTTACAAACTGTTCTTTATCAAACTCAGCAATTTTACCAGTGGAAAACAATACAAACTCTAAATTTTGATTATATTGTTTTTGCCATTCTTTATACCCAACAAATGCGGTATAATTTTCTTTTACATCAACTAACCACTCCATCTCTTTCGATAAATCTAATACTAATCTATGATAGCATTTCATTTTATCTTTGGTTCGATTCTGAAGTTGTCTTTTACCTGTAACTGTGCCGTCTTTTTTTTTAGCTATTCTAGCACTAGATCGTGGTATATGTACAAATTTTGCTACTTGATGTTTCATAAAAGGGTTGTTACCCCTAATATATTTAGCAAGTAATTTTATCAATCCAGTATATGCAATAGGGTTATTTTGAATTATATTTAACAATCCCCATACACCAGTAATAGATTTCTTATTAGTTTTTATTTGAAGAGTTACTAACTCTCTTAAACCAACATATTCTACTATTAAAGGCAAAAATTTTACAAATGTTTTAGGTTCAGCATTAATTAACCAACTCACATACTCTATCCATTGTGGATTAGCAGCATTACCACCAGCATCTACTTTAGATTTAAATATGTTATGTTGTCGATTAGTAATATCACCTAAACTGAAACATATAATATGAAACAATTGTATAAACATATTGTTATCCCCTGCTTCTCTTCTAGCAGCATCTAAATATTTAACAATTGATCCTTTTACGCCATTTTGAAATAGCGCAAATAAACTTTTTAACCCATAGAATGGGTTTTCATAAACTAACTTTTTCATTTTTGTTTTTTTTGTTTTAAGTTAATTATAATTAAAATGCAAATTTTGATGTTGCACCATTAAATACGTATATCTTCTCTAAAGATAATTTATAGACTTCGTTTTTAATATCTTTAATTAAATTATCGATAACAAATACAGTATCATCTTCAGTTACACCTTTATCTTTAGCATTAATATACTCTGTTATTTCACTTATTAATCTTTCGGAATCAATAGTTACTTTAGTATCAACACTTATTTCTCTTTTTAGTGATTCACATAAAGCTTCTGATGGGTAATAATAAAATATCCTATCATTATCATCACTAAATCGTATAGCATTAGAAGATACACTTGGTAATCTCATTGATTCATAATACGGTTTAGAATTTTTTGTTAACGAGTAATAATATTTATAATTTTCTTCTTGTATATTTAAACAATTCGAATATTTTATAAAATTATTAATTCCGTGTATTTTTATTACACCAACAATACTATTACATATATCATATGATAAATTTTTTATTTTACTTAAGTAATTTAATAATTCTTTTTTCATAGATATTTCTATAATACTAGAAATAAATTCTAAACCTTCTTCTGGTAATAATCTATCGAATTTAAAATCAAATATAAATCTACCAGGTCTATTAAAAAAGTAATTACTTAATTTACTTTTATCGTTAAAACTACAAATCGTAATTACTTTTTTACCAAAATCTATTCCATCTAAAAATGTTAATAACGTATTAGATGAGTCTTCTTTTGCATATAATTTTTCAAACTCATCGAAAAATACAATAACATCAGAATTTATTCTATTAATAATATCTATAATAGTATTACCAGATAATGCTTCATCTATAAATATTGTTGGTATTTTAGATTCAATAATAAAATTTTTAATGGTTTGAGTTTTACCCATACCACTTAAACCTGAGAACAATGCACCAAAACTATTTGATTTATTAGTGTGTTCTAATAATAAATTAACATATTCGTTAGATATACCAAACATTTTTTTATATTCGTAATTTGGTAATTTACTTAAATATGTACCAGTCATTGTTTGTACAATTTTGTAAATACCTAGTGGTAAACTATCAATGGTTTCACCACTATTAAAATGAACTTCATTATTACTTTTAATCATTATTAAAATTTTATATTAAAAAAAATATACTATAAGAATCTATCCGTAGCGGATTGACTCGGATTCGAACCGAGAGTAACCATTTGTTATTTATTATGAGTATATTAAGGTAAAGCAGATGGGACTCGAACCCACGACCACGGCTTTATCAGTGCTGTTAAATTATTATAAGTAGATATTCTACTATACGTGCTCTACCAGCTGAGCTACTGCTTTATTAAAATACACTATTATTAGTCTAACCAATTGACGTACTATCCATGCGGATTGTATAGGACTTGAACCTATCTTGCTCGAAAGCTATTAGTTATTATAAGTGTATTATTTGTATCTTTGTCAGATGCGAGGGGAGTACAGGATTCGAACCTGTGTTACGAGCACCCAAAGCTATTTTAAAGTATTATAAGTACGTAAACATACTGTATATACGCGTCCTAAACCACTAGACGAACTCCCCAAAAAATCATACTATATCTACAAATTAAAAGTCTGTTGCTGAAACCAGCTTAAGTTATTATAAGTATGATTATTTCTTAATTATTACTGAACATTACACAATTACTCTTTTCTATCTCTCCAGTATCTACATTAAGTGTAATTACAACTGGTAATAATTTTGTTATTTTTTTACCTGTTACTGTCATGTAACAAGGTATATTTGCTTTTAAAGCATCCATTATATCCTGGTTTTTAAAGTCTCTATTTCTTTTTTGATACGTTTTATATCCTTTTCTGATAATGGTGTACTAATAACAGCTATTTTATTACTGTTAGTAATATCTTTTATTCTGTTAACTTTAACACCAGATTTTAATTGATTTTCTAATCTATCAATTACTAATCTTCTTCTACCAATTGTTTTTACGGATTTGTTTATCATGATAATAATTTGTTAGTGTCTGTTAAAAAAGTAGCTATAAAATTTCTTTCTTTAGTAGTTAAATTAAGTAACTCCTTAATTATCCACTGTATTGGTTGTAAATCTGGAGTAACTTTACCAGTTTCTTTAGATTTATGTTGATTTTTAACATTACTTTTAGTAAATCCATTTTTAGAACCAACCGTTATCATGGTATCTTGTTTCTTTAAAGTTTGATAATAATATGCATTTATATTCTCAACTTTTCTATGTGGTAATTTTTCAGCTGCTATTACAAATGCATACTGTAAATTGTTGGGATAATCTGCTACACATTTTTTAATAATAACTCTTTCCCATTCTGCATACGGAATTCTTACTTGTTTTACTCCACTTTCTTGCTTCATTGTAAATTTGTTTAAATGTTTAAATAATGCGGAAAACAGAGGTCGTGATCCCCATACCTTACAGTACCAACACTTTAGCAAAGTGTGCTCACCCTGGTGAGTTTGCTTTCCGTTAAAAACACACTAATATTAATTTCCCTAAATCTTTTTATGAGTTATTATAAGTGTGTTATTTGTATCTTTGTCAGATGCGAGGCCAACAATCTTCAAAATCTTCGGAACATTGTTCTTCATATTCTAATAATAATTCAGTATTACATTTCGGACAATTATGTGATTCATTAATATTAGAATATACTTCTAATTCAAATAAATCATAATTACAATTAGGACAATTCATTTTATTATTACTTTTTTACAAAATTTCTTAATATATTCCATATCTAACGTCTTAATATCAATAAATTTTGGAACACTACAAAATTGTTTTAAATTAAAGTCGTATAAAAGATCATTTACCTTTAATGTTTTTACTTTCTTAAATTTCATAATCAGTTTTAAAATAATAGTTAAAAATTTTACATTCTGGATTTAAGTTTTTAAAATCGGGAAATAACGTATCACCAATTGTGTTATCATCGATATGTGAAATATGTAATTCGGTAAATATTGGTGCAAATTTTTCATAAGTTTTTTTACCACCAATACACCAATCACAAGTTGGACACCCATCTTCATTTAAATAAGAATGGATTACGATTTCTCTACCCTTTAATGGTGGAAGTGTTTGTGCTGTTCTCCAACCAACTAACAATGTACCTCCCATTGTTAATGTTTTAAAATGTTTGAAATCTTCTTTTGATTTCCATGGTAATCCATCGTTTAATCCGATGTACCCTAAATTGTTAACGGCTAAAATCGCTCTCATATTATTTACATTTGTTTTCTTCAACAATTATCACTTCAGTTCCTTGATAAATTCTACCAGTACATAAAAATTGATCAACAAATTTTTGTGCATCTTCATGTGTTTTAAAATTTGTTCACCCATTATGTTAAAATTAATTAACACAAATATACGTAAATTTTAAAACCTAGAGAAAAAGATTATAACTTATTTATTCTAGTTCAGCTATTTGCTTCTCTAGTTCTTCTATAGATAGATTGTTAATCTTTTCTATTTCTTTTGCTTCTTTAGCTTTAGATAATAGAACAAGTTTATTTACTCTATCTTTAAAGTTTTTCTGAGCTAATGCTAATTCAGCAGCTTTTTCTTGTTTAACAGTAACAACAGCTTCTAACAAATCCATTTGTTCTTGGATTTGATTAATTTCTGAAGCTTTGCTTCTATTTAAAAGAGATTTACCACCCATCTTTTCTTTTAGATTAGATAAGTTAGTATACATAGCATCTAATGATGATAACGATAAATTCATTAAACCACATACATCATATGTATTAGATCCAAATTTACCACCAATAATCATACCATTTACTACAGCTAAACCAATTATACCAATATTGTTATTCATATTAATTTTTTATTTTTTAATTGTAAATAATATTTTTCAGGCACAAAGTACCCATTTGCTTTTCTAGAAAATACACAATACTTTAGTATACTTTCTTTTTTTAACATACTTAAATAAGATCTATCAAACGAATAATAAATCACAGATATTTTAGATATGTTTTTTTTTCGTTTGTTTTTAAATCTGTTACAGTTCTAAGTCTAGCTTGAACCATTATACCACCTTGTGTAAAATCTCTTACTGAGATAAATTCAAAAGTTTCCATTATTATTGTTTAAGATTAATCTAATAAATATTGATAAGCTATGCAGTATTTCTCTAATCTATCAAAATCTTTTTTTCTAAGACCTTTTAATCTAGATACTTTAGTATTATGTTCTAAATCTGCTAATTTAATAGCTTTAGCAATAGGATGTACAGATAAAGCTTTAATGTAATCCATATATGGAGTATCTTTTCTATGTGTGAGTAATTGTATAATTACAATTATTTCATTAGAAAATCCTTGTTCCTGTAAATATTGAAAATGATAACCTTCAGCAGATTTATCTTCTACTAAATCATGTAAAATAGCACATATCATAGCTACTTCACCTAAATGTTTTACTTTATGCATTACATATAAACAATGCATTATATAAGGTACACCACCTTTATCTCTATCGTTTTCAAAAGCTGTAGCAGCTATTTTAATTGCTTTAGTTAACATGTTATAAATTATTTAATAATAAACAGTGTTCAAGATGGGATTCGAACCCATAAGCCGTTACCAGCACTAGATTTTAAGTCTAGCGTGTTTACCAATTTCACCACAAGAACATCCAAAAGTTAATCTTCGTATTCTATTAATGGACATACTTTATTCCACCAAGCTTTTAAACCTTCTTTTATAACAGATGGTTTCTTATCTATTTTAATAGTTTTTCTATTTTTATATCTATAATCAGATATATACTCGTCAAGATAAACAAATAATATTGCAAGAGAAATTCCTGATACAACAATAAATGGAAATATAAATATATTATACCAGTGAAAAACATCATTTCTAGTAGCTAGTACTGTTACGGAAAACCAAGCGAATATAACTATTTTATCAATCCAAAACTGATGCCATAGTTGCGTATCATCATATCTATCGTGAGTATAAAATGGTAGTTTCATAAATTTTCTTATTATACCTACTAGTACAATACCTGGACTAATAAGAGTTGCTAAAAATCCTATCAATACTTTCCAAAATAATGGACAAATACTACTAGGTAAACAACTATCAGGATACATTGCCCGATACAGTTTTACAAAATTATTTTGTTTACTAACTTTCATTTTTAATTTATTTAGTATTATTTTTTTAAATTTTTATTGGTTAATAAATAGGGTGATATATCAATTTAATTATGTATCTTTGTACAATTAAATTGTGGTTAATAATATGAGAAAACAAGTTTTAACTAAATGTAATTATTGTTCTATTTATTTTTTAAAAGCACATTCTGAAATTAAAAGATCTAAAAATGGTAAACATTATTGTTGTATGTCGTGTGCTAGAAATTGTAGGATTGATAAAATTTATAATATGTATAATATAAGTCAAGATGTTAATAATAAACTAAGCGATTATACTTGTTATCGTTGGTATATGAAATGTATAAAAAGTAGAAGTAACTATGAAGATATTACTTTACAAGATTTAGATGTAATATGGAAAAAACAACAAGGTATTTGTCCATATACAAATATAAAACTTAGATTAAAAACACATTCAGATAATGCTATTTCTACTTTTGATAATCCATTTGAATTTGCACCTATAGATAGAATAGATTCTTCTAAAGGATATACTATAGATAATATAGAATTTGTATCAGTTGGTATAAATTATTTAAAACATATTTATACTAAAGAACAAACTATAGCTTTTATTAATTTTATTAAAAAACATAAGTAATTTTAATGTACTAACCACTATACGAATATCACCATAAAAACATACTTAATTTAGATTTGCATTATTTGATTTAAATTATTATAAGTATGTTAATATTTTAAAGGGTGATATATTACTATACCACCCTTAATAATTTTATACTACTTCTACGGATCCTACCTTAGCGGTAGTTGCTACATCACCTGTTTCAGAAGCTGGTGCTTCAGATGAAACATCGTTTCCAAGAAACGCCATATCAGCTGTGGTTGCACGAGCTGCACCAGAGAATGGAGCAATTCTAAGATCTATCTGCTGTACACCGTTTGTATCAGTATACTGAGTAGCATTGATAACATGTTCTTCTCCTACTTTAATACGATCAGCATGTTTTACTAAAACTCTTGCTGATACTGTTTTTCCATTAGGAAGTAAAATACTACCAATAACATAATCTGTACCATTTTTATTTGATACTAATGTTTCTCCAACTTTTGTAACAACTGCATTAAAAGTTGTTTCCAATTGACTAGTAACGGGATTTTTTGTCCAAGGGTTCATAATAATAAAATTTAATTAATAAAATAAATAATAAAAAAAATAAATAATAAAATAAAATACTTATATTTCGTCTACTTGCGTAGCAATTTGCTTTAATTGTGGAAATATCGTATCCACAGCATTTTCAACTCTATTTTTATCTTTGATGTAATCTTCTTTGGTTTTTAACCAAATATAGAATAACTTTGCTTGTTCAGCATTTTCTTCTTTTAGCTTGAATCCGATGGAAGAAGTACCAATACGTAAACCTATAGCGTTTAAAAGCGCTAGTATTAACGAATATTTGATATTATTATCCAATAAGGATATAAATGTGAAGAAATTAAATTTACTTCGTCCGACGATTTTACCATCGAACAAATTGATAATGTACTGGTTCATAATTTTACGTTTTTATGTGTTATTGAATTTTAATATCTCTACCAAGTAAATCACTAGCGTATTTACTTCTTACACCAGTTATCGTTGAAGATTCATAGTATTTTGTGTTATTTTTGTATAACATATATAATTTAGAATCTTTTAACCAGACTAACTTCCATTGTACTAATTGAGAATTTATAGTAGTTTCCCACTGTAAATCTTTTTTAGCTACAATACATGTAGAACTAGCTTTAATAGCTTTTTCTTCTTCACTCATTACGAGCATGATACGATTTTGATTGTCAACCATTATTGATTGACTAAACAAACTTCTACCAAGTAAGCTAAAGAATACAATAAGGAGTAATATAACTCCCATTTTTAAATTATTTTTCATTTTAAATTTTTAATGGTTTATAAAAAAGTGGTACCATTACAGTACCACTCCACTCTCATTCCCAGTTTCCCGGTGCTACAATCTAATCTTCTACCCAAAATGATCCAGATATAACATTTCTACCGTTACAATCTATTTCTATTGAGTTATCATATCTGTTGAAATAGAGTAATTCTATTTCTATTTTTTCTTCTGGATTTATACCCCAATTTGGTCCGTTGTATGTTATTATAAGTTCACCAAATGGATTCAATACATTACAGTTAGTATCTATAGTAGGATAAATAACTGCTTCCATATATGTACTGTTAAACATTACATCATCAGCATATCCACTGATAACTGATGATTTTACAGATAGATCTTCTACATACTCTCGCAACTGGTCGAGAGTTTGAAATGATGTATCTATAGTTTCTCCATACACTTCTAATGCTTCATAATCTATCTCAACTATATCGAAGCTAGTATACATAGTTTGTGTAACACCAAATGTGTTAAGTTTGGACACACCTATACCCATACCAGTACAGAGTGCTATAACACCTATAATAATCATGGTTTTAGTAAAATCGCTCATTATATTTGTTTTTAATGGTTAATAATTTGTTTTATACTAAATGATGTACCACAAAAGGATTGAGTACATTGAACTTTATTTTGACATATATTAATAGCATGTTGTGGTGTATACGCTTCAATAGTATATTCACCATCTTGATTTACGCTATCTTCTACAACAATTGTATATTTATTTTTTGGTTTTTCTAATAATTTACATAATTCTACATAAGCAACATTTTTTAGTATTTTATTATTATATAACCAGTTTAAATAATCTCTAGGTATATCTTTTAAAAACTTACCTTTATGTTTACCAAATTTTATTTTAATCATATTTATTATTTAATAAGTTTCAAATTAGGTGATCTACATTTAGGAGTTATTACTTTATTATATATATAACTGTACTTAATGTTGTGATTGTAATTGTCAGATTTAATAGCTGTTAATGTTATTAATATAACAGCAAACATTTCATAACAGCTGTATAAATACGATAAATATATGGTCATTTTTTTTGGTTAATAAAACAATACATCTATTACTACTTTTAGCAATAGATGTATTAAAAATTAATAAAATGAATAATAACAATTTTAACTGCTATTACACTCAAACCGAGTTCTTGATGATTAAATAAAAAACCCCACTGTATCTCTACAGCAGGGATCGCATTATTAACCAAATAATGTGAATAGTATGGATAGCGAATCCATATCTCTTATTAAGCTTCTATAGAAAGAATAATAAGCGCATTACTTATGCTAACTTTTCATGGATATACTATCACTGGTATATCAGCAGCTTGTCGATCTTATGATGGTAACTTTGTACCATTTCGGTTAGTAATGTTTTTAGCACCCAAACCTCTTAGTTTAGATAAACTGGTATTTGATGTTTTAACACCATTTACCATACCAGTATACAACTGTGTTATTTCTCTATTGTCTGTGTCTTTCACAGTTTTAATAGCTCTTAGTACTGATTTGTCAATTTTGTGGAACAATTCCATTTTAATTTGTTTTAGTGGTTAATAAATAATCTATATAATAATCGAAATAATCATGACAATCTATTACTGGTATGTCACTATTATTATGAAATCTAATATCAGGATTACCAAATTTATATCTTGATAAATATATATTGTTATCAATACTATTTAAATATATAATTACATTATTTGGTATATTATGATTTTTTATATTATTAATATACCAATCAATATATTCATAATCTTTTAAGTATAAAAATACATAATTAATATGTTTATGTTTATATTTACCAAATGGAAATATCATAATTATATATTTATTGGTTAATAATTAAATAAATCTAATATATCGTCTAAAGTAGCTCTATTTACTGATCTACTTTCTTTTAGTTTTAATATTTGTCTATGTGTTTTAATACTCCAACGTATGTGTAAGTTATCAAAACACCATAATATATAATTAGGATGTTTTTCTATAGCTTCCGCAACAGTTAAACACGTAATGTGTGGTTTTTTAGAGAACCAACAGTAATTATTTAATCTAGTTACAAAATGTGTCATTGAGTTACTATAGAGTTGTGGTGTAATATAAGCTCTTTTACCAAACTTTTCCCATTCCCAACTTCTTTTATTGTAACCATCTTTAGCTAATAACATTTTTATTATTTTATTGGTTAATAAAATGGGAGCATGTGTACCTTCTCACACACTCCCTAATCGAATGGATATCGATGTATAAGTTTAAAACTAGTGGTAACTATATATCAAACTCCCATAACTAGGTGGTCTAACATATAAAATAACAGAGCTTACCAACAATATTACCTACATTGCCCTATGCTTGGTAAGATACACAGGATTATCAGTAATTACCACTAGTTTAAATATCTAATAAGTTTTACTATTTACATTAGGCACTGTTCCACAGAGTTATAAGCTCTATATTGTGCAGGTTCTCAACCTTCTCATTATATAATGTATGTTCAAAGATGTACCACATCATTACAGATACGGACTCATTAGATATTTTAAAATAAGTATGCTAGTTATCAGGAGCCACATTAGGTGCTAACTATAGTGTGCAGACTTCTACTCACAACATACTTATAAAATAATTGCTGGTATACTCACAACGCTGATTTGCTAACAGGATACTTGTTTTACAGAAGTGGCCAACTCCAACCTGTGTTTAGTTACTAATACCATTATATATCTTTATATATAACTTGCAATTAAACAAGGGAGCTTAACTGGGTCTCCTATCCATTTGGTGATCTTAACGAAGATATAGCTACCAAACTATATGTACGGCACTTTTAAAGATGTTACTTTCTTATATCCATTTGCACACAATTATAATACCATGTAGGATAACTAAACGTCAAGTATCTAAACTTGTTCTCCATTAGGAAATCTATTACAATTGCTCACCCTTTGGAAGTGAGTTGTGGTGCATTAATATTAATCTAGAATTTCTTCTAGATATAATATGTATTCTAATTCCCATACAGGGATTATTTTTTCTTGTTGTTCCCACAATTCTGTGGAAATGCTTAATTCTTCTGTATCACCATATAAATGGTCATAGAAATCACTATCTGTCATTTTATTTTATTTAGGGTGATTAAATTAAATTAAAATATAGGTGTGCATACCACAATGAAGTGAGGTAACACCTATATTAATATCCATCTGCACTCAGTTGTAACATTCTCTCACCAGCAAACCACCAGATGCTAATGATTACTCATTTTCTCTCTAAGCTTACAGCATGATAACAATATTACAACTGCTCACCCTTTGGAAGTGAGTTGTGGTGCATTAATATTAATCTAGAATTTCTTCTAGATATAATATGTATTCTA
>Ga0073900_10001209_pt1 | contig 14771 bp, 22 predicted proteins | sample KloWWTmetKNB5Kit_FD_66666 | JGI IMG/M metagenome (GOLD analysis project Ga0073900, IMG submission 66666) | Active sludge microbial communities from Klosterneuburg, Austria, studying microevolution and ecology of nitrifiers - Klosterneuburg... | ecosystem: Engineered > WWTP > Aerobic digester >...
AGATAACCTGCTATTCGCCATGTGGTCCTCGGCAAATGCGCCGAGGGTGCCACGGTTATCCCGCGTGCTACGTTATGACTTTGGGCTGTCCAGATTCAGTCGGAATGGCTGTCCAGTTTGCCTCGGAATCGGTGTCCAGGTTCCGTCGGAATGGCTGTCCAGTTTGGGTCGGAATTCGCAATAATGTGCCGCAGAACGCCATGTACCTAATGATAGGCCATATGACCTACGCCAAGCCTGAATATGTAACCCGTCAGGTAGTGCGTGAAGTCAATCTCGTAACCGACCTGTCCACCTTAATGGCCGAAGTTGACACTTGGCCAACCAAGGGCTAAATCAGGCGCTGTCCACCGAAGAATCCGAAGCCCCATTTAAAGGGGGCTAGCTGTCTTGCATTCCACTAAATGGCAACCGGGGGGTGCCCTTCAGGGAGGACCCAAGGGCCAGTGTCGCTGCCGTTGATTTGTTCGATCAGAGGGCAATCGTTCCCTGGCATCGTCGCGGTACCACCACGCAAGCCCGGCCTTGACCTGTTCCAAATTGGCATCCCAGGACTTTGCTGACGGTGCGCCCGTAGCCGGAGGCGTCTAGAGTCCCGATTCTGCTTTTAGGAAAGCAGCACGGATCGCACATGCGTCGGTCAGGGCATGGTGTTTTTTCTGATTGGGATGGCGCAGGAAAAAGGCCGCCATTTCGTCGTTGAACAAACAGCGTTGCAGGCCATCCGAGAAGTTGTCCGGAGTTTTCTGAAAATGCCAGCTTGAGGGGAGGGACTGACCGCAGGAGGCGAAGGTCTTGGCCAGCATCTTTTGATCCCATTCGGAATCGGCAATAAATAGCAAATCATCGCCCAGGCAGTGAAGCCAGTCGTTCAGGGAGGCAAGGAAGTCCGCCGTTGAAACGGGGGGGTAAGGACAACAGGGGCAGGACCGTTGCCTTCACAAAATCATTGCAGGCTTCTACTGCGTAGTCGGACAGCTCGACGTAAAACGGATCGCCCGAGTGGGTAATGAAACCCGCAGAAATCAAGCTTGCTGAATCCGTCAGATCGGTGAATTCGCAGTCGAAGAAAAGGCGCGTGACCATGGTGCCATTTTATCGGCAACCAGCTCGATTGCACCAACGGCTCCCGAAAATGAAAAAGCCCGCATGCGGTCTTTTTCATCGTACGTCCTCGGGGGGAGGCTTGCGCCAACAAGGCCCGTGCCCTACGAGCAAAAGATAAGGTGTCTCGGGCCAACCGTCAATAGGAGGAATAATGTCAAAACACATCCATGCCGAACAAAGGTGTATTGACTCGCACCATTAATTCGACAATACTAAAATTATGGAAACGTTAACCGCCGCTGAAATTCTCGCTGCATTGGGCCATGAGTCTCGCTTGGCCATTTTCAGGCTCTTGGTTGAAATTGGGCCAGAAGGTGTGAACGCCAGTGCCATTGGCGAGCAACTGGGTATGGCGCCAGCCACATTGTCATTCCATCTGGCGCATTTAAGTCGCGTGGGTTTGATTCGTGGCCAACGTGAGAGCCGGTTCATCCGCTACTCGGCGGATTTTGCTGCGATGGATCAATTGATCGCCTTCCTGACCAACAACTGTTGCCAAGGCAAGGCGTGTCTTCCAAGTATTGCCCCTTGCGATACCACCCAAAAGCGCCCAAAGGTGCCGCAGTAGATTCATTCGAAAATCAAGGATTTTTCCATGTCTGAACGTGAATTCAATGTCTTGTTTCTGTGTACCGGAAACTCCTGCCGTTCCATCCTTGCCGAGGCCACCTTCAACCATCTGGCCCCGGCTGGCTGGAAGGCGATGAGCGCCGGCAGCCAGCCGACCGGGCAGGTGCATCTCCGTTCTCTGGCCTTGCTGGGCCGAGAGGGGATTGCTAGCGAAGGGTATTACAGCAAATCCTGGGAAAACCTGCCGGTTACCCCGGATATCGTGGTGACGGTGTGTTCCAGTGCGGCGGGTGAAACCTGCCCGGTCTATCTTGGATCCGTTGTACGCACGCATTGGGGGGTCGAAGATCCGGCGCATGCGACGGGTACTAATGAGGAAATCGATGCTGCATTCATGACGGCTTACCGCATCCTGCGACATCGAATCGAGGCTTTCCTCGCGCTACCGTTGGCCGACTTGCAAAACGATCGTGCCCGCCTGAAAGGCGAACTTGATCGTGTCGGCACGCTTTTGCCGTAAACAATATTTCAACTTATTGATGGAGTCTAAAAATGGCAAACATTCAGATTTTTGATCCGGCCCTGTGTTGCAGCACCGGGGTGTGTGGTGTCGATGTCGATCAGCAACTGGTCAGCTTTTCTGCCGATGTCGATTGGGCAAAGCAGCAAGGGGCACAAGTTGAACGTTTCAACCTCGCCCAGCAACCCATGGCCTTCGCTGAAAACGCCGTCGTCAAAGGCTTTCTGGAGCGCTCGGGTCAAGAGGCCTTGCCGCTGATCCTGGTCGATGGCGAATTCGCCCTGGCCGGTCGTTACCCGAACCGTACCGAGTTGGCACGCTGGGCAAAGATTGAAAATGCTGCGGTCGACGCGGAAAAACCGGCAAAAAGCTGTTGCAGCGGTTCCAAGTGCTGCTAACTGATTAAGGGTCGCCATGAAATTCCTTGAACAGCCACCGCGCTATCTGTTTTTTACGGGCAAAGGTGGCGTGGGTAAAACCTCGATTGCCTGTGCTACCGCAATCCAGTTGGCCGAAGCCGGACGTCGCGTTCTGCTGGTCAGTACCGATCCGGCCTCGAATGTCGGGCAAGTGTTTGGCGTGGCCATTGGTAATCGAATTGTCGCCATTGAGGCTGTTCCGGGTTTGTTTGCGCTGGAAATCGACCCGCAGGCAGCGGCTCAGGCCTACCGTGATCGTATTGTCGGTCCGGTGCGTGGCGTATTGCCGGAAGCCGTGGTCAAGGGAATCGAAGAACAGTTGTCCGGTGCGTGCACCACTGAAATAGCCGCATTCGACGAGTTCACCGCGCTGCTGACCGATTCAGCGCTGGTTGCCGGCTTCGAGCACATCATCTTCGATACGGCGCCGACCGGCCACACCATCCGCTTGCTGCAACTGCCCGGGGCATGGACGGGCTTTCTCGATGAGGGCAAAGGCGATGCTTCCTGTCTGGGCCCGCTGGCCGGGCTGGAGAAACAACGTAGCCAATATAAGTCTGCGGTCGAGGCCCTGGCTGATCCCGTGCGGACCCGGCTGATCCTGGTTGCCCGGGCCCAGGCAGCGACGCTGCGCGAGGTCGCCCGGACGCATGAAGAGTTGGCCGGAATCGGCCTCAAGCAGCAATACCTGGTGATCAACGGTGTCCTGCCCGAGGTCGCGGTGGGTGGCGATCTCCTGGCGCAAGCCATTTTCAAGCGTGAACAGGCTGCCTTGCTCGACATTCCGGAAGCCTTGAAAACCTTGTCCACCGATCTGGTCGGCTTGAAGCCGTTCAATCTGGTCGGACTGGATGCGCTCAGGCAGTTATTCGTCGCCAGTGACGCCGGTACCGTGTCGGATGTTCCCGCAACGACAGCGCTCCCTGAAGTCCCGAGCCTCTCCGTTCTGGTCGATGGCATTGCTGCCGATGGTCATGGCCTGGTGATGCTGATGGGCAAGGGCGGGGTGGGTAAAACGACGCTGGCTGCTGCCGTTGCGGTCGAGTTGGCCAGCCGTGGCTTGCCGGTTCATTTGACGACCTCCGATCCGGCAGCGCATTTGTCGGAAACCCTGGCGGGCAGCCTTGAGCATCTGACTGTCAGCCGTATCGACCCATATGCCGAAACAGAGCGTTATCGCCAGCATGTCTTGGAGAGTAAAGGGGCAACGCTGGATGCACAGGGCAGGGCGCTGCTGGAAGAAGATTTGCGCTCGCCCTGTACCGAGGAAATCGCTGTTTTTCAGGCTTTTTCAAGAGTCATCCGTGAGGCGGGCAAAAAATTTGTCGTCATGGATACGGCGCCAACCGGCCACACCTTGTTGCTGCTCGATGCGACCGGTGCCTATCACCGCGAGATCGCCCGCCAGATGAGCGGCAAGGACATGCACTACACGACGCCAATGATGCAATTGCAGGACGCCAAACAGACCAAGGTGCTGATTGCGACACTGGCCGAAACAACCCCTGTCCTTGAAGCCGCCAACCTGCAATCGGATTTGCGCCGTGCCGGCATTGAGCCCTGGGCCTGGATCATCAACAACAGCGTGGCAGCGGTGCAGTCGTCTTCTCCGCTCCTGCGTCAACGGGCCATCAATGAATTGGCCCAGATCGACCAGGTGGCCCATACACATGCCAACCGTTATGCGGTTGTTCCGCTGATCCAGGATGAACCGGTTGGCGTTGAGCGTTTGCGCGCCCTGGCCAATTGCCATCCTGTGACAGCCTGATAGAGGTTAATCATGAGTGAAGTTACAAAAAAACTATCCTTCCTCGACCGCTACCTGACGGTCTGGATCTTCGCTGCAATGGCACTGGGCATCGGACTCGGCTATTTCGTACCGGGCACAGAAGCCTTCATCAACCGCTTCCAGGTCGGGACGACCAACATTCCCATCGCTCTTGGCCTGATCCTGATGATGTACCCGCCGTTCGCCAAGGTGCGCTACGAGGAGTTGCCCGATGTCTTTGCCGACAAGAAGGTACTCGGCCTCTCGCTGATCCAGAACTGGATACTCGGGCCGATCCTGATGTTCGCGCTGGCCATCATTTTTCTGCCGGATAAACCGGAATACATGGTTGGCCTGATCCTCATCGGCCTGGCTCGCTGTATCGCGATGGTCATTGTCTGGAACGAAATCGCCAAGGGTTCGACCGAGTATGCGGCTGGCCTGGTTGCCTTCAACTCGATCTTCCAGGTGCTGTTCTTCAGCATCTACGCCTGGTTCTTCGTCACCGTGCTGCCGCCGCTGTTCGGGCTGAGCGGCATGGTGGTCGATATTTCGATCGGCCAGATCGCCGAGAGCGTCTTCATCTACCTCGGCATCCCCTGCGTTGCCGGCATCCTGACCCGCGTCATCATGCTGCGTTTCGTGACCAAGGACTGGTATCACACCCATTTCGTTCCGAAGATCGGGCCGATTACCTTGGTGTCGTTGCTCTTCACCATCGTTGTCATGTTTAGCCTCAAGGGGCAGTTGATCGTGACCATTCCCCTCGACGTCGTGCGTATCGCCATACCGCTGCTGATCTACTTCGTCATCATGTTCCTGTTCTCGTTTTACATGAGCAGGCGGGTCGGGGCGAACTACAAGAAATGCACGACGCTGTCCTTCACCGCCGCCAGCAACAATTTCGAGCTGGCCATTGCCGTGGCGATCGCGGTCTATGGCATCAACTCCGGCGCTGCCTTCGCAGCCGTTATCGGGCCGCTGGTTGAAGTACCGGTGATGATCGGTCTGGTGACGGTATCGCTGTGGTTCAGGAAGCACTTTTTCTCGGCCGAGGCTGACGCATAATTGCCGGAGCCGATTCAACTGGATCGAAAGTGCCGTTCTTGAGGAATTCCCATGCTCGAATATGAAGTGTTTTCCCAGCGCCTTTCCGCTCATGGCAGCGTGGCGACAACCAAGTGCGCCGAGATCCCGCTCGAGACTGGCACTTTGCGGCGGGGCTTGCCAGACCAGCCATGACCGTTCCTTGCCTATTGACCGCCTGGTCCAGCCATGTGAGCGAATTGCGCGGCTACCTGCGCCATCGCGCCAACTTGCAGGACGAAGCCGATGATCTGCTGCAGGAGGTCTTTATCAAGGCCATGCGTCAGGATGCCCTGTTCTGTTCGATCGAGAATCCACGAGCCTGGCTTTTTCAGGTCGCCCGCAATGCCTTGGCTGATCGCTTGCGCTGTGCCCGGGAACACATACCGCTACCGGAAGATGTACCCGCCCCCAAACCTGACGAACATCCCGTGGTAGACGACCTGAGTCAATGCCTGCCCCGGGTACTCTCGGAATTGTCTGCCGAAGACCGTCTGGCGATCACCCTGTGCGACATCGAAGGGCATTCGCAGCAGGTCCTGGCCGATCGCCTGGGGATTTCCCTGCCCGGTGCCAAGTCACGGGTTCAGCGGGCGCGTCAGCGACTGCGGGAACAACTGGTGACTGCCTGCAAAGTCACCTTTGATGACAACGGCGAGGTCTGCTGCTTCGTTCCCCGACCGCTGCTTGACGAGTGATTTTATGAAACTCAAGTTGCCATGTCGGGAATGATGATCATCCTGTTCGGGCCGCATGGGGCGCCTGCGAGTTAGCGATATCTTTTTCGAACAAGGTTTCGTCGCGATCATCCGACGAAAGTAATTGTTTTCCAACTGCATCCTTTTCCCGTTGTGCTCGTCTCCGTTGGTGGGCGTCAATCATTTGTCCTGGATTGACCATTGTGACTATCCATATCGCGGAGGCATCCACCATGAGCACAATCGAAGTCGTTCTGTGCAATCCCGTTCGTACGCCCATCCGACCGCTCCCGGGGGCCACGCGATTGGCCGATGCGCCTTTCTGGACGCCGGCGCAAGCCCGTTTCCTGGGCGAGGAAATCGCCGAAGATGCCGACTGGGCCGAAATCGTCGATCGACTTGATGTCGCCTTGAGAGCATCCTGACCTCATGACACTTGTTCTCGCCGCCCTGATCACCTTTGCGCTGACCACCGTCCTTTCGATGGTCGGTGTTGGGGCTGCCTTTGTGCTGATTCCGGTCTTTCTGGCCTTTGGCGTGGAACTGCAAGCGGCGATGGCGACGGCGCTGCTGCTCAACGCCATCGGCATGAGCATCGCCTCGGCCACCTTCGTTCGCAAGGGACTGGTTGCCTGGCGCCTGGTCCTGCCGATGGTGATGGTTGCGGTCCTCGCTTCGCCGGTCGGGGTCCATGTCGGGCAGGGGATGGAACGGACGGCCTTGCTCTGGTTGTTCGTCGCCTTTCTGATGTTCGCCAGCGGCATGATGCTTTTTTACCGACCACAGCTACGTCAGGCACCGAGCTCGGCTCGAGCTGGCATGCTGATTGGCGTGCCGGTTGGTGGCGTCGCCGGTTTTGTCGGGGGTTTGCTCGGCGTCGGCGGTGGCAACATCATCGTTCCCGCCCTGGTGGCGAGCGGCCTGGAGCCGAAGCGGGCGTCGGCGAGCGCGTCATTTGTCGTGATCTTTGCATCGCTTTCCGGGTTTCTCGCCCATGTCCAGGTTGCCGAACTCAGTAGCGCGCTGCTCCTCGTCACCGGGCTGGGGACAGCCGCCGGTGCCGCGCTGGGGGCCTGGCTGGCGAGTGAGAAACTGCGCGCCGATCAATTGAAACGAATCATTGCCCTGGTGCTGATCGCCGTTGCGGTCAAGACAGCCTGGGGCCTGTTGTAAGTCCACTTTCCGGGAAAGTTTCATGAGCACAACCGACATGGCGCGTGATGACCACATGGCCGAACATGACCACGACCACGCTCATCAACACAGCGCAACGGGTCGGGCGCTGGGCATCGCGCTGATCCTGACCCTTGGCTTTTCTGCCGTTGAATTGATTGCCGGCTGGCGTGCCGGTTCGCTTGCCCTGATCGCCGATGCCGGGCATATGGTGACCGATGGTGCCTCGCTGGGCCTCTCCGCATTGGCAGCCTGGCTGGCATCCTTGCCGCCGAGCCGTCGTCATACCTACGGGCTGGGCAAGAGTGAACTGCTTGCCGCACTGATCAACGCGGTCTCAATGTTGGTCGTGGTTTTTTTGATTGGCTGGGAAGCCTGGCAGCGCCTGCAATCCCCGGCGCTGATCGACGGCGCCACGGTGGGCGTGGTGGCGGTGATCGGGCTGGTGATCAATCTGCTGGTGGCCTGGATATTGTCCCGCGGTGAGCAGAACCTCAATGTTCGTGCCGCGCTGTTGCACGTCATGGGCGATGCGCTGGGTTCAGTGGCGGCGATTGTCGCGGGGGGCGTCATCTACTTTACTGGCTGGACACCGATTGATCCGCTGCTCTCGCTGCTGATTGGCGGCTTGATCCTTTCGTCGAGCGTCAGGCTGCTCAAGGAAGCCCTGCATGGCACGCTGGATGGCGTACCGCCGCGGATCGACCTGGGGGATCTGGGGCGCCGGCTGGCCGGTGTTCCGGGGGTACGGGAAGTCCATGATCTGCATGTCTGGCCGATTGGCGCCGAGCGGCTGGCCTTGTCGGCCCATGTGCGCCTCGAAGACCTTGCGAGTTGGCCGCAAATACTGCATGCGTTGAGCGAGATTGCCGAACACCTGGGCATTGAGCATGTGACCTTTCAACCGGAGTCGATCCGCCGCATTCAGGCCGAGCCGGTGAATTTCATTCGGCGCTGATCGACACTGCATCCTTTTGCGAGGCGCTACGTCTACGAAGGCAGGAACACCTTTTGAAGGAGACGATCATGACCACCGCTTTCATTCCTCCCGCCTGGGCTTTCGAATTTCACGGTCACCAATGTCCGTTCATGCCCCTCGGCTATCGCATGGGTCGCCTGGCCATGGAAAAACTGGGCGTTGAACGCGAGCCGGACCACGGCTTCTTCGTCTTCCCGGAACTCGGAGAAGGCCACCCGCAAACCTGCCTGATGGATGGTCTGCAGGTTGCCACCGGCGCCACCTACGGCAAGGTGATGATCGCCAAAACCTTCTACGGCAAATTGGCGGCAAGCTTCTTCAAACCAGGCAAAGGCGCAGTGCGTTACGCCCTGAAGCCGGATTTCGTCGATGCCATGGGCAAGTTCCCGTTCTTTGCTTTCCGCAAGCAGGGCATGGAACCGTCGCAGATTCCGGCCGAGGCACGCGACGAAGTGCTGAACTGGGTTTACAGCCTGGACGATGACTTCATCTTTGCCGTCGAAGAGCGGCCGGATTTCACATTCACCCCGGTCAAGGGCTCGTTCAACAAGACCAAGTGCAGTGCCTGCGGCGAGTACGTTTTCGAACGCTATGTCCGGACCAGGGAAGGGCAGCCGGTTTGTATTCCCTGCTCGGGTTATTGAGCGCAATATCGGTCTTGCCAAATACATAACGAGGAGACTGAGATGGATCTGATCAAGCAAATACTGTCATCGTTCGAAGGTACGCTGCCCAACGACAGCAAAACTGCTGCTGCCATCGCCCGGGGCGCCGGCCCTGAAGAGATTTCCGCTTGCGCCACCGAGGAAGGCTTGCATGCCTTGGCCGGTGCCTTGTTCGAGGCCTGTGAGGAAGGGGTTGAAGACGCCCACCTCGATAGTTCGGCACGGGTTACCGGGGCGCTCGCCGAGCGGCTTAAAGAATTCCGCCAAGGCCTGCCGCCCGCCTGTGAAACGGCACGGCTGATCGATGCCGGCGCCAGGCTTGAGGAAATCTCCGCGGCGGCCGAGAAAGAAGGTTTGAACGCCTTGGCCAGCATGCTCTTCGAGGCCGAGCAGGAAGAGGGCAAAGACACCGCCTGATGTCCCCATAACACCCGCATTCAGGGAGGCTCCAATGAGATCGCGGCGGCTGTTGAGGGCAATATCCGGGGCGCTACTGCTCACGGCAGCAATGACTGTCGAGGCTCGTGGCCCTTGGCGTGCCAGCGAAGAGAATTCCCGGGGTTGGCAATTCATGACCCCGGAGGAGCGCGTTGAACATCAAGCGCGGGTCCGTGGCTTCAAAACCCTCGATGAATGTCGTGCCTACCAGCAGGAACACCATCGCTTGATGGCGCGGCGGGCCACCGAGAAGGGCATGGCCTTGCCGTCGGGTGGTCGCGATATCTGCGAGCATCTGATCCCGCCGAAATAAAGCAACGAAGTCATGGCGGAATCCTGAAATGTCTCGCCTGCACCTGCTGTCCTTGCCGATACTGCTCCTGCTTTTCGTGGGGCTGCCCGTTTTTTGGGCGTTTCCCGAAGCGCTGCCTTTCTGGCGGTCTAGCGGGATAGTTCTCGGCTGGGCGGGGGCTGGCCTGCTTTTGTTCAATTTGTTGCTGATGGTGCGGGAGGTTCGCCTTGCCAGCAGTCTGGGGGGACTGGAGCGCATTACCGTTTGGCACCATCAAACCGGCATGGTGGCTTACCTGCTGCTTTTGTTGCACCCGCTGGCGCTGGCGGCAGCAGGGTGGGGCGAATCGCCAGAACTCGCCAGGAAGGTCATCTCGCCGATTTCAGAGAGCTGGCCGGTCTGGCTGGGCTGGGGCGGGCTGATTTTCCTGATGCTGGGGTTGGCCACCACGTTCATGAACCATCTTGCCTATGGCACCTGGCTTTGGTTGCATGGCTTGCTTGGGTTCGGTGTCCTGATCGGCTTTGCCCACGTTTTGCAGCTCGGGATCAGCGCTGGTGCCGTATTTGCGCTGTTCGCGGCCCTCCTGCTTTTGCTTTGGCGGATGCTCCGCGTCGATCTGGGAACTGCTGCCAAGCCCTATATCGTGACTTCGGTTCGAGCGGTCGCGCAGTCGATGGTGGAGGTTTCAATGAAACCATTGGCCATGCCGATTGCTGCTGCGCCGGGGCAATTTGTCCTGGCGGCCTTCTTCAAGGGGCCTGGCTATCAAGGCTGCGGTGAGTTCCACCCGTTCACCGTCAGCGGTCTTGGACAGGACCACGAGTTTCGCATCGGGGTCAAGGCCCTCGGCGACTGCACTCGGCACATGCAGCGCCTGGAAGCAGGGGTTTCCGCCCGGATACATGGCCCCTTTGGCGAGTTCCTGAAAGATTTGCCAACGCGTCCGCTGTTGTGGGTGGCCGGCGGCATCGGCATCACCCCGTTTCTTGGCTTTCTGCGGCAGTGGCCAGTCATCAGTCCGACGACCTTGATTTATTTGTATCGGGGCGAGCAGGATGCCGCCTATCTCGACGAATTGACGGCCTTGTCTGCCGGTTGCGCCGAGCTTTCCTTGCAAGCCGAGGCGACAGGAAGCGGCCTGCCGGATCTGAACCGCTTGTTGCCAGAAGCTGCTGCGTTGGCAAACCACGAGTGTTACCTCTGCGGTCCGCCGGGCTTGATTGAGGCCATTTCCCGGATACTGCTTGAGCGTAACGTCCCCGTTGAACGAATTCACTTTGAGCACTTCGACTTCCGATGACACGCAAACTCTATATTGTTTCGACTACCGCCTTCTGGCTGGCTGTATTGGGTCTGGGCATGACTTCTGCGCTGTGGAATCCAGCCGAACAAGGCGACGTCCAGGCCCAGGGGAAAACCGTCACGCTGGCAGAACTGGCCAAGCATGCCGCTCCCGGAAATTGCTGGATGGCGATTCGTGGTTCGGTCTATGACCTCAGCACCTATCTGCCAGCCCATCCATCTCCCCCGGAAATTGTCCTTCCCTGGTGCGGCAAGGAGGCGACGGAAGCCTACAACACCAAAACCAAGGGGCGGCCGCACGCACCTTATGCCGACGAACTGCTGGCAAAATACCGTATCGGGACATTGGTAAAAGCGCCTTGATCATGAATGCCTGCGGACCATCGAGTTGCTATCAGGAACTGGTGCCGGGTTGCCCGGTACCCGATGGCCCACCCTTGGGTGTGATTGAGGAAATACAAGGCCCCGTCGTCGATGTCCGCTGTTCCCGCTTGCCCCCGTTGCACCGGGCAATTTACGTTTGCCTGAACGGGGAACGCTTCACCTTCGAGGTGCATCGCCATCTTGATGAGCATCGGGTACGGGCTATTGCCCTGCATCGAACCAGCGGCCTGAAGCGGCAAATGCCAGTTTTCGATGCCGGCGGCGGTTTGCAGATACCGGTTACTCCGGATTGCCTGGGGCGTTTGCTGGATATTTTCGGTCGTCCGCTCGATGGTGGCCCGGCGCTCGTTCCGGAAGCCATGCGTCCCATTGTGGCGGCCCCCGTGCCTTTGTCCGAAGTCACTGGCAGCGGCGATGTGCTGCTCACCGGAATCAAAGTCATCGATTTGTTGTGCCCGTTCATCCGGGGCGGCAAGACCGGCTTGTTCGGTGGCGCCGGGGTCGGCAAGACCGTGCTGATCATGGAGTTCATGAATGCCATCGTTCGCCTGCACCAGGGCGTTTCGGTCTTTGCCGGCGTTGGCGAGCGCATCCGTGAAAGCCATGAACTCTGGCATGACATGCAGGACGCCGGCGTGATGCCGCGCACGCTGATGGTGTTTGGTCAGATGGATGAAACGCCGGGTGTCCGTTTCCGGATTGGCTTGTCGGCCCTGACCTATGCCGAGTATCTGCGGGATACGGTCGCCAAGGAGGTGTTGTTCCTGATGGACAACGCCTTCCGTTTTGTCCAGGCGGGCAGCGAATTGTCCGGTCTGCTCGGGCGAATGCCGGCGACCGTCGGTTATCAGCCAACATTGCTTTCGGAAGTGGCCGAGTTGCAGGAACGTATCCTGTCCACGAAGCGCGGCAGCATTACGGCGGTCGAGGCCGTCTATGTGCCGGCCGACGACATGACTGACCCTGCGGTCAGCGCCATCCTCGCGCACCTTGATACAACGGTGATTCTTTCCCGCAAGCAGGCGGCCAAGGGGATTTATCCGGCGGTCGATCCGCTCTTGTCCGGTAGCCAGGCCATGGATCGCAGCGTATTGGGCGAACGTCATTACCGGGTCGCCCAGCTGGTGCGGGAGCACCTGTCGCGCTACCGCGATCTTGAAGACATCATTGCCATGCTCGGTCTGGAAGCGCTCTCGGAGGCCGACCGGCGAATCGTTCACCGGGCACGGCGACTGGAGCGTTATCTGACCCAGCCATTCTTCGTGGTGGCAGACCACACCGGGATTGCCGGCGCCTCGGTTCCTCTGGAGGCCACGCTGTCCGATTGCGAGGCATTGCTGCGGGGCGATTTTGACCGGCTGCCGGAAGATGCCTGCTACATGCAGGGCAGTCTGGCCGGGAAGGGGGGCTCCGCATGAAACCGGCCTTTACCCTGCATCTGCAAAGTGCGGCACGTTACGAAAGAATTGAGGGGGTGAGCAGTTTTGTCGGCCAGGATGCGAGCGGCAGTTTCGGCATTCTGCCCGGACGGGCCCGATTCATGACCGTGCTCGACTACGGCCTCGCCCGTTTCCGCTTGCCGGATGGCCATTGGCATTACCTGGCCTGCCCGGGCGCCGTGGTTTTTTTCGCCGATGAGCAGCTTTACCTGAATACCCGCCGTTATCTGCGCGATGACGACTACGAGCGAGTTTCCGAGTTGTTGACCGGTCAATTGGCCGAGGAGGAGGCGGAACTCAAGTCGGTGAAAGACAATCTGCAACGCCTGGAACACGAGTTGTTCAGGCGCCTGCATCAGTTGGATCGGTGGCCGGCATGAACGACGAAAAATGGCGTCGGGAAGTGCATCGCGATAGCGAGCGACTCAAGGAAGCCGAACGGGAACGGCGTTCCCTGTTGGCCCAGAGCGTCTTTCTCGGCACTTTGTCTGTCCTTTTTTTGCTTCCCCTGATCGGCGGCGCTTACTTGGGGCGCTGGCTGGATGGCTTGAATGAAGGCTATTCGGTGCGCTGGACCATCAACATGATCATCCTCGGGTTGGCCGTCGGCATCTTCAATGTCTATGTCTTCATCAGGAAGAACTGGTGATGGAAGCGCTCAGCGTCATCTTCAGCATCGGGCCTTTCAGTATTACGCGAACGGTCGCCACTACCTGGGGGATCATGCTGGTGCTGGGTATCGGTTGCTGGCTGGCCACCCGGCGGCTTTCCGTCGAGCATCCGGGAACGGTTCAGACCGCCCTGGAAGGCGTCGTCCAATCCATCGAGTCAGCCATTGCGAACGTACTGCCAGACCGTTCGGCATTATTGCTGCCGTTCGTGGGAACGCTCTGGCTCTTCGTTGCGCTAGCCAACCTGACCGGCCTGGTGCCGGGTCTGCATGCGCCGACCGGCGACCTCTCGACGACGGCGGCGCTGGCCATTGTGGTCTTTCTATCCGTGCATTGGTACGGTATTCGCAGTGCCGGTCTGCGCGCCTATCTGCGCCACTACCTGGCCCCCAGCCCGGTGCTGCTGCCGTTTCATGTGCTTGGCGAGTTCTCGCGCACGCTGGCGTTGGCCGTTCGTCTGTTCGGCAACATCATGAGCCTGGAAATGGCCGCTCTTCTCGTCCTGCTCGTCGCCGGGCTGCTTGTGCCGGTGCCGGTCCTCATGCTGCACGTCATCGAGGCGCTGGTTCAGGCCTATATCTTCGGCATGCTGGCGCTGATCTACATCGCTGGCGGCATGCAATCCCAAGCCGAACAAGCATCCAACCATTCAAACAAGAAAGGAAATACACCATGAGCGATATGCACTGGTTTGCCCTGATTTCCACTGTCGTGGCCGGGCTGGCAATTGCCTTGGGCATCATTTTTCCGGCGATGGCCATGGGCAAGGCCATCACCCAGGCGCTGGAGGCGCTGGCCCGGCAGCCGGAGGCGGAGAAGTCGATCACCCGGACACTGTTCATCGGCCTGGCGATGATTGAATCCCTGGCCATCTACGTTCTGGTGATCGTCCTCATCATCCTCTTCCGCAATCCGTTGCTTGAATATCTGCTCAAGTAGGGCCAGTCATGAACATCGACTGGACAACGTTCGCGCTTGAAATCATCAATTTCCTGGCGCTGGTCTGGATACTCAAGCATTTCCTTTACCAACCGGTGCTTGAAACGCTGGCCCAGCGTCGCGCCGGTATCGAGAAAACCTTGAGCGAGGCACACACGGCCGAAATCAGGGCGCAGGGGCTGCAGGCGCAATACGAAGGGCGTCTGGCTGACTGGGGCAAGGAAAGAGCCAAAGCCAGAAACGAGCTGGATACGGAAATTGCCCTTGAACGATCCCGGCAATTGCAGTCCTTGGCGAATGATTTGGCCGAGGAACGGG
>Ga0073900_10001215_pt1 | contig 14728 bp, 12 predicted proteins | sample KloWWTmetKNB5Kit_FD_66666 | JGI IMG/M metagenome (GOLD analysis project Ga0073900, IMG submission 66666) | Active sludge microbial communities from Klosterneuburg, Austria, studying microevolution and ecology of nitrifiers - Klosterneuburg... | ecosystem: Engineered > WWTP > Aerobic digester >...
ACTGGCACCTTTGATTCAATGATGCAAGCTTCACAGTTCGTTCAAGTAATTGAACAACGACAAGGAATCAAAATTGGATGTATTGAAGAAGTTGCTTTTCAAAAAGAATTCATCACCAAAGCTCAACTGATTGATTTGGCTGAACCTCTATTAAAAAGTGGATACGGAAAATATTTAATGTCTGTAGCTGAGAATAGTAGTTAATTTTTAAATATTATGTCAAAAATATTATTTACCGGTTCGACGGGTCTCGTCGGAAGTAGAGTCTGTGAGCTTCTACGGAATAATCACGAAATTACTACAATCTCTAGAGATATAGGGAATGCTGATATTCAATCTGACCTAAATGATTTGTCCCATTTAAAAAAAACATTAGAGAATTTGGACTTTGAAAATATTTTTCATTTTGCAGGGTTCACAGCTGTTGATGAAGCGGAAAATCAAAAAGGAGATATTGAAGGCCAATGTTATCAGACAAACGTGAATATGACTCAAAATATACTTAACATTGCCGCGTCTTATAACGCAAAAGTGTTTTTTATTTCCACCGATTTTGTTTTTAATGGCGAGAACGGTCCGTATTCAGAAACTGACCCAACGGGTTCAAGTGATGATCTTAGTTGGTACGGTTGGACCAAAAAACTTGCTGAGGACAATATATTGAATGACTCAGATAAGCACCAAATTATTAGGATCGCTTACCCGTTTAGGTCAAATTTTACTAAAGGCGATTTTGCTCGAGATATTATTTCCAAGATGGAAAATAAATCTTTATATCCACTTTTTTACGATCAATTTCTTACACCGACTTTTATTGATAATCTTGCCGATTTTATAAACCTTAGTCTTGAACGATCTCTAAGCGGTGTCTATCATTTAGCAAATTCAGATCTTGTAACTCCTTACAGTTTTGGGCAAATAATTAATGATGTTTTTGAGTTTAATTACCCGATAGAAAAAGGATCAATTCATTCGTTTAGACAAAATTTCCCAAACAAAGCCAAGAGGCCTGTCAAAGGGGGCTTGGTCACTAAAAAAGTTGAGTCGTTAGGTGTACCTGTTTTAACAAACGAAGAAGCAATTAAAATCTTAAAAACACAGATTAATTCAAAATCTGCTAAAATTTCTTGAGGATAAATACTATGAAAGAAACAAAATCAAAGTCCGCGCTTATTACAGGAATTACTGGTCAGGACGGTTCATATTTGGCCGAACTACTACTAGACAAAGGATATGAGGTTTATGGAGTTGTTAGGCGGTTGTCGACCCCCAACACTGAAAGAATTGAAACAATTTTACCACAGCTACATTTAGTTGAAGGCGATCTGTATGATGAACAGTCACTAATTTCAGCAATCGATTTGAGTCAACCAGACGAAGTCTATAATTTGGCCGCTCAATCTTTTGTAAAAACTTCATGGAACCAAGCTGTTTTAACTGGCGAGTTAACAGGTATGGGTGTTACAAGAATGCTGGACGCTCTAAAACACGTTAAGCCAGACGCAAAATTTTATCAGGCTTCTTCTTCAGAAATGTTTGGGAAGGTTCAAGAAACACCTCAAACAGAAAAAACTGCATTCTATCCTCGCAGTCCCTATGGGGTTGCCAAACTCTATGGACACTGGATGACAATTAATTATAGAGAGTCTTATGGCATGTTTGCTGTTTCAGGAATACTTTTCAACCACGAGTCGCCAAGGCGAGGTATCGAGTTTGTAACTAGAAAAGTTACTGACACTGCAGCAAGAGTTAAACTTGGACTTGTCGATAAGGTTGATTTTGGCAATCTTGATGCAGCGCGTGACTGGGGTTTTGCAGGAGACTATGTTGAAGCAATGTGGTTAATGTTACAACAAGATAAGCCAGATGATTTTGTTATTGCAACAGGAGTAACCCATACAATCAAAGATTTTATAGTCGAAGCATTTAAACACATAGGTATTGATAATTGGCAAGCTCATATTGGTCTAGATGAAAAATTCATGCGTCCAGCAGAAGTTGATTTCCTAAAAGGTGATGCGACCAAAGCTAAAGAAAAATTAGGCTGGACGCCAAAGACCACATTTTCCGAGCTTGTAAAGATGATGGTCGATGCTGATATGGAGAAGTATCGCAAAATAGTCAAATCTGCCCAAAACGTTGAATGAAAGTAGTTATTATAATTCCAACTTACAATGAGAAGGATAATATTGAGTATATCTATTCAGAAATTACTAAATACAGTCCAAAAGATATCGATCTTAAAATTCTTTTTGTTGATGACGAGTCACCAGATGGTACCGCAGAAGTTATAAAAACTTTACAGAAAAAAAACAAAAATATATTCCTTATTTCTGGTAAGAAAAACGGGTTGGGGGCTGCTTATGTTAGAGGGTTTGATTATGCGATTAAAGAGCTAAATGCCGAAGTCGTTTTTGAGATGGATGCTGATGGTTCTCATAAACCTCAATATGTATCCGCGATGGTATCAGCAATTAAGAATGGTGCAGATGTTGCAGTTGGTACAAGGTATATAAAAGGTGGCTCGATTCCTTCTGACTGGGGAATTCATCGTAAAATTCAATCCTCGTTAGGCAATATTGTTGCTAGAGTTATTTTGCTTGCTCCTCAGTTTCACGATATGACTACAGGATTTAGAGCAACAAAAACTGAATATCTCAAAAAAATTGATTATCACAATCTATTTTCCAATCGTTTCTCGTATAAAATTCATTTATTTTATGCCCTCTACAAAAGTGGGGCAAAAATTAAAGAAGTCCCAATTGAGTTTATTGACAGAGAAAAAGGACATTCCAAAATTCAAAAAAACGAGATAATTGATTCTCTACGAGTAGTAATTTTGGTCTCAATTAAATATCATTCAGAATTAATCAAGTTTTTAATAACAGGCGTTGTTGGTTATTTGGTCAACGCAATCACCTTATCAGTTGCAACAACTTTTTTTAGATCCGCCCACTCTGTGGACGGATTATCTGGATTAATTCCTGCAATTAAAGATACCCCATTGTTTATGGCGACATTGCTTTCTGGTGAAATGTCGATTGTTACAATTTTTTTAATCAACAATTTTTGGACATTTAGATATCGAAAGGTTGAGGGGTCAATATTTGCCCGTTTTATTAAATTTAATATAACTGCACTTGGCTCTCCGTTAATCCAAATTTTAGTTATTAACACTCTCACTCCTTATTTTGGAATCCACAAGCAAATTTCTTTGGCTATCGGAGTTATTTTAGGGTTGGCTTTAAACTGGATTTTGAATACAAAAGTAATCTGGCGAAAGAAATCTTCATAGCTTAGGGTCGATATATGTTAAATAAATTATTGTCTCAATACCAGAAAAAATTTTTTTCGTATGCCAAAAATCAAAAGCTTGAATTTCTTTCCTTATTATTTTTGGTATTAATTGCGTCAATACTTAGACTCTGGAATATTGAAGGACATATGACATTTCTTGGCGATGAAGGAAGAGATGCTTTAGTGTTGTTAAATATTTTTCAAGAGGGAAGACTTACTTTATTAGGTCCATCCGCCTCAGTCGGGGGTTTTTTTCTCGGACCAGCATATTATTATCTAGTAATTCCTGGTTTTTTGCTTTTTGGGATGTCTCCAGTCGGAATGGCATTTGAGGTCGCCGTTCTTGGTTTTGCAACGGTAATTATTTTGTATTTATTAATTAAAAAATATTTAGGATTTTTGCCTGCAATTCTTGCAACTTTACTTTATTCAGTGTCTCCAGTAGTGGTTATGTTTTCAAGATCAAGCTGGAATCCTAATATTTTACCGTTTTTGTCGTTATTAATATTTGTATTTTTGTTGTTGTCAAAAGAAAAAAATAAGATAGTTTTTAGTTTTGCAGTTGGAGCTATTTTTGGTTTAGCAATTCAATCACACTATTTAGGCTTAATACTTGCATTGCCTATCTTTATAATTACAACTATTTTTTCAATCAATAATATATCTAGATTAATAAAAATATATCTAATTACCTTCTCAGGCTTTTTATTCACATTTTCACCATACTTTTTGTTCGAATTAAGGCATGGATTTAAAAACACATCAACGATTATTGAATTTGTAACGAAACCATCCGGCGCAGTTGGCATTCGGGAATTTCAATTCGGCGATAATGCATTATCGGCAATTAGTCGTTTGTTTAGAGAAACATTATCAATAACCAATTCAGAGACCGCATTATTTGTTGGGCTGGCTACTTTGTTACTTGCAGTAATTTCTGTAGGATTTTTTAAATCCAAAAAAATTAGCAATTTTTATTTAGTCGTTATTATTTGGGCATTATCTGGAATTTTAGGTTTAGCATTTTATAATGGCGAGTTGTACAACTACTATTTTTCTTTTTTGTTTCCAGTGCCATTTTTATTACTTTCGCTAATCTTTTTTATCTTTAAAAACCAAAAAATTGTTTCCACAATATTAATTGTCTGTACATTTGCCCTTATTGCCTATCTTTTACCAAAGAATATTATTTTTAAACAAGAATCAAATCAGTTAAAAACAGCTAAAAGTGTCTCAAATAAAGTACTAGAGTTGGCTGGAGGTAGACAATATAATTTTGCTCTTATGGCGAGTGGTAACACGGATTACGCGTACCGGTTCTTTTTAGAAAAAAATAATTTCGCTCCCACACCCATCGAAAATCAAATAACCGATCAGCTAATTGTTGTATGTGAAGAAAAAGATTGTCGTTACAATCTAAGTCCAATGCCACAAATTTTATCTTTTGGTCCAAGGCAGCTTGATCAGGAGATTGACTTTATTCCTGGTCACATTAAAATATTCCGTCTAATTCACGAGCCTAGTAAATAAAAACGAATACAAGTAAAATTAACCTATGTCAGAAATATATTTATCGGTTGTTATTCCTACCTACAACGAGTCGGAAAGAATAGCGTCTTCAATAAAATCAGTTCAAGAATACTTTGATTCAAAAAAAATATCAGGTGAAATCATTGTGTCAGATGATTTTTCCAAAGATAACACGGTACAGATTGTTCAAGACATAATCAAAAGTCAAAGTAATTTAAAAATTCTAAAATCATCAAAAAACTATTTTAAAGGATATCCGGTCAAAAAAGGGATGCTCGAAGCAAAAGGTAAATATATTATTTTTGCCGACGCAGATATGGCAACACCAATTACAGAAGCAGACAAACTTATTCAAGCAATTAACAACGGGGCTGATATTGCAATAGGTTCAAGAATACAATCAACAGGAAAAGACTTGCGGGAATCACAACCTCTGTATAGAAGAGTATTAGGAAAAATATTTACCTTCATACGAGAATTTTTAGTTAGAGGGATTAAAGATTCACAAACTGGATTTAAAATGTTTAGCCATGATTCTGCAAAGGATCTTTTTTCAAGACAGATAATAGAAAATATCATTTTTGATGTTGAAATCTTATATATGGCAAGGAAGTTAAAATATAAAGTTGCTGAAATACCTGTTGAATGGAATTATGGTGGAGAAACAAGAATGCACGTTACTGCCAAAAACGCCATCATGACACTCGCTAGTCTTGCGAAAATTTGGCTCAAACACCACTGGATAAAAGCTTAAACATTTTGTGAATCGTTCCAAATTAATATTATTGTTCATTTTTTTGGTATCAACAGTTACAACGGTTTATTCATATTCACTTACAGACCTCAACCTCACACTTTCACAAAATTCTTCTATTTTATCTTTTCAACATAGTTTACAAAATCTAGGTTTTTATCATCGTAATCTTTCAAGCATAATTTTCGTTTTACTTTTAGTTGTTTGGATTATTGTTTATTTGTTTTTAAATTCCAAAAAAAATTTAGCCGACATAAACAAAAAATCATTAATATTTGTATTAGTTTTTCCATTAATTTTTTCGTATTCTGCTTTTCTTTCTTATGACATTTTTAATTACATTTTTGATTCAAAAATAATTACTCAATACGGAAGGAATCCATATAATTTTTCAGCTCTCGACTTCCCAAACGATCCTATGGTTCACTTTATGCGATGGACGCATAGAACGTATCCATACGGACCAATATGGCTAATTCCAGGAATAATAGTCACATTAATATCCACTAAAATACTTATACAGATATTTTTGTTCAAAATAATTGCGATAATATCAACAATTTTTGCGAGTAAGTTATTAAATTCAAAATCAGACAATAAAAACCTCTTATTTTTATTCAATCCGTTAATAATTACTGAGGTATTAATCGGAAACCACAATGACATTTATGTAGCCTTAGCGTTAATTATTAGTGTTGTTTATGTTGCAAATGCAAAAATCGGTTATTTATCCTTAATTATTGGTGGGCTTATTAAATACGCGAACTTTTTTATGATACCTTCATTAACTATTAAAAAATTTATCCCAAAATATTTTTCAAGTTCATTATTATTTTTAACCTTACTCTCAATTTTTATTGCCTCCATTAGAACAGAGTTTCAAATTTGGTACATAATTTGGGTCCTTCCACTTGCCTATATTTTTCCAAGGGGTCACTTTATAAGAAATTGTATTATTTTAATCAGCATACTATTACCTTTTTCCCATATTCCATATATACAATCTGGTTCGTATGAAGGATTGTCATTCTATCTGAAATATATAATTATCATATCTAGTCTTCCTTTAAGCTTTATACTATACAAATGGCATCGAAAATTATTATGAAAATAAATAAAGTAATTCCTCTTAATCACTTATTCATACTATTTGGGATTATCATTATCTATTTAATAATCAATATTGTTTTCATTAATAAGACTCCAATTTTTACAGATGAGGCAATCTATGTACGATGGGCTCAAATTGCGGCCAATGATGCATCTTTAAGATACATTTCGCTACTTGATGGTAAGCAGCCGTTATTTATTTGGATAGCCATGATTCCAGTTAAGATATTAAATGACTCCTTACTGGCAGTAAGATTACTATCAGTACTTTATGGTTTAGTTTCAATCTTTGGAATATATTTTTTAGGCAGAGTTCTAAAAAATTCGCTTACAGGATTAATTGCTGCAAGCTTGTTTTTATCCAGTCCATTCTTTTTTGTATATAACCGATTAGCAATATACGAGAGTTTAATCTCAATGATAAGCGTCTATAGCGTATTATTTACCGTGCTTTTAGTAAAAAAACCAAGAGTTGACTTGTCAGTTTTATTAGGTTTCACAATCGGCCTTGGACTTTTGACTAAGTCTTCTGCAAACTTTTTTATATATTTGCTTCCGTTTAGTTTGTTACTTCAAATTAGAAACAAAATTAGTTTTAATAAAACCACAATTTTTAAGCTGGTTGCATTATTTTTATTTTCAACCTTTATTGCTTATTCAATGTTTAATTCGCTAAGGCTTTTCCCGTTATTCAATATGATAGATGAGAAAAATCATACCTTTATTCTCACGAACAAGGAATTTATTCAAAACCCATTCTACTTAGTTTTTGGTAATATACCAGCCTTGATTAGCTGGATGTTTCAATACTTAACCCCAATTCCATTTTTTCTATTTATTTTGTCTGCCATCTATTACGGATTCAAGCTAAACTATAAAATAATTTTCTTATTTATTTGGGTAATGGTGCCTTTTTTTACTACTGCTTTTTTTGGAAAAATAATTTATCCAAGGTATCTACTCTATTTGGTTCCAATAATTTTTGTTGTTAGTTCGTATTTTATTGTCGAAAAAATTGAAAAAATTAAATCACTAAAATTAAAACTTTTTACAATTTCAATTATTTTAATTGGGCCAATATTGGGGATATTGTCAATTATGATTAATCCAACAAACTCCATTGTACCTGAAAACGATAAAAATCAACTATTCAATGATTGGCCAGCAGGTGGTGGGATAGAGGAGGCTGTTGAAATTATTAACAAGGCATCTCTAACTGAAAAGGTTTTTGTCGGAACCGAAGGAACATTTGGCCTTCTACCTTATGCGTTAGAAATTGAATTGGTTAAAAATCCAAATGTTGAAATAAGAGGATACTACCCTGTAAAAACCATACCCGTCGAAGTGTTAGAAAAATCAAAAATCCAGAAAACATTTTTTATCTATAACCTAACACAGGACGAAGAATTATTTAAAAATCAAAATATATTGGAATTGGGCAAGTATGCAAAGGGTAATTCAAATACCTATTTAAGAATTTTCGAAGTCAAATAACATGCTCATAAAGGCGTTTAATAAAAATCGCGAAATAATTTGTGGTTTTTTATTTATTCTATTTATTAATATTTTATTTAGTTGGCCATTGTTGAGTGCTGGTTTTTTTAACACCGATGATGGAAATTTAATGTTAATTAGGGCTGGTGCATTTTTTAAAAGCTTTTCAGATTTTCATATTCCTGTCCGAATTGCAGATAACTTAAATTATGGTTATGGATATCCAATATTTAATTTTTTTTATCCGGGCTTTTTTTATTTAAGCGAGTTTTTTCATTTACTTGGATTTGGATTACAAGCCTCGGTAAAAATATCAATTTTTACTCTTGGGCTAATTGGATCTGTTGGTATTTATCTACTTTCAAGCAAATTTTCAAAAAATTCGCTTATTTCAATAACTGTCACAACGTTTTATATATTTGCTCCATACAAAATAATTGATCTTTATAAAAGGGGATCGTTTGGAGAAATTTTTGTTTTTGCTTTTGTTCCATTTATCACTTTAGGAATAATTGGCTATTTGCAAAACAAAAGAAAACTATCTTTTGTTTCATCTGTTGTTGCTTCTGTGATGGTAATTATTGGTCATAATACTTTGGCATTAATTCTTCTTCCGGCTGCATATTTAGCTGGATTTATTTTTACAAATTGGTCATACAAAAATATTTTAGCTTTAATTAAGATATTTTTGCTTTCTTTATTAGTCTCAGCAAGTTTTTGGGTACCTGCTCTATTTGAGAGAATTTATACTTTACAGCCGCAAATATTGATTGCTCGTTACGTGGAACATTATCCTGATGTGTTCAGTTTGCTAATTGATCTACCATTTATTACCCATATTTCTAGTTCTGGTGAAAAATCATATCCAATATCAACAGTCGCAATAATATTTTCCTTGTTAGGATTAATTATTTTCTTTTTAGATCATCACAATAAAAACTGGAGAATAAAATTTTTGTCAGCATTCAGCTTATTTTGTATTTCAATTTTTTTCATTACTCCAATTTCAGCAAAAATTTGGGAAATATTTAGTATTGACAAATTAGTTCAGTTTCCGTGGAGATTTTTGTCACTAACTACCTTCTCAAGCACGTTAATTCTTATTTTGGTTTTAACTTATTTTAAAAAGATTACAAATATATATTTAATACTAATAATTGGTCTTACAATCTTTTTATATTTTCCACAAATTCAAGTAGAAAAAAATAACTATCCAGACGAATACTATCTAACTAATGATTCAACAACAGTAAATCAGTCAGAATTATCAACGATTTGGTTTAATAAGGAATTAAAATCAAGACCAAATAGTTTAATTACATCACCTCAATCAGTAATAGTTGAGAATCTAAGTCAGAAAACTCAATTAATTTCATTTACCATAGTCTCTGATGATGCCGCTTTTATAACGGTCAATAAAATGTATTATCCAGGATGGAAGTTATTTATAAATGGAAGCGAATCTGAAATTAATTATCAAACCGATGGATTAATTAATTTCAAAATAATAAATGGCAGAAGTGATGTCAAACTTGAGTTTGTTGATACAAAAGTAAGAACGGTTTCAAATGTTTTAAGTATTCTTGGATGTTTATTAATAATTGTCTATTTCATTAAACTTCAAAAAAAACGATGAAAAAAATTATTATTTTAATTCCATTAGTTGCGTTAATTTATGTTAGTTATTCAATACTAAATAATCAGTTTTTTAGTGTTCATGATGACCAGCAAGTTGCTCGAATTTATTTACTTACAGAAGCCTTAAAATCTGGACAATTTCCAGTTAGGTGGGTTAATCATTTAGGATTTGGCTTTGGATATCCTTTATTTATTTTTTACCCGCCATTAATTTATTACATCGGTTCATTATTTTATTTAATGGGGGCATCCTTAATTCTGTCAGTAAAACTAATAATTTTTATCTCGTTTGTAGGCTCAATGGCTTCGATGTATTTTTTATTAAATAAGTTTTATTCAAAAAATATATCAGCAATCTGTTCATCGTTTTATGTATTAACCAGCTATAGGGCGCTAGATGTGTACGTAAGGGGTGCATTATCAGAAGCATTTTCCTTTGTATTTTTACCTATAATTTTATTAAATATTTATAATATTTTTGATAAAAAATCTAAAAATCTAATAAAAAGTTTTGTATTTTTATCTCTAGCTTTTGCGGGGCTTATTCTTACGCACACGCTTACAGCACTTGGATTTTTATTAATTATATTGGTCTGGGTTTTTGTCCTTTATATACAAACACGTTCGATTAGAAAAATAGTTATAACAGTAGCTTCACTTGGACTTGGAGGAGGACTTTCCGCTTTTTCATCTATCCCATCCGTCATTGAAAAAAAATTTACGCTCGTTGACGGAATACTTCTTACTGAACTAGCTGACTATAGAATTCATTTTGTATATATTCGGCAACTTTGGGACTCTGCTTGGGGGTACGGAGGTTCGTTACCTGAATTAAACGATGGAATGTCGTTTGAAGTTGGAAAAGTATTATTAATTGGAATAATAGTGAGCCTTGGAATTATTACTTTCAATGTAATAAAAAATAAAAAAATAGTTTTTAATCAGCTACTTCCATTGTTTATTTTGCTGCCATTATTTATGACACTAAAATATTCCAAACCTATTTGGTTAGCATTACAACCTATAGCTTACTTGCAATTTCCATGGAGATTTTTAACCTTTGTAACCTTATTTGCACCATTTGTTTTCGCATTTTTAAGCAATCAAATTAGTAAAAAAAATAAAAAATATTCTTATTTATTTTTAGCGATTGTATATGTAATAACAATTTTTGAGTTATTTGGTAGGTTTTCTCCAGAGTCATTTAAGCAGTTTTCTGATTCTGATTATTTAACAAAACAAAGACTTGATTGGGCGACCAGCAGGTCTTCGTTTGAATATATTCCAAGAGGAGTTGCAACCAAAGTCTCTAAAGATTTTACAACCATTCCTGATATTAATGAAATTGACTTACCTCGAAGCCAATTCGAAATACTTGAAGGCGAAGGAATTATAGAAAATATAGAGTTTAAGCCAGGAAATCAAAAATACCGAGCAGTCCTTTCGACTGATGGAAAAGTTCAATTCAACACATTTGATTTTCCTGGATGGCAAGTCAAGATAAATGGTCAAAAAACAAAAGTAGATAATACTAATCGGCTAAAGTTAATAACAGTGTTGATTCCTCAAGGGGAATCCATTATTGAACTTAATTTTTCCCGTACTCCAATCAGGTTAATTAGTGAGATAATTAGCCTTGTTAGTCTAATAATAATTATTTGTCTATTATTTCTTAAAAAAATCAACAATGTCAGACTTAGATTCATCAATTGAGCTAGACATAGCTGCAGTTAAAAAACGCTCGATTAAGGGTGTTTTTTCTTTGGTTGGACGGACAATCTTCATTCAAGCTATTAGTTTTATATCTAATTTAGGTTTAACGATTTTACTGGCACCCAAGGAATATGGAATTTTTATTTTAGTATCGGCAATTACCGGCTTTTTAACATATCTTTCAGATATTGGACTTGCTGCCGCCTTAATACAAAAAAAAGAGGCTGTCTCAAGAAAGGATTTAGTAACAACATTTACTATTCAACAATCATTAGTTGGAATATTGGTAATTATTGGGTTAATATTTTCTATTTGGGCAGGCAATATCTTTAATCTTGATCAAAAAGGTGTTTGGCTGCTCCGAGTCTTAATAATCTCACTGTTTCTTTCGTCGTTAAAAACCATTCCATCAATACTTCTTGAACGCAAATTAGCTTTCGAAAAATTTATTATCCCTCAAATCGTTGAAAATTTAATTTTTTCAATTTCGGTTCTATATCTTGCATGGCAAGGTCACGGACTAAATAGCTTTACATATGCAGTAATGTTAAGGTCAATTTTTGGTGTAATCACTATGTATTTAGTTTCTCCATGGAAACCTGGTCTTGGTATTGATAAGCAGTCAGCCAAAAAATTGATTAACTTCGGTGTGCTGTTTCAATTAAACAGTATTTTGGCTTTAATTAAGGATGATTTTATGACAATAATTTTAGGAAAATTATTAAATGTCACTCAAATTGGATATTTAGGCTGGGCACAAAAATGGGCATATCTTCCATTAAGGGTAATTATGGACAATGTTATAAAAGTAACCTTTCCTGCCTTTTCAAGGCTACAATCAGACAAACAAGCATTAAGCCGTGCAATTGAAGAAGCAATTTTTATTTCAGCTCTACTTACCTTCCCAATTCTCACATCATTATTAATGTCTTCAAGTAGTTTAATCGGGATTATTCCAAATTATGAAAAATGGTTGCCTGCTTATAGTCTACTTCAAATTTACATACTTGGATCGTATGTTAGCTCTGTAACAATCATAATTACAAACGCACTCAATGCGGTCGGTAAAATAAAAACCACCTTAAAACTAATGCTATTATGGACAAGTCTTACTTGGATATTAAGTATACCTTTAGCATCAAAATTTGAAAGCCTAGGGGTCGCCATTGCATGGTTAATCGTTACAGCGTCAAGTTTGCTGGCATTCTACATTGGATACAAAGAGCTAAAAATTAACGCTGTCAAAGTATTATTTTCCCCAATAGTTTCCACACTTGTTTTAATTTCAGTTTTAAAATTTTTATTCACAACCGTTGAGCCAAGCAATATATTCACGGTTTTTGGAATATTATCTTGCGGAATCGTTGTTTATTTAATAACAAGCTTTTTGACGGCAAAAGATAGATTAATAAAAAATATTACAATATTTAGATCTTCATTAAAATGAACAACTCAAAAATTTCTGTATTGATAGTAACTTACAATAGTATGGATTACATATTAGACTGTCTAAAATCCGTCTATCAATCTAAACTAGAAGGTTTTAGCCTTGAAGTAATTATTTCAGACAATGCCTCAAAAGACGATACTGTTAGTTTAATCACAAAAAATTACGGAAAATCCAAAATAATTACAAACAAAAATAATACTGGGTTTGCCGGCGGAATTAATATTGCAATTAAAAAAGGGCTGGAATCTGATTCAGACTATTTTTTTATATTAAACCCCGATACTCTAATAAAAAAAGATACTATTCTAAACTTATTCAAATTTAGGGGAGAAGCTGACATTTTATCGCCAAAAATATATTTTACTGATAATCCAAAAGTTATCTGGTACGCAGGAGGAAAGATAGATTGGAATAATTGTTATGGTACACACATCGGTGTCGACGAGGAGGATTGTGGACAGTACGACCAAATTAAAGAAATTGATTATTCAACAGGTTGCGGAGAATTAGTAAGTAGAAAAGTTTTTGAAAAGGTTGGCTTTATGAACGAAAAATACTTTTTATATTTAGAAGATTTAGATTTTAGTTTAAGAGCCAAAAAAAATGGGTTCAAAATTAAATATATTCCTACTTCGAGCATGTTTCATCATAACGCCAAATCATCAAGTGTAGGTTCTCCAATTCAAGATTACTATATTACGCGCAATCGAATGTATTTTGCCCTTATTTACGCACCAATTAGAACAAAAATTGCTGTTTTTCGGCAATCCTTTGGATTTTTAATTAACGGCCGTAAGGCACAAAAAATTGCTGTTCAAGATTTTTTAATGTTTAAAATGTATACAGGGAGTATATTTAAAAAAATATGATAACTGCAGTAATTATTGCCAAAAATGAAGAAGAATTAATAGGTAATGCTATTAAAAGCCTTAAATTACTAACTAATGATATTGTCCTTTTGGACGATTCATCTACCGATTCTACGGCAAAAATCTCCAGTAGTCTTGGCGCTCAAGTAATCAAATTAGAGAAAAATTTAAATTTTTCACAAAAGCGAAATACAATACTAAATAAGCTAAAGACAGAATGGATATTTTATTTAGACGCGGATGAGAGGATTACAAAAAAACTTGCAGAGGAAATAAAATCAGTTATTGCCTCGAAAAATCCAAGTTCTGCTTATTGGGTTAATAGAAAAAATTATATATTAGGCAAAGAGTTGGATAGCAAAACTTGGTATCCAGATGCCCAACCCAGACTGTTCAGGCTTAAAAAGTTTAAAGGCTGGACAGGACACATACATGAAGGGGTTAATTTTGAAGGGAAGAAGTCAAATCTAAAATCAAACATCGTTCACTTAACACATAGAAGTGTTGCGGCAATGATAGAAAAAACAAATTCTTGGTCAGAAATCGAGGCTGAGAATCTCTTCAATATTAACCATCCTAAGATTACACCGGTTAGGTTATTTAAGTTGTTCTTCACGCAATTTTTTAATAAATATATTAGTGATGAAAACTATAAAAATGGCATAAGAGGTGTAATTGAGTCGTTTATGCAAGTGTTTAGTGTAATGATTACTTATTTTAAACTCTGGGAGCGACAACAGACCCCAAGTATTAAAGAAAGATACAATTTAATTGAAGATCAGTTGGAAAAAGAGTCAAGCAAATGAGAGTCGCAGTATATGATCCATATCTAGACACCTTGGGTGGTGGGGAAAAATATATATTAGCAATCTG
>Ga0073900_10001216_pt1 | contig 14725 bp, 7 predicted proteins | sample KloWWTmetKNB5Kit_FD_66666 | JGI IMG/M metagenome (GOLD analysis project Ga0073900, IMG submission 66666) | Active sludge microbial communities from Klosterneuburg, Austria, studying microevolution and ecology of nitrifiers - Klosterneuburg... | ecosystem: Engineered > WWTP > Aerobic digester >...
GTGGCCGCAACCCGCAACAGGCTGCCGCGCATTGAAGTTGTCTATCCTGACAACAGCCCGTCTACACTGGCGTTCGTGGAACCTGTCTCGCTTGGAACAGGCTTCCCTCTCATTCACATCAAACACAAGACCTTTAATCCCGCTGGTCCGGCTCCGGTAGATCGGCGGTTATTCGGCGTTCCCGATCCGGCGCCGGATGCTACGGCGCCGATTCCGGTCGGCACACCAGCCACCGATCCGACGTTGATTCCACACGAATTGGCTCACGCGCTGTACTTTGCATTGATGCCGACCGCTACACGAGCGTCGGTCGAGGCGCAGTACCTCGGATGGCTCGCCAATAGGGTCGCGTCCGGTCTCCCGCCTTTTCACAACACAAACCTCGCGACTACGCCTTTTGTGGCGTGGATCGAATCGCTCGGTCTCTTCTCCGAGAGATTCTTTTTCTTCAGCAATCGGCGTACGCCGCCCCTTACGGGAGTTGCGCTCCGTCAAGCGTTTTTCAGGGATGAGCTGTCGGCAGCGCCACTCCTGCAGAGAACCAACCTGACTGGCTACAGCCAGGTTGGAAGCCTGGACGCCGCCGGCAACGTCGTTCCCGCTCTCACGGGAGACAACGTAGAGGGTGCGATTTATGGAGCAATCTTTCTCGACTTCGCTCGCCGCGTGGGCTTGCGGGAAGCGGTCGGACGCTATTTGAACAGCAGTGACAATAACGTGCTGACGTTCGATGATTTCCGCAACCTGATCATTAACGAAACGGACTTCGACAACGACATAACGCAAGTTGCGAATACATGGGGATTGTGAGGGGGCCGACCGGGCAGACCCGCCCGTATGTCGCCTAACACGGTCTCATGCCGATGCGCCTTTCGTCGCACCGCTGGCGCCCGACGATGAGCCGCTGCGCGCGGCAGGCGCGCCGGTCCGACCGGACGACTCCAGGCACCGTCGCCCGCCGATCGGCGAGCCGCGGGCAGCGCCAGGGCCTGGTAAGCCGCCGGCCCGTTAACAGGTTGTTGACTTACAACCTATTCAGAGTAGAAATGTGCGAACCAGCATAGTCACGGACGTTCCCGGAATCCGCCGCAGGCGGCCTTTGTCGACAGCCTCTTACGGTTGTCGACAGGCGCCCATAATTGGGACCGCATTCGGGGCCCACTCATGACCGATTCCACCACCGCCGACTCCATCCACACGTTCACCGGACAGTTCGAATTACGCAACTGGCGAGAGGCTCGTCGGATCGAGACGCCCAGCGGGACGATCGCGGGGGAGTTGGCCGGCGCGCTGGTGTCGAGCCAGGTCGCCTCGCTCACGCTGGCCGTCGGCAAGCCTGTGCCGGCCAGACCGTATGAGACGCGTATCGAGGGGAGCCTATGCGCTGACGAGACATCGCTTCCCATAAACCTGTCCCTCGATCGAGCCGATCGGGCGTCCGGCCCCCTCAAGGTACGCGAGCACTCGCTCTGGCTTGGGTTAGAGCTTCGACGAAACCGCGTCACGGCCACCTTGTTTGCGCGCACACGTGACGACTTGCCGGTTGAGGTGCAGGACTTCCTGTTCTATCGCGTCGGCACCAAAATGCCGGCGCGCCGTGCGCCGGAGAAGGCCCCCGCTCCGATCGCCGCACCCAAGGTAGCTGTGCAGAATCCGGCGACACCGACCGCCACGCCGCAACCTGATCCTACCGCGCGCCTGGCGGCGGAATGGACTCAAAAGCTTCGCAACACCCTCTTGTCGCACGCCGAGAATGATTTCCAGTCGGACTACGGCAGTTCCACTTATATCGAACGGCGCGTTGCGCTCCGGCTATTCGACAGCCGTTTCGTACTCGAGCGTTCGACCTTAACGCGTGTGTCGTTCGGGGGCATGACATCCTCGACCCCGAGCCGCTCCCGGCTCACAGGGACATGGACTATTCTCGTGACAAGGGCCTCTCGTGTCCGCCTGCAACTCACCTCCACGGAGGGCGAACAGCTCACATACCTCCTCGGTGCGGGCGGGAGCGAGTCACTCCTCGTGGACGGCGCCCCTTGGCGGTGGAGCAGCTGAGAAGGGCAGGGCGACTGACGACCTCGCGCAGGGAAATCCGGAGTAAGGGCAAGAAAGGGGTTGCCCATCTGGAAGGTTCCGGTCAGGAAGCCCAGCCGCACCTCCACTCGTCACTTTCCCCATGAGTCGGCAGGCGGCGCCTCCCGCTCGCACACCGACGACATCGGCAATGCGCCGTTTTGTCTTTCGCATGGCACTGCGGCAGCATGTGCCACGACAGGCCGGCGTTCACGATCCATAGGACCGCCTCCAAGACAGCTCAGGCCGGCGCCGGTTTACGGTGGGGTCGGCCTGCAGGGATGTGCTCATCAGAAAGTGTACCTGGATTCGTTTCCAGCTGGCGTCTCATAGACGCAGGGTGCGAGCGCATGATAGAGACTTTTCACATCGGCTCAGCCATTGGGCGATAGGTCCTAGCCCGAACTATTCATGAATGCCGTCGCGAGGCGTTCGAGACAGAAGCCCGCCGAGGCTGCCCGCACGTAAGGCCGACGCAGGCGTACCTGCAGTCCGTCGAGGAGGCCGAACGAGAAAATCCGCGCCGGGCGAGAGGATCGGACGCCGGAGCTGGTATTCATGAATAGTCCGGGCTAGAACCCGAGTTCCTTTTCGAGGTCGGCCTTTTTCTTGTCGAATTTCTTCTGCTCCGACTGGCTCTGCTCCGCGAAGGCCCCCTTCACCTTCTCGCCTGACTTTTCCAACGCACGACTGGACTCTTCCATCTTCTTCTTCACCTGCGCGACTTTGTCTTTCGCCTTCGGCGAGCCGGCGAACTCGTAGTACATCACCGCATTCGCCTGGGTGAACGTGGAATCGGAACGCGCGGTGATCGTATCGCCCCGCTGCTCGGCCCGCTCCCGCGCCGCCTTGTCGCTCATCGGCAAGAACTTCATCCACCCGGCGGCGGTTCTGAGTTTCTCGAGAGACTTCATCGCGGCCTTAGCCACCTCGATCGCGCTGCCCGAGAGACCCTTCGCATCCTGCTCTTCCGCTTTCATCAGCCGATCGGCCGTAGCGGCTGCCATCTTCTGCAAATCCTGCCGATAGGCCTGTGGCGAGACATAGGGCTGACGCTCGCCGGTGTTCTGATCCGGTACCACCCAACGCCCTTCATCCACCACCCATGCTGCGCTGAACAGCGCGAGATCTTCCGGTTTCGCTTGCAGCGCTTTCAGCATCACACGATTCGCATCGGCATAATCCCCGATGGTCTCGAAATAACGAAAGGCCGAAGTCTGCCCATCGCCCCGCACCGGATCGGCAGAATACAAAAGGCCCTTCGCCTCAGCCGCCTTGGCCAAATCACGGCCCAGCTTCGGCACGCCGCTCTTGGCGCGGGACAAGGCAGTCTTGTCGTAGCGATCGAGACACTCATTGCCAAGGATAAATCGATAGGCCACAAACAGCTCGGCCGGGCGGCCGGCCTTTTCCGCTTTCGTCAGAGCGGCGACCGCCGCCTTGGCGCTCTTCTCCTCCTCATCCCCCAAACAGGGATCGTCGGCGCGGACCGGGGACACCATCACGGCAAGCAGCAGCAGGCCACAGCTCAGGATTCTGACCGTACGCATCGCGCACCTCCCCTATCGACCGAAGAGGCCTTTGAGCATCTTGTTTACCTCGCCCGCCGGCGTCTCACTCTCCTGGCTCTTGTTCCCGCTGTTGCTCCTGGACGAGCGTTTCTCCCTCGCCCGCTCCTGCCCGGCGTTCTTCATCATCTCGTCCATGTTCGGCATGCCGCCCTGCCCCATCATCGCGCCCATATCGTTCTTCGTTGCGCCGGCGGGGACTTCGAACAGCGCGGGGTCCTGCTTTTGAATTTTCACGTTGGTCAGCTCGCTGGCCATACGCATCTTCTTATCGCCGTCCTTCGACAGCAGATCCATTTTCACCGTGACACCCTCTTTGGTGGTCCAGAAGAAGCCCCCGAACTTCGACCCGTCCGGCTTAGTCGCGATGATTTTCGTTTTTGTGGTCTTCAACCCGTTCACCGTCTCTTCACCGACCTCGGTCTGTTCCTGAATGTCGAAGCCGCCCATGTCGGGTGCATTCGACTGATCCAGCGGCGTCTCCATATACATATCGCCCATCACCTGCCAGACGACCTTCTTGTCCTTGCGGGTGATGGTCACACTGCCGTCCGCCCCACCCATTTCCATCCGCTGTTTCGTGGGCGTGTGATAGACCCGGAACTTCATCGTCATACCACCTTCGGTTTCCATCGTGCTGTCCGCTGAATATTCCACCGTCGGCTCCGGTGGCGGCGCAGCCGTGACCGGCAGAGGCACAAGGACCAACGAAACCAACATTGCGGCTAATCGAAACAGCGTCATGGCCTAACCTCCTGGTGAACCGGGTGATTGTCTCGCGGGGCAGAGGCTAGCGGGGTTTGAGGGGGGAGTCAATATGGGTTCGGAGGCTGGCCAGTGGAGGCGGGGCATCCGTCGTGGGATGGAGCAACTATAACCTGCCCTGCCACTACCCGTGACATGTTGGATTGGAAGACCCTGACCTGGATTTCGCAAGTTATTGGAAGCGGGAAATCGGCACCGCTTTTCATCGTTAGTATGAACACGCCATTTGCATTCTCTTTGGTCCAGGATCATGCATCCCTCGAAATCACCGACCGTATCCCACCGCTGAGAAGTCGCGGGATTTCGACCAGAAACACCGGCAAGACCGGAATAAGTGCGATGATAACCTCGCGAACGTTTTCCTGCGTGACGGCCAGGAAAACAACAGCAGAAAAGAGTCCAAGTAGTAAGGGCCTGGAAACCTTTGCCCAGGTACTCGGCTTTAGGTCCGGCTTTAGGAATGCTAACTGATCCCGATCTCCGGCCTGCTTCACAAACAATTGCCAGCTTCGGCTGTAGAGCTGAATATCCGGCGCCAACTTGAGCAAACCCTTCCAGAGGAGCGGGTATAATTTCGAGTTCGAGGCATGCAGAAACCGGTCGGTCGCCACATGCCAGAGTGCCAGCTTTTCACTCGGCGAGCAGTCGGCCCACCAATATTCGTACCGACAACGCAACACCCCTAGGGCATAACGAGCCTCGGTTTGAGATTCTTCGTCCACATGTATCGTCCGATTTTTCACCCAATTCACCCAAGACTCATGCATGAGTGAAGCGGGGTCCCGCATAATGGCATTGATCATTACCATCTGATCGTCCCTCTCGCGGAAACCCGAATAGGGAATCACCAGAAAGTTCTTAAAGGCCGCCGCCCAACGGTCGCGGCTCAGTACGGCAGATCGATCCTGCACGGGGATGTTGCTGGACTCGAAAGAGACAATTTCAGAATCGAAGGGATGCCGATGCGAAACGACCAGGATGGGCCGATTGGGTTGCTGCGCCAGCCGTTCTATGAGGTTCAGCATGCGCAGGGCCTGATGGCGCTCCGACAGCCGGTGGTCGAATCCCGCAATAACCAACGGATGCGTCTCGTCCGTAACGTAATCTGGCCATGGGTTGTCCGACTCCTGGTAATCAGCGAGCAGCGTAGGGATGGGAAGCACCTTCCATTTCAGCCGATCCAAGCTCGTGAGTGGGTCTTTTGCCGGAGGAACGACGATCAGTACCTGACTGGTCCGACGGTCGTCCGTCCTGCTGTTCGTCAACGGCACGGCGAAATCCATCAAGAAGAGGTAGTGGCAGACCAACCGCTGGCTGCCGTAGGTGGCGGCCGTCACCAACATGCTTCCAAGCCCCGTATAGAGCGCAAATCTGAACGCTCTCTCGTGTAAGGAATCGGGATTCTCATCCTCGATGAAATAGAGCAACAAGATGAAACCAACGATGCCCACCATAATAGCCACTGTAATCTTGCGATACTTCTCGTCAGGGTCTTCACACAACCGCATGTACCACAAGATGGAGACGATGCCGGCAAACAGGCCGATCGTGATGAGCCAAGGCTGAAAGGTGTTCGAAGCAAACAGCATGAACGGCGGGGCACCATGCTCCGCCTTATTTTGGTTCGCTAGCCAGCCTCCCAACTTCCTACCGGGATCCCACATCCATAGATGCAAGAGAACTCGCATCATATCATTGAGCGATTGCGGGAATGTCGGTTGCTCTAGTGGGTTGGCACTAACAGCAACAGGACAGTCGAGCAAGAATTCCCAATAGAGACTGGCCTGCCTAGTGTTCGTACCTTTCAAGCATGCACAGCATCCAGGGCATTGCGCCGGTGCCGAAAGGCTTTTCATAGCATCGAACTGAGTCGATGGAAGGACACGCTGATACCACTGTTGCCTCTCACGCGTCGAATCCTCGACATTCCGATATAAGGTCTGAATGGTATAGGACTCGTACAGAGAGAGGGCTCGTTGGAATCCCACGGTCAGAAACACCCCGGAAGGCATCGCGGCCATCAGCAAAATTGCCGTCGTCGCCAAGACGGAATAGGCCCAGTTCGTCTCTATCCTCAGGGCTCCGTGTTTATCTCGAGCGCCAGTACCGTTAGACTGCTTGAGAATCCACACAGTGAGACCCATGGCCGTGGAGGATAAACCCACTGCCGCCAACAGAACCCATCCCGGATGATTGGAACCAAGGCTCCACGTGATGACGACCGCAAGCACCATGACGAAGAAGTTGAGCATGATGAGGCCATAGTAGGTGTGGACCCGCCCTTGGGCCGGCCACATCCAACCTGCTTCCCCGCTACGCACCGACTGGAAGATAACCAAGACGAACAGGCCGCCAAGCAGGATCACGAAGCTGTAACAGGTGAACAGGGCGACGCCAAAGAAGAGTGCCTGGTCCGTGACCCAATCCAGCCAGCGAGTATCCCGATAAACGATGAGGGTCCATGGCAGTGGCTCAAGCAGCCTAGTCACGCGCATGACGTGGGCACGGCCGCGATAAATCACCCGGATAGTGCCGGTCGTCTTGCCATTAACCAGACTCTTCAATTGCACATCATGATCAGTTTCGCTGAACAGGTTTTCGCGAAGGTTTCGGCTCTTCTCGGAGGCATAAAGAACGGCTCCCTCCATGTCGATCACGGCATATCCATAACCAACGGGCACGACCGTACCGACCAGGGATTCCATGCGGGTCCTAATGGCGACGATATAATCGTTGCTCAGATAGCCCGCACCTTCGCCGAGGATGGTGACTGAAGGAAATTTCGCCTGTGCCGCCAACATGGTGCCGAACTCGCCATCGTCCCAGACGTAGCTGGGCATGATGGTGAAACCGAAGGATTTGTCTGTCTGACCATTGGTTGGTTTGAGATAGCGCAAGTCGCCCGACCACACTGACTGTATATAGGGACGCCCCTTTATGTTTCTGGTCAGGATTGATGTTCGCCGGTTCGTTGCCAGACTTCGAATTTCGCCAAGAGGATCGACCCAAATAACCGTGTGGATCAATGGCCAATCGGACCAGTTGAATGTTTTGCCAAAACAGGCGTTGTGTTGCCGCTGGTTCAAATTGATCGATACGCACTCCCCGGTACCGCTCCAACCATCCCGGCCTTCGGCTAGTCCCTCCAGCCTGGCAAGCAGCCCTCGAAGCTCTCGTTCAACATTCCTCTGTATCGCCTGGGCTGCCGGCTGAAGCTTCGCATCAGCGGTGGATCTTACATTGTTATGGAGAGCCCATGAGCCAATCGTAAAGGTGATGAGTGCCGCGCCCATCATGGCAAAGAGCATGCAACCCAGTGCATCGGGTAGGCCAAGACGATCCCTCGGCCCCATGGTGGCCAATTTGATCAGCGGCAGCGTGAAGGTGAGCGCAAAGGACAGGAAAATGAGCGTGAGCGACACGCCATGGGGAATGGCCAGGGCCTGCAACATCACCTCACTCATCGGCACCAGGCCTGCGACAATCAGCTTGAGCCGACCGGCCTTCCCTGTCGTCCCCTTCGTCCAATCATACCGCCACGAGTCAATGGGAACGGCCAGCGCGTACAAATAGTATTCACTCTCTCCAACTCGAACTTTCTTCTGCAGCGGTAACTGCTCCCAGAGAGAGCCGGCTAATGGGCCGCTGTCGACCGGCGGCGTTGCCGCACCACGCGTCGCTTCCGCCTCTGTCCGCAAAAGGCGGCTGAGCAACTCAAGCCGCGTTTCCGCTGATCGCTCTTTGTCGGAACCATGCACAATGACATTGCCCTGCTCATCCGCAACCAGCACATCGGAAAACGTTTCAATTGGAACGATCTCGTCCAGAATCGGTTGGAGTTCAAAACGTGCGTGCAGGGTGGCCCTGCAGTCGTCACATCCAGACAATCTGTGTGGCAGGCCTTTCTCAAGCCTCAGCCCCCTCCCGCCATTGATCTCGGCAGTAACCAGGTAACGGTGGAAATCTTTCTCCTCATCACTGGGAGCCGGCACAAGCGACAGACTATCGTTCGCCAGCAACTTGAATTCATATCCCTCCTCGATTGCCAGCCCAACGGCTTCATTATTCTTCTGTCGTTGAAAAAGAGTTAACGGCAGGCTAACGGTGTCTTTGATGTCCAGAGTAATGAAGACCTCGCTCAACTTGGAACTGGCACAAAGAAAGGCGAAGAAAGGCTTGTGTTCCTCCAGAGTTTTTCTATGTGTCTCCCTAATTTCCTGTTTTGTTCCGGTTACCCTGACGAAAGGATTTGAAAAGCAACGCTGATCCCTAAGCGATGGTTCATAGCTGGGTGGTTTGCCATCGCCGCGGAGTGTGGCCCCTGCGGCCTCGATTATCTTTTCAAAGGCCTTGGTCTCCTCAGAGAGACTTTTACCGATCGTGTCGAGGCTGCGGAAATGGTGTTTGCTGAGTGAGACTTCGCGATCTTGAACGTAGGAGTAGTACAGCACCCCTCCCGCAATCAGGCCCACGATACAGAACAATAGAGTAGTGAGCGCGGTCCAACTGGACAGGCCTCCGACGCGGAGCGGAAATTTCAAGACGCCGGCGTTATCGGTCCTTCTTCGCCCTGTAAGCTTTGAATCCGCCATACCTCAGTCTCCCCTGCCGGATGCTCAGTCAAGCCGGTCGTGGGTTTCCGGCCTGCGGCAATACTCATAAATCATGGGTAATGCCCTTGCGGTTTCATCGAGAAAGGGTGGTTCTTGGCTGCGGTGGTTCGATCGTGCCAATGCTTCAGCACTGAAGGGGCAACGGCTGTCAGGCCGAAACCAACAGGCGCCCGGTTCCACCTTTCCTCCGGCGCTGTTTAACTTCTTCAGGAAGTGACTGTTGACCTGCCCATTCTTAAAAGCCTCCGGTGCAAACTCCGCCTGGATGCCATAGCGGTTTCCGTAGGACTCTTGTTTGAGACTGCTCAAAGTCGCAAACGTCATAGCACAGCCATGGGCAATGCTCGCGGCCTGTTTGTACTGACGAAATCCGAGCGTGGCGTGAAATCCAAATGTGCCGCACAACCATTTCGGGACGACAGTCATGACCTTAATGTCCAGAGGAGGCCATTTTGAGTTCCCTTGTATTTGGGCAGCCACGATCTTCCGAAAGTCCTCTTGAGCCTCGGCGAACATTTCGATCTTCCGGTCGTAGCTCAATTCCTTGACTCGCCTGGCGACCAGCCGCCAGTCCTCGCGAAAAGCTGCAGGGTTCAGATCAGGTTCCATAGCCTCGGCCTTCGGTTCGAGCGACGCGGTCAACAGCAGATGAGGGACCTTTCCTCCGCTAGGCTGTCTCGCGAGAAGGCCCTGCTGAGCGCGCTTATGCAGAAAGGTCACCACGTGGTCGAGCGGGAGATTGTCCATGAGACCGCCGTCGATAAATTTCGTTTCAACCTCCGCCGACTGGTCGGCATCACAGGGATAGACCTCGGCAAAACGTCTGGGTCGAAAAACCGCCGGAAAGGCACTACTGGCGAGCAGCGCTTCAACAAGGAGAGCCTTGCATGGCTTATTATCCGCAGCCTCCTGGCCGAACACATGGAGTTCCCCCTTGGTCGCATTGGTCGATGTTGCAAGCAAATATGTGTTATGCCTGCGGAAGTAGTCGAAGGGGGTAGACCATGGATCCTCATCGTAAGGGGAGTCGAGGCCCTTCAAGACATGCTCCGCGATCAGCAGTCTGAGGGGTTCCGCTCCGAGCAACTCCATTCCCACGCCATACCGCTCAAAAAAATACGCACTGTATCGGCGAAGCAATTGTGCCGCCTCTCCAGTGTTGTCGTCGTGAACGGCGCGTATCAATTGCAACGATTCAAACGGGCTGATAAAGAACAATCGCTCGATGCCAGCCAGCACGGTTCTGGCATTTTCGCTGTAAGCGCCTGCATCGGGCTGATCGAGGCGGCGGAGGAAGTGATCGAGATTCCTCGGGGCAATCCGCACATCGTTCGCGCGCACCAGGAAGCGGCGAACAAAGTCCGCCAAGCGGTCCGTCACGACCAAGCGATCCAGGGCAATAAAGGTGGCAGCGAGACGCTGGAGCTCAAAGGTGCCGTCTTTGACGGTAAAGAGCTTGGCAGCCATTGCCGCCATGATGGATCCCACCGACGCTCCGGCGAACAGCCTGGGTTGCACGGAAGCTTGCTGCAGTGCGCTCAGTACGCCGATCTGAAACACTCCCCTGAATACCCCGCCGCTCAGCACAAGCGTAATCCATGGTTCGTCCGGCACCTTAGTATCATCATCGGGTTTCTGAAATTCTTCGGACAGGACAGGAAACGATGGGCTTTGTTCGGCAGAAAGCTCCGCCTTCGCATCACGATGGGGCCATAAGGGAGAAGGGTTCCGCGAGCCAAGCACTTGAAGGAATTGTGATGCCTGCGCGAATTGGCAGACTCGACACACTTCCGGAAGCCCGGGACCAGGAGCAAGGAGAGGGTCCGGCGAGTCATTTTTTAGATGACCATGGCATTCCCCCTTGAGCAACGTCCGCACCACTTGGGCACAAGAGACGCAACCGCCCTGACTCCCATAACGCGTTACCTCGCGCTCAAGGATAACTTCCATCGTCTTGCGGCAGCCGGTCGCCACCGCTTCCAATACTAGTCGATCTTGCTCAGCCGCCGATTTGGCCTCAAAGATCCGTTCATTGAGATTCAATGAGGGACTGGCTTCAATCGGATGAAGGTGTGCGGAGATGAAAGGCTTCCCGTCGATCTGTTGGACCGCGCGAGGAAGAAGGGCGTTATACAGTTTCGTAATGCGATATTCCAACCGGATGTGCTGGTAGCGCTGTAACTCCAGCGCGCGCTCGGCAAGTGCCAGCACGGAGTCCAAGGATCGATCCAACGGAACCGGTTCTCCAGCCGACGAAAACGCCCGTACCGGATACAAATAGATGCCTGACACCTGTGGATGGACCCGTTCGTTTTCCTTTAGGTGCTTAATCAATAGGGAAATAGGAGCGTCCGTGATGGGAGCCGCATCGATATAGGCGCCACCCTCTGCGTCGCTACCGAATAATTCTCCGTCGGAAACAGGCTTGAACAGGATCGGAATCGCATTTGCCGCCAAAAGACCATCGACGACGCGACTGCCAGCCGGCAATACCTTCACTTCGAGTTTCCCAATCTCCGCGGCAACCGGCGCCACATGGATAGGCGGATCCGCCTGCAGATAGTGGGCAAATGTCTTGTGACTTGGTTTGTCGCGGTCTCCCACTTCGTCTACTTGTCGAATGGCTTTCTCAATAACATTCGACAGTTTCACTTTGCCGTAATACTTCTCCGGATCCAGGAGACGAATGAGCATCTCTTTGAGTGGATAGGGATGGGACAACTCATTGTGCAGATCGTACTGGAGAAGGAGCCGTCGTCCGATATCCTTGATTACGACGCGCATCCAGCCCTTGAAGCCCGAAGAGACTTTCAGCGAGGGGATCAGCTGCTTGTTTGTCACGGCAAGCAGGAGTTCTTGCCAGAGCGATTCTCCCAATTTATAGACCACCCACAGAGAGAAACCAATGCACAGGAGAAGCCAGATGCCGTGCAGCAGCACCCAACTCAGGCCCAACGCGATGATCCGGGCAACTCGACTCAGAAAACCGCGCAAAGGACTGATCAACTGTTCAGCTGATTGTCCTTTCGAGTTCCTACCTTTCGGCAAAAACGATGCAAGGTATTGGGGTACCAACGGCCCGATCCGCCAGAGATTGGGCGCGGTTCGGATGAGGACGGTTGTACCATTCCAGACGCAGGACCACCATCGTCTGATGGGAGAGGAATAGTTAGCAACCGCAGCAAGATTCAGCCAGCGATACGCTGCCTGAACCAAATAGTGCACGTCCACGTGCAGCGCCAAGATGTCATTCATGAGGTTGACCAAGCCCGAGAGTGACTGCACGTACTCACTGCGATCCTCGCGTTCAGCCCTGCAATGGAGAGGCGAGTCCAACGGCTTCAGTGGCGCGCGGCTGGTTAGCTCAAACAGATCTGGTACGAATGCGCGGCGGAGTTCCGCCGGCGCGTCACGATAGGCAGTCAGGAATTCGCGGAACCTCGCGACCCTCGCCTCCGCCGCTGCTTCCGGATCCAATTTCGAACCAGCCTGAAGCACCTCAGCCAAGGCTGTAGCTGCCAAAGATCCGGCCGATACTCCGAGCACAATATCCGGGGCACGGCGCTCGCTGACCAGCAGCGCATGCACCACGCCTAGATACATGGTGGTATCGAAAGCGCCCCCGCCGAAGGCAAGACCATAGATGGGCTGGTCAGGTTGCCCAATTTTAGGGAGAGAGGTTTCTTCCTGGAGTCGATCTTTATGCATCGTCCTCCTCCAAGTTGAGCCAACAGACAGCACCTTGTAATGCCTGTAAATACGTAGATGCAATAGACCTGAATGGCCCTAGCAGCTATTGAAATACCACCATTTTCAAAACACATTACGTAGCAATACAGGCCGAATACCTGAGAGACAGCCGACTTCCCCCCATCCTGCCGACCTGCCTCGCAAACATTTCTCTCAACGAGAGTGGTTGAGAACAACGTTGCCCGTCAGCCACGTAGTTCCTGGATTTCAATTCGCCGATTTCGTGAAGCGTCCATGCGCGCGCCGACGTTCTGTCACGTTGGAAGTGACCGCTGCATGATGCTTTGAACGACACCATTAGTTAGGGCCGCAAGGTATGTGCCAGAAAGACTCCGAAAGAGTCTTCCCTATATTTTTCAGGCGATACGAATGGCCGTATTTTTTGGGGAGGAGAGATCAGAGAGGAAGCTGTATTCAAAAGAATTGCCGGCAGTATCGAAACGGATACGAACGAGAGACGAAAGTATCGAAAGCATGGGAGGTGAACGTGGGAGAAGAGGCGAAAACCTCCGCCGCCCATCGAGCACTGCTCATGAGAACACTAGATGCAGTGCCGTTCTGCCGTGAGACATCCCATTGAATCAGTGCACCTTTTCAAACGAGGTACCGCTCTTTTCAAATGCCCGTGACGATCAATCGTCATATTAATGTGATTTTCGTCATGCGAACCACAGAGCCTCTATGTCTCAAACATGCTCCTCCGTGGGAATCACCAGGGTAGAAACAGGCCGAACCTAGGGTCATCGCGAGCGTCCTCAACTTCATAACCATATGAAAATATGCTCATGACACAGTGGACAAATCAAAGGGATTCTTGCCATTGAATAATTCGTGGGAAAGATGTTCGTGACACGCGGAAAGAAGATCCGAACTGGCACTAAGTTTGCTCACTTATCCGACTAACCAGCATTGAACGGTCGTCTCACAGAGGGAGGATCACATGCGACAGGATATGATGAAAGACGAAAGCCATCGAAACACCGTGGAGTCGAAACAAACAGACAATACACGAGAACGCACCCTCACCTACGACGAAACGAAGGCGGCCGAAGCGGCATTTAGAGGCGAACCTTTCAACCCGGCTTGGTCTGCTGCTGCAGCCACCGTGTATGCCGGAATCATGGAGGCCATGGAGAAACGACTGATGGCTGTGGCTGTTGAGTCCGAGGTAGCTGAGGAGTGCCTTGCCGGGCGATAAGACCGGCAATTCCTGAGCATATGATGCAGTGGCTGAGTCGATCAACGTCTGGAAACGCCGATGAGGCAGTAAGAGGACCTGCCAGCCGCCCGGCTGCCTCGAAGCGGGAAATGTCATGTTGGGTGAGAGTGGAAATCGGTTAGTTGGTTGGTCTTCGCCTCTCGCCCGGAACAGGCGTCACGGCTTCTTCGCTACCACCTTGCCGTTCTCCCACACATAGATGGGTGTGCCGTACATGCGTGCGGTCTTCCGGGCAACCTTGGCCGCCCGGCGCAGCGCGGCGCCAACCTGCTTAGAAAATTCGCTAACCTTGGCTTTTCCGCCTGGCAGTTTCATGACTTCCCCTCCACCAACCTCGGCACCGCTCCGGAATTATCATAGACCGACCACTTGTCTGCCAGATCCTGGTATAGCATCTGAAAATTCTTCAGGCTCCGACGAAATCGACGCACGACATCGGCCCGTGGTACATCATGCCCTCCCTGACGCACCCGCACGGCAATCCGCTGGAGGGCCAGGGCGACGGAAGGCAGGGAGCGTAGCTTGAGATAGGTCCGTCCGCTCAAGGTCGTCTCAAAGGCAAAGTTTGCCCGAGCACCAGCCAATCGATTCAACTCCATCAGCAACAGGCGCCCTCCCTGCCGGGCTGCCAATTTCAGCTTGAGTGGCGACAACCCGCTCGCAATGAGATCGGCATTCACGAAATGGATGACTCCGCCCTCACGTGGAAGAAACTCTCGAGCGAATGTGGTTTTCCC
>Ga0073900_10001218_pt1 | contig 14716 bp, 16 predicted proteins | sample KloWWTmetKNB5Kit_FD_66666 | JGI IMG/M metagenome (GOLD analysis project Ga0073900, IMG submission 66666) | Active sludge microbial communities from Klosterneuburg, Austria, studying microevolution and ecology of nitrifiers - Klosterneuburg... | ecosystem: Engineered > WWTP > Aerobic digester >...
CGCGGGATCGGCGTCGCCGTCATGATCAGCTGGTGAGGGGCCTCGCCGCGCCTGTCGCCCTTCTCCTGCAGCGCGAGCCGCTGCTGCACGCCGAAGCGGTGTTGTTCATCGACGATGACCAGCGCGAGGCGCGCGAATTCGATGCCCTCCTGAAAGAGCGCGTGGGTCCCGACGATCAGCGCAACCTCGCCGGAGGCGATTGCTGCGAGCGCGCTGCGGCGGGCTCTCGCTCCCATCGAGCCGGATACGAGCGCCACGGGCAGGCCGAGCGGGCGAAACCAGGCCTCGAAGCTGCGCCAGTGCTGCTCGGCCAGCAGCTCGGTCGGCGCCATGAGCGTTGCCTGTGCGCCGCTGCCCACCGCGCGCGCCGCGGCGGCAGCAGCGACCACCGTCTTGCCGCAGCCCACGTCGCCTTGCACGAGCCGCATCATCGGCCTTGCGGCCGCGAGATCGGCATCGACCTCATCGAGTGCGCGCTGTTGGGCGGCGGTGAGCGTAAAGGGCAGCGCACCGAGGAATCGGGCCTCGAGCCCCCGCGTATCGCACAACGCGGCCGCCGGCGCCGACTGCAAGGTTTCCTTCGCGAGCCGCAAGGCAAGCTGGTGCGCGAGCAGTTCCTCGAACGCAAGACGGCGCTGCGCGGGATGGTGGCCGGCGGCGAGTACCTCGAGCCGTGCATCGCGCGGCGGACGGTGCACGTACTCGAGTGAACGCGCGAGCGCAGGCAGGTGCAGCGACTCGAGAATGTCGGCCGGCAACCACTCGCGGACGCCGGCGGAGCGCAGCTCGCCGAGCGCCTGCGCGACGAGGGCGCGCAAGCGCCCCTGCGCCACGCCCTGCGTGGTCGGGTAGATCGGCGTGAGGGTTTCCTCGAGCGAGGCCGCCTCGGCGGAGATGCGCTGGTACTCGGGATGCACCATCTCGAGTCCGAGCGGGCCGCGACGCACCTCGCCGTAGCAGCGCAGCCGCGCGCCGCGCGCGAGCCCGGTCTGCTGGTTCGCCGAGAAATGAAAGAAACGCAGCGTCACGTGGCCGGTGCCGTCGGCGAGGCGCGATAGCAGCTGGCGCCGCCCCCGGAATACCACTTCCGTCAGCTGTACTTCGCCCTCGATGCTGGCGCGCAGGCTTGGCACGAGTGTGCCGATCGGCAGGATGCGGGTGCGGTCCTCGTACGTACGCGGCAGGACAAACAGAAGATCCTGGATCTGTGCGACGCCGAGCCGGCGCAGGCGCTCGGCCAGCGCCGGCCCCACACCCCGCAGCGCCGTGACCGGGCGCTGCTCGGCAGCGGTCAACCGAGGTGCAGCACGCACTCGATCTCGACGCGCGCGCCCCGCGGCAGTTGTGCGACGCCGATCGCGGCGCGCGCCGGGTAGGGTTTCTCCACGTAAGTCGCCATGATCTCGTTGACCCTGGCGAAGTGCACGAGGTCGGTGAGGAACACCGTGAACTTGACCGCGCGGTCAAGACCTGCGCCCGCCGCTTGCGCAATCGCCTTCAGGCTGTCGAAGCAGCGGCGGATCTCGGCGTCGATGTCGCCCTCGATCAGCTTGCCGGTGGCCGGATCGAACGGAATCTGGCCGGAGATGTAGACGGTATCGCCGGCGCGCACTGCCTGTGAGTACGTGCCGATTGCCTGTGGCGCCTTGTCGGTGTGGATTGCGTTGCGGGTCATGTGCGGGCCTTGCCTTGTGAGTGGGAAGCGATTGTACGATTGACGCGCAGCACATCGGGCATCCGGCGGATCGTGCGCATGAGGCCCGCGAGGTGCTTTCTGTCGCGCACCCGCACCTCGAACAGCAGCACCGACAACTCGCTGTCGCGCTCTTCGATCGAGACGTGGTCGATATTGGTCTCGGTGGTCGAGATCGCTGCCGCGACCGCGGCGAGCACGCCGAGCTTGTTCGCGACATCGACGCGAATCTGCGAGGCAAAAAAGCGCTCGATGCTCCCCTCCCACACCACCGGCAGCCATTTCTCCGGGTGCTTGCGGTAATCCTCGACGTTCACGCAGCCTTCGCGGTGCACGACGATGCCGCGGCCGGTCGAGAGGAAGGCGATGATCGGATCGTTCGGGATCGGGAAGCAGCAACGTGCGTAGGTGACGAGCAGCCCCTCAGTGCCGGCCACGGCAAGCGGCGGTAGCACACCACCGCCTGCTTCCTCCGCCGACTGGGTCGTCGGCAGCAGGCGGCGCGCAATCAGTGGTGCGAGGCGCTCTCCGAGGCCGACCTTTTCGAACAGTTCGTCGCGATCCTTCATGCCGAGCTCGCCGAGTGCGGCCTGCATCGCGGCGGAAGTCACCTCCTCGAGCGACGACTTGAACTCCGCGAGTGCCTGATTGAGAAGCCGCGAGCCGAGTTCGATCGCCTCCGAGCGTCTGAGTCCGCGCAGGTACTGGCGGATCGCGCTGCGCGCCTTCGCGCTCACGACGAAGTTGACCCACGCCGGGTTCGGCATCGCGCCCTTGGCCGTGATGATCTCCACGGTCTGGCCATTCCTCAGCACCGTGCGCAGCGGCGCGAGCCGCCGGTCGACTTTGGCCGCGACACAGCGATTGCCGACACCGGTGTGCACCGCATAGGCGTAGTCGACCACGGTTGCGCCGCGCGGCAGCCGCAGGATCTCGCCCTTCGGCGTGAATACGTACACCTTGTCGGGGAAGAGATCGACCTTGACGCTCTCGAGGAATTCCTCGCTGCTGCCCTCGGCCTGCAGTTCGACGAGATTCGAGAGCCACTGGCGCGTGCGCTCGCGCTGCGCGACGCTCATGTCACCCGCCTTGTACTTCCAGTGCGCAGCGATGCCGGATTCGGCAACGAGGTGCATGTCGGCGGTGCGGATCTGCACTTCGATCGGCACGCCGTTCGGACCGAAGAGCGTGGTGTGCAGCGACTGGTAGCCGTTCACGCGCGGGATGGCGATGTAGTCCTTGAAGCGCCCCGGCATCGGCTTGTAGACGCCGTGCACGACGCCGAGTGCGCGGTAGGTCGTGTCGACGCTGTCGACGATGATCCGCAGTCCGTAGACGTCGACGATGTCCGAGAGCGTCGTGCGCTTGCGCTGCATCTTGCGATAGATGCTGTAGAGGTGCTTCTCGCGCGTTTCCACGGTTGCCTCGATGCCCGCCTTGCCGAACGCGGTGCGCAGCTGCGCCGCGATCTTGCCGAGGAATTCCTTCTGGTTGCCGCGCGCACGCTTGAGCGCGCGTTCGAGCACGCGGTAGCGCTGCGGGTGCGCGGCCTGGAAGCCGAGGTCCTCGAGTTCCAGCTTGAGGCCGTACAAACCGAGCCGCTCGGCGATCGGCGCGTAGATCTCGAGCGTCTCGCGCGCGATCGCGCGACGGCGCGCGGGCGCCATCGCATCGATCGTGCGCATGTTGTGGGTTCGGTCGGCGAGCTTCACGAGGATCACGCGCAGGTCGCGCACCATCGCGAGCAGCATTTTCCTGAAGCTCTCGGCCTGCGCTTCCTCGCGGTTCTTGAACCTGATCTGGTCGAGTTTCGTGACGCCGTCGACGATCCCGGCAACCGCGGGGCCGAAGCGTTCGGCAAGATCCTCCTTCGCGATCGGCGTGTCCTCGATGACGTCGTGCAGGATCGCCGCGACAATCGTGTCGGCATCGAGGCGCAGGTCCGCGAGGATGTCGGCCGCTGCGACCGGATGGGCGATGTAAGGCTCGCCCGAGAGGCGCTTCTGGCCCTTGTGGGCGCTCGCGCCGAACTCGGCGGCTTCGCGGATGCGCTCGACGTCGGCGGGAGGCAGATAGGTTGCGGCCTGGGCAAGCAGGCCGCGGAGCCCCGGAGTGCGCCTTGCACCGGGAAGCAGTCCCAGGAGCGAAGACGCGTAATCCATAGACGATAGGCGGCCGGTCAGTCTCCCAGGCCGAACTGGGGTGCGCGGAACATCGACTGATTGTCCGCCTCTGGCACCAGGGCCTCGACCTCCGGCTCGGGCTCCTTGAGCATCTCGGCCGTGATCGTGCCTTCGGCAATTTCGCGCAGCGCGACCACGGTGGGCTTGTCGTTCTCCCGGGGAACGGTGGGTTCGGCGCCGTTTGCAAGCCGGCGCGCGCGCTGCGAGGCGAGCAGCACGAGCTGGAAGAGATTATCGACGTTCTGGAGGCAGTCTTCGACGGTTACGCGGGCCATGTCTCAACCTGGGGAAAATGGGCGAAAGGTCGGTAACTATACCGCATCCGGCTGCAATCCTGGAATTCGCCCGTCCGGCCGGGCCGCGCTCACGCGCGTCGACTGCTCCCCGCGTCGCGGCCCACGATGCGCTCGAGCGCGGCGGCTGCCGCGTCGAAATCGTCGTTCACGACAACATGATCGAACTCGCCGCTGTGCGACATGTCCTCGACCGCGTCGCGCAGGCGCCGCGCGATCACGGCATCGTCGTCGGTGCGTCGGGCGCGCAGGCGCCGCTCGAGCTCGGCGCGCGAGGGCGGCAGGATGAAGATGCTCGTGCAGTCGGGCATGCGCGCGCGCACCTGCCGGGCACCCTGCCAGTCGATCTCGAGGATCACATCGCGGCCGGCGTCGAGCGCGCGCTCGACGCGCTCACGGCTCGTGCCATAGTGGTTGTCGAACACGTCAGCGTGCTCGAGGAAGGCATCTTCGGCGAGCAGCTCGCGAAAGCGTTCCGGCGTGATGAAAGAGTAGTCACGGCCGTCGACCTCGGTCGCCCGCGGCTTGCGCGTGGTGTACGACACCGAGACCTCGAGTTCGGGCCGGCGCTCGCGCAGCGCCTTCACGAGGCTCGTCTTGCCGGCACCCGAGGGGGCAGCAATGACGTACAGCCGGCCGCGGGACGGGGCGGGGGACTCGGTCATCGTTCGCGTCGTTCCAGTGGCCGAAGAGGACTCGGAGGCGGGAGTCTATTCGCGCGGGACTCCGCTTGACGAGCCTGGAACCTACTCGACCGTGATGCGCTTCGAGGTCGGCGCCTTCTTTTTCGGCAGCGCCAGCGCCAGCACGCCGTTGTCGATCTTGGCCCTGACCCTGGGCTCGTCAATCTCGGAGGCCAGCGTGAAGCTGCGGGCGACCGAGCCGTAATAGCGCTCGCTGCGCAGCACGCGCTCGCCGTCCTTCTGCTCCGACTCGCGCTTGGTCTCGGCCTGGATCGCGACGCGGTTGCCGTCGATCTGGACGTGGATGTCCTCTTTCTTCACACCGGGCATCTCGGCTTCGACCGTATATTCGGAATCCGTCTCCTTCACATCGAGCTTGATGTCGAGCGCCTCGGCACCCGTCGGGCGGATCGGCTGCAGCACGTGGCGGAACAGCTCCGGGAACACCTCGGCGAACGGATCGTAGACAGACAAACGCGGCATGGCATTGCTCCTTGAATCCATGGGTTGACCAATGCCTTGTAGATGGGTGCGACTGCCGGCATTTCAAGGCCGCGGGGAAGTCCATTGCGCACGACGTACTGCTACTCACCCGCGTGGACAAGCGGGCATTGCTGCAGCGGTTGTTCGAGCTGGCATGTCGGTATTCGGGGCAGGTGCTCAACACCGCGCTGATGACAGTCACTGCCGAAATGAGCCTGGGAGAAGTGCGGTCAGATCGGGAATGCCGCGGCAGCGGGTGAGTGCGAGTTGTACTACTGGCATGACCGGGGGCAGGAAGTCGACTTCGTGGCCGGGGCTGGCCCCCACGTGACTGCCATCGAGGTACCCCGGGACGGCAGCTTTTGCTGATACGTTCAAGGTGAAGCGGAAGCTGCTGGCAGGCGGGGATGGAATCTCCACTCACCTCTCCTGCTCGCGCACGGTGCTTGTAGCGAGTTGATTTATATCGGTTCGGGGTAGCTCCGGATTGGTTTGGTTACATCCTTGGTTACAGGCTCCGGGGTTTCATTTGGCCGGGCCCAGTCCTTGCAATCAGCCGTCAGCTACCAAGCCCGAGGTAGAGCGTCATGGGTTCGCCGGCGAATGCCGTGAATCCGTAGTGCTCATGGAACTGCCTGGCGTTCTCATCCTTCGCGTCCACAATCAGCGCATAGGCTGCCACATCGCTTCGTGCCTTCAGGCAACGATCAACGGCGCAGGCGAGCAACAACTTGCCGATGCCTTGCCCGAGCAGGTCTTTGCGTATCGCCAATCGGCCCAGGCGAAAACACGGCACCGGATAGCGAGGCAGCTTCTTGCGGTCACCTTCCCGCAGTTCCGCAGCATCTACCTGGGCCGCACTCAGGCAGTAATAGCCAAGAATCCTGCTTGGGGCGTCGGTATCCACCAGCACGAAGGGCGTGCTGACGCCCTTGCGTCGGTGCTGCTCGGCAAGGCGTTTCAGGTAATCGTTGAGTTCCGGGACACCGCAGTCGAAACCGTTGCGGTCATGCACGTCGACGTCGAGCGTGCGCTCCTCAAGCACGACGGACTTTCCGCCGCGCCTCCTTCAGCGCCCGCGACAAGTGTGCGCTCGGCTCGAAAGGCCCGCTGATAGCCGCCGCAAAGCGTGCGAAATCCCGCTCGCCGAGCACGACGCGGGTTTCGCGTTCGAGCAGGGCCTGCGCCTTTTCCTTGGCTGCCGCACGCACGAAGCCGGCCATGGTGGTTCCCATGAGCGCAGCGGCCCGCGCGACGACCTTCTTCTCGCTTGAGTCCAGCTTGAGGTCGAAACGGGCGGATGTGGCGGTCATCGCGGTATCTCTTAATGGGTACGGTAATTTACCGTATCTGATGGGTCGGAGCAACCTGGCATCTCATTAAAGTGATTGCCGGGGCGGGCGATCAGAGGAGAACAAAAACATTGTGAATCAGCGGGTTGCTTATTCAAGGCTTTTCCTGGCGTGGCGCATACGGGGTCTCGCGCGTGCCGCATCGAAGCACCCGGCCGCCCAGTAATGCTCTACGCGTCCCAATACGCACCCTGCACGGAAACCGGCGTTCGGATTCGAGCTGGCCCAGCAACAAGCGCTTGCCGGCGCGGTGGGCGCGTTCGACTTCGAGAGCTGTCAGCTTCGCGTGTTCCATGGCCGTTACCTCGTCGATCCGCGGTATGTAGCTGGACAAGCAGAAACTTGCTTGACGAGTCTCCAGCAACACGCCTGGCTACACACCAGCTACGCATTCAGCTGCAAAGGTAGCCCCGGATCAGGTCGGACGACTATCGACGATGTCGGGGAAAACAGGCAACAACTCAATCGGTTACAGGATCGATGGCGGACGTCTCCGGAACTCCCTGAAATCTATTCGATGTTCTGCATCTGCCGAGTCACGGCAAGCCTGACTTGCCAGGATTGGAACTGGCCGAGCCCTAACGTTGCAATCAGCCGAGTCAGGCGTCGCGTCACATGACCGCCCACCATGGACACGCGAGTACGCCCGGCCTGATTACTCTGATCTGCGGATCGCAACTCAACAAGACAGCCCGCGGCGTATTCGCATGACGCTCGCGGAAAGTGACCAGGTGCCGCGCTTCATCTGTACCGACCGCGTTGCCTGCTTTGACCTCGACGGGTAGCAGCTGCCCGTTCTCCTCCAAAATGAAGTCGACCTCCTGACCCGAGCTCAGTCGCCAGTGGTGGAGATCACGGGTCGGTGAGCCATCCCGCCAGACGAGCAGGTCGCTGGCAATCATGGTCTCCAGATGGAAGCCCGTTGGGGCGATCTCTCGCGAGGCTGCCAGGGCGAGCGCGGCATCGACGCTGAACAGCTTCGGCGCCTTGATCACGCGCTGGCCTGAATTTCTCGAGTACGGCGGGATGAGTTCGATGAGATAGCTGCGCTCGAGTGCTTGAAGCCATCGTCGGATGGTGGTGACCGGCGTGCCCAGGTCGTTGGACAGGCCTGTCACGTTGAGCTCCTGCCCCGTCCGCGCGGCTGTCAATCGCACGAAGGCTTCCAGTCTCGGGGCTGACTCGACTTCGAGGATCTCAAGAATGTCGCGACGCGAAAAGATCTCCACGTAATCGTTGAGAGCGCGCAGGCGTTGATCGGCCGGGGCTGCCACGGCCCGAGGGAACCCTCCCGTGCTGGCGACGGTTTGCCAATCCAATGCCCCGCTGGAGGCGGCGCGTCGTTCAAGTTCGGCGATGATCGCCGCTTCGTCGGGCCCGAACAGGAAGCCCCAACCCCTGAGCTCCTCGTCAAACCGCAGTTCGCTCAGCGTCAGGGGGCGGAGCGTGCGGTAGGTCGCGCGTCCCAACAGGGAGTCGCTCACCGACTTTCCGACTTTGGGCTGGTTTGACCCACTGACCAGGTATTGGCCGTTCCGTCCGTCCCGATCGACGACCCCCTTGATGGCCAGCATCAAGTCGGGTGCCCGTTGTACTTCATCGATGAAAGCCCCACCGTCTCCGAAGTCCGCCAAGAATCCCTCGGGGTCTGCGATGGCCTGTTCGCGAACATCGCGGTCGTCGAGCGTTCGTCTCGCGAAGCCATGCGCTTCAGCGATTTCCTGGCAGATGGTGCTCTTGCCGACCTGCCGCGCTCCCATCACCGCAACCACCGGGTATAGGCGCAGGTCGGCGCTTAGCTGGGGCTGAATGACCCGCGGGTAGTGGGTGTTTGCGTCGGCCATACCAATACGTTATATTTGCGTCTGAGGGTCAATATACCGTAGGAATATTGTCATGGCAAATGGGTATTCGGCGGACGATCTGCTGGAATTCCTCGACCATGCCGGGGACAAGGGGCTCATGCCGGCGGCCACCGCCCAGGCTCTGGCTGTCGCGACGAGAAATGTCCTCGCAATCCTGTCTGACGTGGAGAAGGCCGACCTGAGTCAGCTGGACCTCGACACTGCCATCAAGCGCTTCACGAACAAGCGCGCCAAAGACTTCAATCCCACGTCGTTGAAAGAGTACGGCCGCCGAGTTCGGCGAGCGGTCGAATTATTCCTCACCTGGCGCGAGCATCCTGCGAACTTCACGATCAAGACTCGCACTACCAGCGCGCCCCGCAAGAAGGACCAGGGATCCGTGAACAGCGAGCCTGTGGCGAGGGACGCCACGGAGCAAGCCCCAGATGAAGTTACGGGAACCTATCGCTCCTCGGTTCCCGTTCGGCCGGGCCTTGTCGTGACGCTGGTCAATATTCCGAATGATCTGACCAGCGCCGAGGCGGAGCGGATCGCCGGTTTCGTCAGGATGCTGGCGCTCGATCGATAGGGAAGTGCCATGGCGAGAAGAAACAACAGGAGCACTGGAGACAGTGCTACCACGGCCAACCTCGGCTTCGAAGCCAAGCGCTGGGCCGTCGCCCGACGACATGTTCGCGCGGTGCTGTTCGATGCGAATCAACAGCCACGAGTGAATTTCCGCTTCCACCCAGCCCCCAGCTCGTGCACCGATGCGCACCGCGGACGCCCCCGAAACCTATTCGATGTTCTGCACCTGCTCGCGGGGAGCAGCCGTACGCGATTGATTCATTTGGTACTTGATCAGTTCGGGTTTGGGCTAGCTACAACGCTAGCTACATGGCTCACCGACGCTCAGTTTGCGCCAAACAATTCGCGCAGTGCCGCCGCAGACTCGGGGAGCGATTGGCGCTCCAGCAGTGAAATGTAGTCCGCCACCGTCATTGGCGGGCTCTTCAGCGCGCCTACCATTTCTTCCAAGCGTGCGCGAACGGCACTCGGTGCCAGGTCAATCAGATGACGAAGGAAGGTGTCTGGGTGCTGCGCGATGAGGTCGTACTCCGCCAGCGCGTCGGCCGGGAAGTGTTTCTCATTGAACGTGACGATGACTTGCGCCTTGGCTCGAATCGCGGCGGCTAGCACATGTCTGTCGTCGGGATCAGGAAGTTCCAGAATCGCTATCAGGCGACGGTATCCACCTACGCAAGCATCCGGCAGCGCTTCGTCCATGGCAGCACGGCGGCGTTCCAGCTTTTCAGGAGCAATGTCGGGGCGGTTGCGCTTGGCGGCGCGAAGCCACTCCTCCTGGATGTCGACACTCCAGATCGGCCGGTAAAGCCGAAGTTCAGCAAGCTCCAGCAGCACGCTCGTCAGCGGATAGCTGTAGAGGACGTTGGCATCCAGCACTGCCGCGAAACTGCTCATGCGCGCCGATTCAGATCCCCAGATCCTGATCGAGCCGGGCGATCTCATTCAGCGCGGCACGGCGGCGCTTGCGATCTGCCTCGTCGAACTTGATCAGGTCCTGGAATGCAACGCGTCGACGCGTGCCCACGGCGCGCGCCGGAAGAGCACCCGACTCGATCAGTTTGACCACGTAGGGGCGGGATACATTCAGAAAGTCCGCGACTTCCTGTGTGGTCAATTCCGCCTTCTTCGGGAGAATCGTCACACCACGCCCCTGGCCCAGCTGGGTCAACACATCGAGGAACAGGCGTACGGCTCCCGGCGGGATCGAAATCATTTCGTGCTGGTTGTTTTCCGTAACAAGCCGAAGCGGGTGCTCACCTTCGGGAAGCATCCGTGCGAGCTGCCGACCCGCTTCCTTGGCCTGGGTCATTTCGTCTTCGGTTGGAAACTGCGGCGGGCGCTGACTGGCTGAAGACATGACGGCTCTCCCGACTACCTTGGAGAGGTATCTTAGCGCTTATTCGAAACGAACGAAATGAACGAATCCTGTGAACCGCGATGGAGTCTGCAGTCCCGGCAGCCTTGGCGCTATTTAAGGGGCTGCCCGGGCAGGCAATCAGCGCCAAACAAACGTTGTTGTAAATCAGTATGTTGCTTATTTAAGGCTATTCTTGGCGCAGAGCGGTTGGCGCCCCGACGGGGAGATTCCCGGCTGGGAGCGATCGGTGCCGCAATGCACGGTCCGCTCGCCCTATGCCGCTCGATTCGCCCCGCCAGCCATCCCTGCACCTCCGCCTCCACCCAGCCCACGGCTCGCGCTCCGATCCGCACACGGCACGGAAACCGGCGTTCGGATTCGAGCTGGTAGATCATCGAGCGTCCCAGGCCAGTGGCTCTGCAGACCTGCGGTAAACGCAAGATCTGCACGCACGGTACTGGCGGGCGGGGATTGTCGGCCATGTCTTCGATTCCGATGTGTGGCTGCCGCAGCACGCGGACAAGTTGTTGTCGAGTATTCAGCTACACGTTTAGCTACACACCAGCTACTCACATAGCTGCAAAGGTAGCACCGGATCAGGTCGGACGACTATGGACGACAGCGGGGAAAATAGGCAATAACTCAATCGCTTACGAGAGAGTTGGCGGACCTCCCCGGAAGTCCCTGAAAGCTACTCGATGTTCTGCACCTGCTCGCGCATCTGCTCGATCAGCACCTTCATGTCGACGGCAATCCGGGTGGTGTCGAGATCCTGCGATTTCGACGACAGGGTGTTCGCCTCGCGGTTGAACTCCTGCATCAGGAAGTCGAGGCGACGGCCCGCCGGCTCGCCACTTGTGATGATCCGCCGTGTCTCCTCGATGTGGCCCGTGAGCCGGTCGAGCTCTTCGGCGACATCGAGCCGCTGCAGCAGCATGACGATTTCCTGCTCGACGCGGTCCTTGTCGACCTGGCCCTGCAGCTCCGCGATGCGCTCGTCGAGCCGGCTGCGCACGCGCCCATGCACCTCGGGCAGTCGCGCGCGCACCTGCGCCACGAGGCCCTCGAGCGCCGCGCAGCGCTCGCTGATCAATTCACGCAGCCGCACGCCTTCGCGCGCGCGCGCCGCGGCGAGATCGCGCACGGTCGCGGCAACGAGCGCAAGGAGCGCGCCCTTGAGTCCCTCGGTGTCGACCGCTGCTTCGCGAATCACGCCGGGCCAGCGCAGCACGTCGAGGGCATCGATGGTATGCGGCTCCGGGAGCGCGGCCGCGATGTCCTTCAGTCGCGCGACGAGCCGCGCGAGGGCTGCTTCGTCGATGTCGAGTGCGCGCGCGGCGCCCTCCGCGTCCCGCAGATACACGGTGCAATCGACCTTGCCGCGCTTCAGGTCGCGCGCGAGCGCCTGGCGCAGCTCGCCCTCGCAGCTGCGCAATTCCTCCGGCAGGCGGAACTGCGCTTCGAGAAAGCGATGGTTGACGCTGCGCAGCTCGCAGGTGAGGTTGCCCCAGGGGCCTTTGGCCTCCCCGCGGGCGAAGCCGGTCATGCTCGTGATCATTGGATGGCGGAATGTTATAAATCGTGGCCCGATTTTAGCCAACGACGGAAGCCGCCGCTTGCGCATCGATTACGCCGAACTCAGCCTTATCGGAGCGCGCGACGACAACCAGGACCGGGTGTCCGCCGCGGTCGCCGAACACGCTGCCATGCTGGTCGCAGTCGACGGCATGGGCGGGCATGCGGATGGTGACCGTGCCGCAGAGGTGACGCTCAAGGTCCTCGTCGAGGCCTTCTGGCATACACCGCAGCCGCTTTTTGACCCGATCGGCTTCCTCCACCTCACTCTCGGTCGTGCGCACGAGGCGGTGGTGCAACTCGGCGCGTCCCTGCCGATCGAGAACCGCCCGCGCGCCACCTGTGCCGTGTGCCTCGTGCAGGGCGAGTCGGCCTACTGGGCCCACGTCGGCGACAGCCGGGTCTATCTCCTGCGCGGCGCCACCGTCGCCGAGCGCACGCGTGACCACAGCCACGTCGAGTTTCTGCTGCGCGAAGGTGTGATCACTGCCGAACAGGTGCTCAACCACCCGATGCGCAATTTCGTCGAGTCCTGCGTTGGCGGCGATCCGATCCTGCCCGAGATGGCGATCACGGGGCGGCACGGGCTCGCGCCGAATGACGTGCTGCTCGTCTGCACCGATGGCTTCTGGGGTAACCTCGCCGACGACGATATCGCGCGGAGTCTGCTGAACGGAGGGGGCGCATTGCGCGAGGACCTCAGCCGGCTTGCCGAGCGCGCCGTGCTGATCGGCGGTGCCGCGAGCGACAACACTACGGTGGCGGCCCTGCGCTGGCAGGGCCCGCGATGAGCGTCCGGGCGAGCGGCCGCGCGCCCGACGCGCTGCGCGAGGTGCGCTTCACGCGCCGCTATACGCGCTACGCGGAAGGTTCGGTGCTCGTCGAGTTCGGCGCGACGCGCGTGCTTTGCACGGCGAGCATCGAAGACGGCGTGCCGGGGTTCCTGCGCGGCAAGGGCCGGGGATGGGTGACGGCCGAATACAGCATGTTGCCGCGCGCGACCCACACACGCGGTGCGCGCGAAGCTGCCCGGGGCAAGCAGAGCGGGCGCACGCAGGAAATCCAGCGCCTCATTGGCCGGAGCCTGCGCGCGGTTATCGATCTCGAGGCGCTCGGCGAGCGCACCGTGACCCTCGACTGCGATGTGCTGCAGGCCGACGGCGGCACGCGCACCGCATCGGTGACCGGCAGCTACGTCGCCCTCGCCGACGCCTGCCAGTTGCTCGTGAAGCGCGGCGCACTCGCCGCGACGCCGCTGCACGGACAGGTGGCCGCCGTTTCGGTGGGCATCGTTGCAGGCGCGCCCGTGCTCGATCTCGACTACAGCGAGGATTCGAACGCCGAGACCGACATGAACGTCGTGATGCACAGCGGCGGTGGCTTCGTCGAAGTGCAGGGCACGGCTGAAGGCCATGCGTTCCGTCGCCACGAACTCGACCAGCTGCTCGATCTCGCGGTCACCGGCACCGCGACACTCTTCGCGCTGCAGGCCGATGCGCTCGCCGCCGATTGAGCGGCGCGTTGCATGAGAGTCGTCGTCGCGACCGGCAACCGGGGAAAGCTCGGAGAGCTGACGGCGCTCCTGGCGCCGCTCGGTGTCGACTTATTGCCGCAATCCGCGTACGGGGTCGAGCCGCCACCCGAGACCGGTACGACCTTCCTCTCGAACGCACTGATCAAGGCGCGCCACGCTGCGCGCGTCGCACAGCTTCCCGCCGTCGCTGACGATTCCGGGCTCGAAGTCGATGCGCTGGGGGGTGCGCCCGGCGTGTACTCCGCGCGCTATGCGGGCGAGGGGTCCGACGCCGCAGCCAACAACGCGAAACTGCTGAAGGCATTGACCGGTGTTCCGCCAGAGAAACGCCGAGCGCGATTCCGAGCTATTATTGTATTCGTCCGCAGCGCAGTTGATCCCCACCCGCTCGTCGGCGAAGGGGTCTGGGAGGGGCGCATCGCCCTCGCGCCCCGAGGCATCGGGGGTTTCGGCTTTGACCCGCTGTTCGAGCCGCTCGACAGCACGCGGACGGCCGCCGAACTGACTTCCGACGACAAGAATGCGCGCAGCCACCGCGGCGCCGCGTTGCGCGCGCTCGTGGCACAGTGGCCGCGATGACCGCCCCGCCGCTCTCGCTTTACGTGCACTTCCCGTGGTGCGTGAGCAAGTGCCCGTACTGCGATTTCAATTCCCACGCCCTGCAGGGCGAGTTGCCCGCTGAGCGTTATATCGCCGCGCTCGAGGCTGATCTCGAGACGCAGGCGCCGCTCGTTGCCGGTCGGCCGATCGTGAGTGTGTTCTTCGGCGGCGGCACACCGAGTCTTTTTCCGCCGGAAGCGATCGCGCGCGTGCTCGAGCATACGCGCGGGCTGCTCGGGTTGGCGCCTGACGCCGAGATCACACTCGAGGCCAACCCCGGCACGATCGAGCGCGGTCGTTTCGCGGGCTATCGCGACGCCGGAGTCAATCGCGTGTCGCTCGGTGCGCAAACCTTCGACGCGGCAATGTTGCAGACACTGGGCCGCATCCACTCGCCGGAGGAAACGCGCCTCGCGGCGGAGGAGTTGCACGCCGCAGGGCTTGCGAACTTCAACCTCGACCTGATGTACGCGCTGCCAGGGCAGACCCCCGCCGCCGCGCTTGCCGATGTCGAGGCAGCGCTCGCGCTTG
>Ga0073900_10001222_pt1 | contig 14688 bp, 10 predicted proteins | sample KloWWTmetKNB5Kit_FD_66666 | JGI IMG/M metagenome (GOLD analysis project Ga0073900, IMG submission 66666) | Active sludge microbial communities from Klosterneuburg, Austria, studying microevolution and ecology of nitrifiers - Klosterneuburg... | ecosystem: Engineered > WWTP > Aerobic digester >...
TCTGTTGATAATTTTACCCGTTGCGCTTCTCCCCCGCTTAATGTTACTGCCGATTGCCCCAACGTGATGTATCCCAATCCCACTTCTTCCAACACTTTTATTTTCCGGTACAGGTAAGGAACATTCTGAAAAAACGCAACTGCTTCTTCCACTGTCATCTCCAGTACATCTGCAATGGATTTTCCTTTATAGCGTATCTCCAGTGTTTCCCTGTTGTATCTTTTGCCATTACATTTTTCACAATGCACATATACGTCAGGCAGGAAATTCATTTCAATCACCCGCATGCCTCCGCCTTCACACACCTCACAGCGGCCACTTTTTACATTGAAAGAAAACCGGCCTGCATTATATCCACGAATTTTCGCTTCGGGTATAGAGGCAAATAAAGTTCTTATCTCCGTGAAGAATCCGCAGTAAGTAGCGGGATTGCTTCTGGGTGTCCGGCCAATCGGTGACTGATCGATCTCTATCACTTTGTCGATATGCTCCAATCCTTTCACCGATTTATATTCCAGTGGAGTCATCTTTGAACCGTATGCATGTTTGGAGAGAATAGGGTACAGGGTTTCATTAATCAAAGTTGATTTTCCACTACCACTCACGCCGGTTACACAGATAAATTTTCCTAACGGAAACTTTGCCTCTACATTTTGAAGATTATTTCCCCTTGCTCCTTTTAGCTCAAGAAATTTTCCACTACCATTCCTTCTTTCCGCCGGCACGGCAATCCTTCTATGCCCATTCAAATAGCCGGAAGTTAGTGTATCTAATTTCAATAACTCCCCTGGTTCCCCCTGTGCTACAATTCTTCCTCCATGATAACCGGCATTTGGACCAATATCAATCAAATAATCAGCCGCCAGCATAATATCCTTATCATGTTCTACCACCAATACACTATTCCCGATATCACGTAGATTTTTTAATGCTTCTATCAATCGATGATTATCTCGCTGATGCAGCCCGATAGAAGGTTCGTCCAATATATAAGTAATACCCTGCAGTTGGGAACCAATTTGTGTAGCCAATCTTATCCGTTGCGATTCACCACCGCTCAATGTTTTGGAAGGCCGGTATAAAGTGAGATAGGTTAAACCAACATCCAATAAAAACTGCAGCCGCTCCCTTATTTCTTTTAAAACATCTTTGGCAATGGTCTTTCGCTTATTATCCAGCATCAACTCAATGCCATCAAACCATGCAGCCAGGTTATCCAGGTTCATATTACTGAGTTCAGCAATATTTCTACCATTTACTTTAAACCAAAGGCTTTCTTTTTTTAACCTTGCACCGTTACAGGTTCCGCATGGCTTCATCGTCATGAACCGTTGCACCCATTCACGCAATACTTCCGTACTATGGGAAGAAGTGAACCACCTTTTCAACATAGGGATGATACCTTCATAGCTGCCGGTGTAAGTTTCCGGCACAGTATCATCATCCGCATCAACTTCAAGAGAGGAATTGATATCCTTATCGCCGTACAATAAAAGATCCAGTTGTGCCTTACCCAGGTCTTTAACCGGAATGTCTAACTTAATCTTATTCTTTTTTGCAAAATCCACCACCTGGTTAAATACGCCGGCACTTCTTTCTTCACCCAGGGGAGCAATACCTCCTTCCTTAACACTTTTAGAAGTGTCAGGCAGTACTTCAGCCATATCAATGGTATATACAGCACCGAGCCCCTTACAGGTGGGACAGGCACCATACGGAGAATTAAATGAAAAAGCATTCGGAGATGGCTCTTCATAGCTGATGCCAGAATCTTCGCACATCAGCAATTTGGAATACTGCACAAATTTTGAATCGTCTACCAGTAAAAACATCAGGTCTTTACCCAATTTCAAAGTTTGTTGCACACTCTGGCTTAACCTGGCTTTTAATTCATCCGTTACCTGCAACCTGTCCACCACCAGTTCGATATCATGAATAACATACCTGTCCACCTGCATTTTGGCAGTAATGTCTTTTACTTCTCCGTCCACTCTCACTTTCAGAAATCCTTTCTTTCGTACATCTTCAAATAATTCCCGGTAGTGACCCTTTCTTCCTCTTACCAAGGGCGCCAGGAGGGCTATTTTTTTCCCTTTAAACTTTTGAAAAATATTTTCTACTATCTCTTCCTCACTCCATTTCACCATCTTCTTTCCCGTATTATAAGAATAAGCTTCGCCGATCCTGGCGAATAATAAACGGAGAAAATCATATATCTCTGTAACAGTGCCGACGGTAGAGCGGGGATTCTTATTGGTGGTCTTTTGCTCTATAGAAATAACCGGTGACAGCCCGGTGATCTTATCTACATCCGGCCGTTCCATATCGCCAATAAACTGCCGGGCATAAGCTCCAAAAGTTTCCATGTACCTCCGCTGCCCTTCCGAATAAATGGTATCAAATGCCAGCGAAGACTTTCCACTGCCGCTGATACCTGTAATTACAACCAATTTATTCTTGGGAATGGAAATATCTATATTCTTAAGATTATGTACCCTTGCTCCAAAAACTTCAATTGACTCGTTATCCTGGATTGATATGCCTGTTCCGCTGTGATTATTCTTTGCCATACGATGGTGAACGAAGATAAGAACAACCTAAGAATCTAATTGTTGTTGACATTCCCCTTCAAAATTCAATTGAGTGATTAAAGTTTTACAAGTTATCCACAAAAAAGTAGTCTGGCACAGTATTTTGAAGTATTGCCCCGAGTACCAATTCAATAATCAAAAAATTTTCTTATGAAAAAAACCATTGTGTTAATGGGCGGAATCGCTTTGTCCTTACTTACAGTTTCTGTAAATGCGCAAGAAACCTGGGATGCCAAAAAAAATCCCACTGTTGATTCCATCTCAGCTTTATATCGTGACAAGATAGTAACTGCTCCTCCTGCACAAACAAGAGAAGAAATCTTCCCTGCTATTGGCAAATTCGAATCCGCCACCAATGCAGATGCTGCACTTATTACAATTGCTCCTGACGAACAGAATAAAGGCGTGGTTTGGATTGAAGGGTTACCACAGGGGAAAGTAAAAGCCATGTTGCGTAAATCACCTGCTACCTATAAAATTCCCGCTCAAAAAACAGAAGAAGGTAAAGATGTAGCTGAAGGCACATTGATCTTTGATAAAGAGACTAATACCCTGAGCATATGTATCGGCAAAATTTATAATACTACTGATCCCTCAGCAGCTTTTGCCGCAACCATTGAAGAACCCGCCACCACTGCAAAGAATTCTAAAGTGAAAAAGCCAGTACAGCCTAAAGCATGGATATATACCGGCACCAAGCTTTTGAAGGAAACAGCCCGGAATTAAAAGCATTGATTGGACGGTTCATAACAGTAATGAAAGAGGTTGTCAAATGACAACCTCTTTCTTCTTAATTTAGCCGGTAAAAACCAGTATGTTCAACTTTTTTAAAAAGAAAGGACCGGTAATCAATGTAGTTGACAAAGTGGTAATCAATGAAACAGCCAAGCTTCATACACTGCTGAACCTTTGGAAAAATGATAAAAACATTGCTTTTATCTTCTGGTTCGACGAAAGCCTTCGCCAGGCCGAAACTTATTTCAGCACTCAAACCACAGAGCCCATCCCATTACTTACTGCAAGAGAAGCGGCATCTCCTCAACTGGGTGGAAGGACACCTGTTTTCGCTGAACACTACCCCTTGCGAAGCAGGGAAGAAGAACTATACCTGAAAATGAACCTGGAAAATGTACAGGTATTTTCATCATTGAAGGAACCGTTATTTCAGCAATTCGGGGCCGATAAAATAATCCAGGTAATGCAACAACTGGGAATGAAAGAAGATGAGGTAATTGAACACAGTATGATCAGTAATTCCATAAGAAGAGCCCAGGAAAAAATTGAGAAAAAAGATATCATTGAACAATCTGCCCATTCACAAAAAGACTGGTTAGAAAAAAATTATAAATCCTGATCTCCTTTGCTGTACTGCTTTTCAGCCCATATCCAAACACCTGTTCGCAGAAATTTTTTACTGACTGATTTGGAAATCCGGAATTTCATCCTATATCTTTGTACCAGTTCTTTACAGATACTTATCAAGAAAGGCAGAGGGTAATGGCCCGATGAAGCCTTGACAACCTCCCCCGGTTATACGGGGAAAGGTGCCAATTCCACCCCGACGGAACATGTCGGGACAGATAAGTCAGATTAATAGCTTCTAATATTCTCAACAACATATTCAAAAGCTCATCTGATTTATCGGGTGAGCTTTTTGTTGCTCTTCCCGGTAGCCTTTTTTGTAAGTGATGTAAAAATGTGTAACAATTTTCATCATGTTTAAAATCAAAAAAGATGAGTAACAATCTTCATTTCGAAACTTTACAACTGCACGCCGGCCAGCAAATTGATCCAACAACAAAGTCAAGAGCCGTTCCCATTTACCAGACAACTTCTTTTGGCTTTAATAATGCAGCACATGCAGCCAGTCTTTTTGGTCTGAAAGAATTCGGGAATATCTATACCCGCATCATGAACCCGACAACGGATGTATTTGAGCAACGCATTGCAGCCCTGGAAGGCGGTGTTGCTGCATTAGCAACAGGTTCAGGACAGGCCGCGCAGTTCCTGGCATTGAATAATATTTTGCAGGCTGGTGACAATTTCATCACCACTTCCTATTTATATGGAGGCACCTACAACCAATTCAAAGTGGCTTTCAAACGCCTGGGCATTGAGGCAAGATTTGCAGATGGTGATGATGCAGAAAGTTTTGTAAAGCATATTGATAAAAACACAAAAGCATTTTATTTAGAAACAATCGGGAATCCACGTTTAAATATTCCTGATTTTAAAAAATTTGCTGACCTGGCAAAAGAATATGATTTGCCGCTGATAGTAGACAATACATTCGGTGCCGGCGGCTATTTATTTAAACCATTAGAGCATGGTGCCAATGTAGTAGTGGAATCAGCAACGAAATGGATCGGTGGTCATGGTACTACTATTGGTGGAGTTATCGTTGATGGTGGAAATTACAATTGGGGTAATGGCAAGTTTCCCCAGTTCACTGAACCTTCAGAGGGTTACCATGGATTAAAATTCTGGGAAGTATTCGGAGAAGGAAATCCACTGGGACTACCCAATATCGCTTTTGCTATCCGTGCCAGAGTGGAGGGATTAAGGGATTTCGGGGCTTCACAAAGTCCGTTCAATTCTTTTCTACTGATTCAAGGGCTGGAAACATTGAGCCTACGTGTACAACGTCATGTTGATAATGCATTGGCATTGGCACAATGGCTGGAGCAACATCCTGCCGTTGAATTTGTACAGTATCCCGGGCTCAAGAGCAGCCCCTATCATGAACAGGCTAAAAAATATCTCAGTAATGGCTTTGGGGGTGTTCTTAATTTCGGCGTAAAGGGAACAAAAGAAAATGCCAGCAAATTTATCGATTCATTAAAGCTGGTTAGTCACCTGGCCAATGTAGGTGATGCGAAAACACTGGCTATTCATCCCGCTTCTACCACACATGAACAATTGAATGCTGAAGAACAGCTTACTTCAGGTGTATTGCCCAACCAGGTTCGTATCAGCGTTGGTATTGAACATATAGAGGATATCAAGGCAGATTTTGAACAGGCATTCACCACCGTATTTGCAAATGAATTAGTGGGCTGATATGACAACCATTTTCAACTATACTAATACATTCACATTAGAGTCAGGTGAAACCCTTCCGGGCTTTCACCTGGCCTATACTACACATGGCAAACTAAATGCTTCAAAAGATAATGTGGTTTGGATATTTCATGCATTGACAGCCAACAGCAACCCGGTAGAATGGTGGCCGGGATTGGTTGGTGACGGAAAGTTTTTTGACCCGGCGAAGTATTTCATCATTTGTGTGAATAAACCCGGAAGTCCTTATGGCAGTATATCGCCTTTGAGCAAGAATCCGGTCTCGAACCAGCCTTATTACGATAAATTTCCTGTTTTTACAATCAGGGATATGGTAAGATCATACCAGCAACTGAAAGAATATCTTGGTATTAAAAAAGTATTCGCTGGGCTCGGTGGCAGTACAGGCGGTATGCAATTGCTGGAATGGGCAATAGAAGAACCGGAATTGTTTGAACACCTGATTCCTATTGCTACCAACGCTGTCTTATCACCCTGGGGCATTGCCTTCAATGCGTCACAACGGATGGCTATCGAAGCAGACAGTACATGGCAGGATCATCACCAGGATGCAGGCCACAAGGGATTAGCAGCAGCCCGTTCTATTGCCCTGCTCTCCTACCGGCATTATAATGGTTATGCAATTACACAAAGAAGGGACAAAGCGTTTATACCACTTAATGGAGACGTTAATTATGCAGCTGATAATTATCAGCGTTACCAGGGATTGAAACTGGTAAACCGGTTTAATGCCCTTTGTTATTACCGGCTTTCTCAAAGCATGGACAGTCACGATGTAGGCCGGAACAGGAACGGTGCAGAGGCTGCCCTGAAAACAATAAAAGCAAAAACACTTGTTATAGGCATTACATCTGATGTATTATATCCGATTTCCGAACAGGAATTTTTACAAAAGACAATTCCTGAAGCACAATTATTAGGTATTTACAGCGACTATGGCCATGATGGTTTTTTGCTGGAATATGAAAAAATAGAATCTGCCTTACAATTATTTATTGACGGGAAAAAGTCATCTCATTTAAAAATAGTGAATCAATAATATGGAAACACATAAACAACTTACAATCGGCCTGTTTGGTTTTGGTGTAGTAGGAGAAGGTGTTTACAAAGTTTTACAGCAAACACCCTCCCTTAATGCAGCTATAAAAAAGATCTGCATCAAAAACTATGGTAAAAAAAGGAATGCACCGGCCTCCCTCTTCACCACAGACAAAGACGAATTATTAAACGATCATGACATCAACGTTATCGTAGAAGTAATTGATGATGCAGATGCAGCATTCCATATCGTAACGACAGCATTGAAGAATGGGAAGAATGTGGTAAGTGCCAGTAAAAAAATGATTGCTGAACATTTACCCTTTTTATTGGAATTACAACAACAAACAGGGAGGTCATTCCTGTACGAATCTGCTGCCTGTGCATCTATCCCGGTCATACGGAACCTAGAAGAGTATTATGACAATGACCTGTTACATTCCATTAAAGCTGTTGTGAACGGCTCTACCAATTTTATACTGACAAAAATATTTGAAGAGGGGCTTGATTTCAAACAGGCTTTGGTGCTGGCCCAACAACTGGGATTTGCCGAAAGTAATCCCAAACTGGATGTGGAAGGCTATGATGCCGTCAACAAATGGACATTACTGCTTGCACATGCCTATGGCATTATTGAATCACCGGAAAAAATTTTATTCAACGGAATTCAAAACATACATACTTCCGATGCCGTTGTTGCCAAAGCAAAAAACCAACAGATCAAACTGGTAGCCCAGGCACAAAAAATAAAAAATGGAAAGGTCTCCGCATTTGTTTTACCACAATTTGTAAAACAGAATGATCACTTAGCCTTTGTAAAAAATGAATATAATGGAGTGGTAATAGAAAGCGGATTTGCAGACAAACAATTCTTTTACGGAAAAGGGGCCGGCAGTTTCCCTACCGCATCCGCTGTGCTGAGTGATATAGCAGCATTACGGTACCAATATAAATATGAGTATAAGAAACTATACCATCATCAACCTCATGAATTGAGTAATGCTGTTTTCCTGCGGGTTTATGTAAGCTTTGACGATATTGCCTTTGTACCCCGTGAACGATTTGAATGGATAGAAGAATGGCATGCACAGGAAGAGAGAAAATACCTTATTGGTGTTGTCTCTTTTGATGAATTGAAGGAAAATAACTGGTGGAAAGAAAACAATACTTCCCTGATCCTTACACCAGACCCTGTTATTGAGGATATTGAAATCAGAAAATTAAAGAAGAAGAGCCTGGAGCTGGCAGGTATACTCTAATTTTAAATTTGCTATCTGGTTAAAGAGGGTTTGTGAAAGCAAACTCTCTTTGTATTTGAAAATGTACCTTTGCCCAATATTTAACCAGCATGAAAGAATTATCAGTTGTCATCACCGTAATGAATGAAGAGGAGAATATTAAGCCCCTCCTGGAAGCAGTTCGTGCTGCACTCAGCGGTATAGATTATGAAGTAATACTGGTAGATGATGGTTCTGCTGATAAAACAAAACAACAGGTACTGGAATATGCTGATGAAAGAACGATCTTAGTAGAGTTGCGAAAAAATTATGGGCAGAGTACAGCCATGACGGCCGGCATTGATTATTCCCGCGGAAAATATGTGGCATTGCTTGACGGAGACCTGCAGAATGACCCCACTGATATTCCGGCTATGCTGGAACTATTGAAAAAAGAAGACTGGGATGTCGTTGCCGGTAACCGTAAAAACAGGAAAGACGGATTTGTTCTCCGCAAAATACCCAGTAAAATCGCCAATGCCCTTATACGCCACATGACAGGAGTATATATCAAGGATTATGGTTGTACGCTTAAAGTATTCAAAAGAGAGATCGCTGAAGACCTGGGCTTGTATGGCGAACTACATCGCTTTATTCCTGTACTCGCAAAATTACAGGGTGCCAGAATAACCCAGGTTGATGTAAAACATCATGCCCGTATACATGGTAAAAGCAAATATGGTATTAACCGCACCTTCAAAGTAATGAGCGACCTGGTACTTATGGTCTTCATGCGAAAATATATGCAGAAACCTATGCACCTTTTTGGTACCATGGGATTTATCAGTTTTGGATTGGGTGTCCTCATCAATATTTACCTGCTGGTATTAAAAATTATGGGACAGGATATCTGGGGAAAACCCCTGCTGATCCTGGGACTCATTCTTTTATTAGGCGGCATACAGTTTATTACAATTGGTATCATTGCAGATATCAATGTGAGGACCTATTTTGAATCGCAGAATAAAAAGACCTATAATGTCAGGAAGATTTATCATGCCAAAAGGGAGATAAGTCATACCTCGGATATTGCCTTGTAATTACTTTATAAGTAACGCTCTGTTTTCAGAAAACCAGTTATAGAATTTTTTAAGTCCCTCCTGTAGTGGGGTTTGAGGATTATAACCCAACAAAGCTTTTGCTTTTGAAATATCAGCAAAGGTTTTAGGCACATCACCGGGTTGCTCAGGATGTCTTTCAATAGTTGCTTTTTTACCCATCACTTCCTCTATTGCAGCAACTAACTCTTTAAGGGATACAGTATAGTTATTACCAAGGTTAATAATCTCAAAATCCGTTGCCGTATAGTTGATAGCGCCAATGATACCTCTTACAGTATCATCCACAAAAGTGTAATCCCTGCTCGTACTGCCATCGCCATAAACAGGTATAGGATCTCCTTTCAAAATGGCTTTGGTGAATTTATGAATGGCAAGGTCTGGCCGTTGACCGGGTCCGTAAACAGTAAAAAATCGCAGGGCGATAAACCGGATGCCAAACAATTTGCTATATACATGTCCCATCATTTCACCGGAAAGTTTTGTACTGGCATAGGGACTGATAGGCATCAGTTTTTCATCTTCTTTCCAGGGAAAGTGATCATTGATTCCATACACACTGCTGCTGGAGGCAAAAACAAATTGTTTGATTTTTTTGGCTTTTGCAAAATCAAGCATATGCTGAAGACCAATAATATTCACCTGCTGATAGGCCATCGGGTTTTCTATACTGGGTCTCACCCCGGCTTTGGCAGCGATATGTACAATTGCATCGGCTGGTTCTGTAATCAACTCACACAATTCTTCCCCGGTTATTACTGCCAGGTCTTTTTGTATTAACCGGAAACCAGGGTTATTTTTAAAATCCCGGATATTGAACTGCTTTATTTCGATTGAATAAAACGGATCAAAATTATCAATGCAGGTGATAGTGATTCCGGGATACTCCCGAAACAATGTACCGATGAGGTTGCTGCCAATAAAACCGGCTCCGCCTGTAACGATAATGTGCATTGTTATTTTCTAATATGCCTTAAAGTAAAAAATCCTGCTGTAAGATAGGATTTTTTTGATTTTCCCGGGTAAGTCAGCCCTATAACCAATTTAAATTATTGTTTCACTACTTTTGCTGAAATCCCTGAAACCATTAAATAATTAAGGTATTTTTCTTAACCTGACAAATCCCAAAGCCAATTGATCTGGCTATCTTAATGCATCAAGATGCTGCTGTAATTCATACTCCGTTTTAATCAGAACATCCCTGGCTTTACTACCTACATTTATCCCTACTATACCTGCAGCTTCTAGTTGCTGCATCAATCGCCCTACCCGGTTATATCCTATTTTCATACGACGTTGAAGAAGTGAAGTTGAGGCAATTTGGTTTTGTACAATGAGTCTCGCAGCATCTTCAAATAAAGAGTCCCTGTCTGACAAATCAAAGCAATTACTATCTAATTCAGCTTCATTTATATATTCTGGCAATAAAAATGCCTGAGGGTAGCCTCTCTGATTTTCTATATGATTGATGATGTTTTCAATTTCAATGAATTCTAATAATATTGTGTTTCCAATGCCAATTTCGTAATCCTTGTTATATAAAAATTCCCCCTGCTGAAGACGGGATTTCAATTTTACAGTATCAAAAAACCTCCGGTAATCATCTTTACTATTTAGATTAAATACTACCCGTTGGGCAATCAATGAAAGCAGTGTAGCGGAAAATGCATGTCCAGTAAACTGGCTGGTACTGATTATTGATAACATCCCCGTTTTATAGCCTTCACTTATCAACTTTTGAAGTGGTAGATTAAGTCCGTTATCGCTGCTTAACGAAAATCCGCCCAGGTCATCAATTACCAGAACTATAAAGGGTAAATACTGGTGACCCTTATGAGGGTTCAGTTTTCTGTCAATAATTTTTTTGTTATACTCTTTTATATTTCGGGCACCTGCATCTTTTAATAACTGATATCTGTTGTCCATTTCAATACAAAGGGCATTCAGAGTATATAAAAGTTTGGAGTGCTCTTCAACTATTGAGCTTTCTTCGCCTGGCAGTTTTGCAAGGAAGTGTTTCTCCAATAAGCGATATACACTGAACTCAATTCCTTTTGCATCAGCCAAAACCAGTTTTATTTGCGATGGATGTGCTTTCACCAATAGAGAAATTAGCAACTGGTGAAGGAAACCTGTCTTGCCAGTGGCCTGGGTGCCAGTTATAAAAAGTGATTTTATCTCGGCGAGGTCCTTCATCATTACTCCTTCTCTTCCTATTGACCATAGAACTGGTAAACTAAATTCCGGATTGCTGTCTTTTAGACTATACAGGTAATCACCATTTTTGCTCGATAGCAGGTCTAATGATGGGTAAATGTAGTCTCTGATATCTAATGCAGGAGTATAGTGGGCTACAGTAATTTCATCGACTTCACCAAGCTCTGTTATATTCGATTTAGCTTCTCTTTCCAGGTTAGTATCAACATCAAAAGGAAGTTCATTTATTGGGAGAGATTCATTTGCTTCGTTATTCTCAGTTGAGCTTGACTTGCCTGGCAGGGAAGTTAATTCCGTTTCCCTTTTCTTTCCGAAGAGTCCTTTAAAGAAGTTAGCCATTATACTCAGTCTTAGTTTAGAGAGAATTCAAAAAATACCGGTAAATGGTCAGTGATATCCGTTGCTTCTTTAAAGTTCGGGAAAGATTTATAAAAATGGATAACCCCGGCCTTTTGTTGTTTCACTTTTGCGATGGAATAAAATATGTTGTCAAATTCAGAGGAAAGGCAATCACTATCCTTGCATTCCTGCCTCAAGCTGGTTTTCTGACCGGTTAATGCCGGTTGATAGCCCATTTTCTTCAAGGGATTAAAAACAGTATGGCTTTGAGGCAGGTTAAAATCACCGCAAAAAATAAGGTTTAGGGCAGGATATTCATCTGGCAGAAGCTTGAAATATTTGACCTCTGTTTCAGGCTGTTCCTTTTTGGTTATTGCATGAAAATTTACAAGAGTAAACTCTTTTCCCGCGGCTTTGAAAGTAGCGTAAAAGGGTTCACGGCCAATTTCAGTAGTGTACGTTTTTTCAAGCCAGGGTTTTCCTATCATTGTTACTTTAGATGGTTTCCAGAGAAATGCATATCGCTCTTTTTTGTAGGGAGTATCGCCGCTGGTAGGATCACTGATGCGGTATTCCCATTTTGCTCCTTTCCGGTTTAACGCATCTCCCAACCGACCTACAGCCTGTGCACCCCCTGGATCTTTTGCCACCACTTCCTGAATCAGGACAATATCATAGTCCTTTACAGTATTGGCAATGAAATCGATTTCTGCATCTGATTTGGTTTTGCCAAAGTCTTTGAGGTTCCATGAAATTATAGTTACGTTTTGCCCATATAAGGTTGTAGCAAAAACAACAGAGGATAAGATTGCAAAAATTATAAGTTTAAATGAACGCATATAGTAAATATTCCTCATGAAAAGACACCATTATTTCGCGATAAACTGACCCCTCATTTTAATCATCTCATTTTTTATTTTCCTTATCTGTTTTAGCTCTGTTATAACGTTAGTTTCTAAGATTTATAGTCCAGCAGCCTAACTTTATTACTTCGTATCTCCTTGGAAATAAAAAACTAATCATCAACTGTCCGATTAAATACTACTTTGTAGACAGTATGTTTGTTCAGAATCTTAACTAGTCAAAACTTTCAAAGAAATACTGATGCTCTTACCGAGACAATTATTCAATATAATAACTAATCAAAACATGTAACGGATCGAAAAAACTTTACCCTGAAATCGATGTACATTTTTTTCTATAACTCCTATGCTTTTGAAATCGTCTATATGTACTAACTCTTTCCAAAATTAAACTGTACTTGACCTACACGAAAGCCAGAGCAATATTTAAAGTTAGCTTGCAAACAATTAATTTGTAGTAAAAGCGATATTACTTCCATATGCAGTACCCCAACTGTTTGTTGCATATGCTCTCACATAATAAGTTCTTCCAGATAATAATCCAGTCATCGCAGATGAAAAAGGTCCGGAACCAGATCCGTTTATTGTGCGACTATTAGCAATTGTAGGGTTTACCGTCGTGCTCCAGCAAATCCCTCTTGCTGTTACGGTGGCCCCACCATTACTAACTACATTGCCACCACAAATAGCTGAAGAGCTTGTTATTGAGGTAACAGAATTGGTGGTGACTGATGGAATATTCTGTGTAGTAAATGATAACTCGCCTCCGTAAGACGTTCCTACAATGTTAGTGGCATAAGCCCGCACAAAATACATTGTTCCGGGGGCTAAACCGGACAGTAAACTTGTATAGGATCCATTTCCAGTACCATTGACCGTTTTTGTAGATAAACTTATCGTAGGGCCTGGAGTTGTACTCCAGCAAACCCCTCGAGCCGTAATATTTGATCCTCCTGAATTTGTAATATTTCCGCCACTTGTGGCGGATGAATTGGTTATCGACGAAATTCCTGACGTAGTCATGGTAGGTGTCGACAATGTAGTAAAGCTCAACTGATTTGCATAAACCGTTCCGGTTGTTGTCGTTACAAATGCTCTGACATAATAGTTAGTACCGGTAATAAGCCCATTGATGTCACATGAAAAATTTCCTACTCCTCCATTACTTATTACTTTTGAATTACTTATCGTAGGACTTGTGTTAGTTGACCAGCAAATCCCCCTTTCAATAATAACATGACCACCGTTTGAACTTATTAGGCCACCAGATCTTGCGCTTATTGAAGTAATATTCGAGACAGGAGTTGTAAAATCAAGAGTTGGTTGATTTTTCCCGGGGATATCAGGATCTACTGTACAACTGATTATTGCACCCAGTAAAATAATAAATAAGAAATACTTTTTCATAATTTAAAAAATAATTCCTATCCCGATTTGATAATCGAAATAAGGTTTTTGATTATATGAAGATGAAGTTTGTGTGTTATAAACTATAGAATTTACACCTACTGAAACATTAAAAATAGATAATTTAAAAAGTAAACCTACTTCCACCTCTGGCCCGACATAATATCCGGCAGTATTATTTCCCCAGCCACTTTTTATAAATGAATTATTGATATTTGAATATTCATCGACACCCCAGAGTAATTCCCGCTGCCCATATCCAGCACCAACCAGTAAAAAAGCTGTTCTGGTTAATCTTTTTGTTATTCCGCCAGTTGCACTCAACCTGTTATTTGCTATTTCATTATTATAAACAAAATAGCTCTCTGACGTGCCATTTACCTCATTATTCTCTATTGTGTATTCTTTTGTATTCGCCTGGCCGTTGAATTTTGCTCTTACATACCAACCAGTTTTAGCTAACTTTCCAATGGTTAAACTATAGACAGAACCTTTACCAAATTTTTCAAAGGCAGAAGTAATATCATTTTCACCAGAGGGGATAATTGTACCAAAGTTTATAAAAAAGTATTTATCAACCAACCTTGGATTTATAGTTGCACTGACGCATGAAGTAGTATTACATTCCCCAATAGCCTTTACATAATAGTCTGTCGCTTTCCTTGGTTTTACAGAAATACGTTCTCCTGTACCGGCTTGTTTTGTCGAATTGCAATCATCTTTTAGCCAAACCCAATTTGCATTTTTTCCTAGCGTCCCTCCAAAAACAGATAGTATCACCTGTCTTTTATTATTTGGGTCGTCTTCTGTAAGGATG